>Ga0099364_10003668_pt1 | contig 23674 bp, 19 predicted proteins | sample TergutTh196P3_FD_73070 | JGI IMG/M metagenome (GOLD analysis project Ga0099364, IMG submission 73070) | Microcerotermes parvus P3 segment gut microbial communities from Pointe-Noire, Republic of the Congo - Th196 P3 | ecosystem: Host-associated > Arthropoda: Insects > Digestive system > Gut ...
TAGCCGAAGCCAGCAATAAAGCTAAAACCGAATTCCTTGCCGCAATGTCCCACGAAATCCGCACGCCTATGAATGCTATTATCGGAATTACTCAGATACAAATGCAGGAAAACAATTTGCCGGATAAATACGCTTCGGCGTTAAACAAAATATACACATCGGGTACAAACCTGCTCGGTATTATAAACGACATTCTGGATATGTCTAAAATAGAATCGGGTAAATTTGAGATTAACAATGCCGAGTACGATGTACCAAGCCTGATAAACGATGCTGTTCAATTAAACATCGTGCGCATCGGGTCAAAGCCGATAGAGTTTTTGCTTAATGCAGACAAAGACCTGCCGTCAAGAATCATCGGCGATGAACTGCGCTTAAAACAAATATTAAACAACCTGCTTTCTAACGGCATAAAGTATACGAGCAAAGGACATGTAAAACTTTCAATAAGTCATTCTGTGGTTTTAAATGAAATAATGCTGCGCTTCGCCGTTGAAGATACAGGGCAGGGCATGAAACCGGAAGATCAAAAGCGACTGTTCTCTGAGTATTCGCGCTTTAATACCGAAGCCAACCGCGCTACCGAAGGCACGGGGCTTGGTTTGAATATCACAAAAAGGCTTGTAGAGATGATGGGAGGCTCGATAAAGGTACAAAGCGAGTATGGGAAGGGCAGTACATTTATCGTAGAAATAAAACAGCAGGCGGTTGAGTGCGAGGGAATTGGTGCCGCTCCAATTGGAGCCGAGCTTGCAGAAAGGCTTGGGAACTTTACTTTCTCCGGCGAGAAACAGTTGTCTAAACTGCAATTTACCCGCTTCCCGATGCCTTACGGGAAGGTATTGGTAGTAGACGATGTTGATACCAACCTGTATGTTGCAGAAGGGCTTCTGTCTCCGTATAAACTGAACATAGAAACGGCTGATAGCGGATTTTTGGCAATCAACAAAATAGAAAGCGGCAAAACGTACGATGTAATCTTTATGGATCACATGATGCCACAAATGGACGGTATACAAACCACGCAAAAGCTGCGCGAAATGGGCTATACCGGCGTGATTGTGGCATTGACAGCTAACGCTCTTGTCGGAAATGACGAGATGTTTAAGCAAAACGGTTTTGACGGGTTTATTGCAAAGCCGATTGATTTGCGGCAGCTTAACGCGGCATTGAATACTTTTGTCCGTGACCGTTATCCAGAAGAAGCCGCAAAGTACACAGCGTCTTCTGCGGCGGCAGAACAGAAGATTGGTGCAGACCCAAAGCTGATTAAAATTTTCTGCCGTGATGCGCAAAAAGCTATTGTTACATTGCGGGAAACAATAGAAAACGGCAACCTAAAGCTATTTGCAACCACCGCCCATGCCATTAAACCGGCGCTTGCAAACCTCGGCGAAACCGAAGCGTCAGAGGCGGCATTCAGTTTGGAGAAAGCGGGGCTTGACGGCGGTATTGATTTTATCCGCGCCAATACAGAAGATTTTATTACAACGCTTGAAGACATAGTTCAAAAACTGAGTCAGGCAAAACCCGCCGAGGCTGACGGCGCGGCGCCGCAAGATTCAGAGGTAACGGAAGATACTGAATATTTAACCGCCGAATTAAAAAAGGTTCAAACCGCCTGCGAGGATTACAATACCAAAGATGCGTATGCAATTCTTGACAAGTTAAAAGAAAAACCGTGGAAAGCCGAAACAACAAAAGCCCTTGAAAAACTCCGTGACGAGCTGTTTTTACACAGCGATTTTGAGGGCGCGTGTAAACTGATAGATGAGTTTTATATCAGATTCAGGGCAGTAAATTAATGGCAATAGGGATTGGCAAAAGAGCAATGAACAGGGAACAGGGAGAAAATACCAATGAGAAATGAGAAAGCGGGGTTACGGTACGGAGCAGATAAAAAGCAAAGTACGAATGCGGAAAGTGATAGCAGAAAGCATAATTTGCAAACAATGTCTTTGCCATTTGATAATACGGGTTCTAATTCCAAACAGGAACGAAGATCTGATTCCAAGAAGGGCGTGATGTCCAGTTACAGCCTGAACTGGGATTTTATTGCAGACTGGATTTGGAGCTAGTTAGCAATAGAAGTGAGCAATTAGCAAATAACAATGAATAGGGTGTAAAAATGAATAAAAAAATAAATGAGGTTTCGTTACAACGTAAGGCGCTTATCTTTTCCGCTGTGTTTTTTCTTTTTGTTCTGATAGGCGGGGTAGTGGCGTTTATGTTTTCCATGAACCAAAGCCTGCACAGGAGTTCCCTTGAAGAAATTTTGAGGGTTGTTGAAACGCGCAAGTCGCGTTTTGAAAGCTCTTTTAACAGCCAGATAAGCCTTGCTGTTCAGATGGCGGAATCCCCTCTTATCCGCGATTACTTTCAAAACCCTCAAGATATAGACTTAGAACGCCTTGCAATGCAGGAGTTTGCGGCATACCGAAGGTCTTTTTCCGGCAATAATATCTTTTGGATAAATAACACGGACAGGCTTTACTATTTTAACGGCGAATATGTATACACCCTAAACCCTGCGGACAGCGAATCTGCATGGTATCTTCCTACGCTTAATATGGACAGCCGTTTTGCTTTTAATGTAAATTACGATATCGGTCTTAGAAGAACACTGTGCTGGATTAACGCGCCTGTATATGATTCTAACGGAAGGGCTATTGGTATTTGCGGTACAGGTATTGATCTTACAGATTACATCAATTTGCTTTTTTCCGGGGTTGCAAACAATATATCGCTTTATCTTTTTAACGATTCAGGCGAAATAACAGGCGCGCAAAATGTTGAGCTGATGGAACAAAAAACGCAAATCGGCGAACACTTGGGCGATGTTGGAATAATGGCGCAAATAGAAGGAAGGAATCTGGTAGGCGATAGTTCGTCTTCTTTTACCACAGGCAATGTTAAATTTGCCATAAGCAAAATAGCAAGGCTTGACTGGTACATACTTGCTGTTACTTCGATAACTCCCGCTATGTTCATTTATAATACCATGACGGCGGTTTTTGCCATACTTCTTTTTACAGTATTTATGATCTTCCTTATCTTTAATATTTTTATTATGAATACTCTTTCTTCGGCGCAGTCGGTTATGGATATGACGCGGTTTTTATCTTTTAAGCATACAAAAACAAGCAAATGGCTTAATACAAGGCAAAGAATATTTGTGGTTTTTTCCTTTGTCATAATCGTCTGTATTGCGTGGATTTCCGCAAATTTTACGCTTAGACGGCATTTATCCTACGGCGCGAGGGAAATGCTGCATACCACAGAACTTACGATTCAGTCAAATCTGCGCGAACCGGAAACTGTTACGCGAAATGTCGCCTTCTCAATAAGGGAACTTATCCGCAACGGCGCGGATAAAAATGATATTCTGGATTACCTTTTATTGGCTACGGCGCACATGGAAACAGAAGATACTGTTTACGGGTTTTACGGTTTGTATGGTTATTTGCTCGACGATTTTCTGGATGGTACAGGCTGGATTCCCCCGGAAGGTTATGTGCCGCAGGAACGCCCTTGGTATATTGCCGCAATGAATTCCGAAGGGGATGTTGCAGAAACACAGCCTTATGTGGACGCTCAAACCGGGGAAGTAGTTATATCATATTCGAGTCAGGTTTTTGATCATAACGGCGCGTTTGTAGGCGTAATTGCTATTGATGTAACATTGGAACGTATCGCCGAATTTGCAGAAACTATCAAGTTAGCTGAAAACGGATATGGAATACTGCTTAACAGTGAGTTTGAGATTTTCGCTCATCCAAAAAAAGAATATCTTGGAATAAAATATGACACGCTATCAGGCAATGAAGCGGAAATAGCCGCGCTTTTAAGAAGCGGAAAAACCGTAAATGCTTTCCAGCTTAAAAACACAGACGGTGTAAGTGAAATAGTTTTTTTTACAGAAATGGGGAATGGCTGGTATATAGGTCTTTTTGCCCCGTCGCGTATTTTCTATCGCGATATTTACAATATGGTTATTATTCTTGTTATTGTCGGCGCTCTGCTTGTATTTATTCTGATATTTTTGCTTAACTCGCTGCAAAGAAAGATTGAAATAAGCACCGGCGCCGCTGTTGAACTGAATAAATCAACTATACGCTTCGTGCCGACACAGTTTATTGAATATCTTGGGGTTAATGACATAACAAAGATGGAGCTTGGAGATTGTAAAAAAGGCGAAATCTCGATCATGTTCTTTGATGTGCGTTTTTTCTCTATTCATTCACGGATTATGTCTTTAAGTGAAAACTTTGAGTTTATTAACAAGGTGTTCGGCATAAGCGGTCCTATTATCCGCGAGCATGGCGGCTTTATAGACAAATACATGGGGGATGCCGCTATGGCTCTTTTCAAAAGGCCTGTTGACGCTGTCAATGCCGGAATTGCGGTTTATCGTTCTATTGTTTTGGATGATAATAAAAGAATTAAAATCGGGTTAGATGATAGAATCAATATCGGGATCGGTCTGCATTATGGATCGGTCATGATGGGTGTTATCGGCGATGATATGCGTCATTCGAGTACGGTAATTTCCGAACATGTCAATATGGCTTCCCGGATAGAAGGCTTGACCAAACAAATAAAGGCAGGGATGTTAATAAGCGCAGAAGTTATGCAAAATATTGACGAAGCGGATCAGACTTTTGCTCACCGTTGTTTAGGTCTTGTTAAGCCCGCGCTTACTAACGATATTATTGGTCTGTTTGAAGTTTTGGACGCGCTTCCTGATGAAGTAAGAGAAAAAAGAATAGAGACAAAAGACTTGTTTGAATCAGGCGTTCGTAACTTTCATACAATGGATTACAGAAAAGCAATGCATCGCTTCTATGAAGTTGCAAAAAAGGACAACACAGATAAATGCGCAAGACTGTATTTTGAAGAATCAAAACGGCACTGCAAAGACACTTCCCTTCAGAGTGTCTTTGTATATGATGTTAAATAGTGTCAGTCCATAAAGTCGATTACTTTATGGACTGCCTTTTCAAGACCTGCCTTTATAGTGTACCTTCAGCCCATCACCCTTCGATTAACTCGCCCTTTTGCCCTGTGATCCTGTCCATCTGGTCGTGGATTTTGTCTGCGAGCTTTGCGGTATCGTTGAACTTGCCGATGGCATTGTTGATGTGCTTCCCTACAACATCGTACTCATCAAAGAACCTTTTGAACTTTGCCTGTACCTGAGAAAGCTCTCCAAGAATGGTTTTAGCCTCCTGCTCTATCTTTAAACCCTTTAACCCGAAAACCAGCGCCATGAGATATGCATAAAAACTATTAGGTGAAACAGGTATTACCTGTTTGGACATTGCATAATTTAGAAGCTCATACTCCTTGTTTGTAAAAGAATCGTTAATGATAGTCTCGTAAAAAACATTCTCTGCAGGAATATACATCATGGCAAAATCAAACGTACCCTCTGCGGGATTAATGTACTTTGCCGTTTCATCAATGCGCTTTTTTACACTGGCAAGAAATTCCCTTTTAAAAGCCTTCTTGCCTTCTTCATTGTTGGTTTCTACAAGACGCTGATAACTTTCCAGAGGGAACTTAGAATCAACCGGGACTATATACCCCCCAAGTCTTATTATTGCATCCACCTGAGAGCCGTTCCTGAAGCTGTACTTAATCTCATAATTTGCCGCGGGAAAAATCTGTTTAAGAAGCTCTGCAAGCAGATATTCGCCAAGATTCCCGCGCAACTTTGGAGCCTGTAAAATATCCTGAAGGGAAGAAATATCCTTTCCAAGTTCTTCAATATGTTTTGTTGTAGTTTCAAGAGCGCCAAGTTTTGTGTGAATATCGCTTATCGCGCGGCTTGAATTATCAAGCTGTTTGGAGATATTGCTTTGTGTGGAGCTTAAGCTTTGATTCATAATCGTCATCATCTGCTGAAGCTGCGAGCCAAGCTGGTTTTGCGTATCAAGCAAAAGCTTTTGCTGCTGTGTAAGCGAATGCTGCTGGCTTTCAAGCTGCTTTGTCTTTAATTCATTCAGCTCGTTTTTTAAGTCGAGCATCTGCGGTGTAAGATCCGCTGTCTTGCCGGAATAGAGTTTTACAAGAATCAGGATAACCAGCAGAAATAATATCGCAAAAGCGGCCAATGTAATAATGTCCATATTTTCTCCCTTAGCGTGTTTAATTATAGCATGAACCTCTGTTTAAATCAGGATGCCCTCAACTCTTCCAGTACTCTGGTTTAAAAAGGATAAACACAGTCCACAGCTCAAGGCGGCCTGCGATCATCACAAGTGAATAGAAAAGTTTTAGGTGGGCGGGATATGCGCCAAAGTTGTAATTTGGACCTGCCGCACTGAAACCGGTGCCAATATTCCCGATAATTGAAAGGGCTGTGCTGAAAGATTCAAAAATATCAAAACCCGAAGCGGCGGTTACAAATGCAGTAACAGCAACAACAAAAAAGTAAAGAAAGACGAACCCCGCAACTCCGTATACAACATCCTTTCGGCCTGCTTTTTTGTTTAGCTGTATGCTGAACACTCCCTGCGGGTAGATGAGCCGGCGAAGTTCGTTAAACGCCTGTTTAAAAAGCACTGTATGGCGTATAACTTTTACGCCGCCTGCGGTAGAGCCGGAACAGCCGCCTATGAACATCAGGCAAAAAAGCGCCATCTGGACAAGAGCCGGCCATGCAGTGTAGTCTGCGCGGGCGTGCCCTGTGGTAGTTAAAAACGAAGCCGCCTGAAAAGAACCAATGCGCAGGGCGCTGCCAAAAGAATCAGACTGCGGAATCAAGCTAAGACTTATTACGAGGGCGGCAATAATAAATATAAAAATGTATACACGGCTTTCGGTGTTGTGTAACAGATCTTTGAATTTGCCGCGTACAATTCTAAAATACATGTTGAAGTTTAACGCACCAAGGAGCATGAAGATCACGGTAACCCAGTCGATAAACGCCGAGTCGTAAAAAGCGAACCCTGCATTTTTTGTGCTGACTCCGCCTGTAGCTAAAATCGAAAAACCATGACAAACAGCATCGAACCACTCCATGCCTCCAAGCCGGTAAAGCATGATGAGGATCAATGTGAAAACAAAGTAAACGCCCCAAAGCACTTTTGCAGTTGCAGTTATCCGCGGGGTAATTTTATCTTTTTCCGGACCCGGCACTTCGGCTTTGATAAGTTGAAAACCGCCGACTCCAAGCAGCGGCAATAGAGCAACTGTAAGGAGGATGATTCCCATTCCGCCTGCCCAATGGCTCATGCTCCGCCACAAGAGAAGCGACCTTGGCAGAACTTCAACATTGGAAAAAGTGGTAGCTCCGGTCGTGGCAAAACTGCACGAGCTTTCAAAGATTGCATTGCTAAAGTGAATGTTTAGCGGGGAGAGCAGGTACGGGATGCTGCCCACAAGACTTGCAAAAATCCATGTTAAAAAGACAAGAAGAAATCCATCTCTTGTGCGAAAACTTAACGGGGCTTTTGGCTTGAAGATTAGCGCGGGCAGCGCAATGATAATCCCTGCTATGATGGGAACAAGAAACGCCCAAATCATGGGAGTTTCTTCCATTACGATTGCTGTAACAAAAGACGGAATCATCAGGAAGGTTACTCCGCTGAGTATGATTGCAAGCAGGCGCAGCATCGCAAGGCGTTTCATGTTTCTTCTTTCCGTTTTACCGAGCCAAAAAACTTTTCCAATTCTGCTTCGCTTCCGTCTTTTGTTACAATTGTGATTTTATCTCCTGCTTCAAAAACATAGTCCCCTCTTGGAATGAAGGATGTTTCGCCGCGGTTTACAAGCACAATTAAACCGCCTTTGGAAATTGAAAATTCTGTGATGGCTCTTTTTGCTGCAGGCGAACCCTCTCCTATTTCCAGTTCGAGTATTTCCAGAGCGCCGTCTCCAAGATGATGTATCTCCCTCATACCTTTTCCTGCAAGGTTGGATAAAATCGAATCCGCCACCACCTGCTCGCTTGGAATTACAACATCAACTCCAAGCTGCCGCGCTATTGCTTCATAACCCCTTCCGCTTACCATTGCAATTGCGCGTTTTACGCCGCGGGATTTCAAATATATTGCAGTGATTATATTGAGCTCGTGGTTTTCGGTTGCTGTGATAATAAGATCGAGATCGCCAAGGCGTTCTTCTGCAACAAAGTTTTCATCGGTGATATCCTGATTAAGAATGAGAGCTTCGGGATAACGGGCTGCAAGTTCTTTGCATACGGAATAATCCCGCTCAATTATAACCACCCGCCGTTTGTTTCTTGGCATTCCTAACGGTATTATCGAACGGAGCCGCTGGAAAAAGCCTACTTTTTTCAACGGTTCTTTTTCTGCAGCAGGATTTTGCAAAATATTTTCGGCGATAAGATTGCCGAGGCGTCCGCCGCCTACAATTCCAATGTTCCGCAGGGGAATTCCGTGCAGTCCGGCAAGACCAAAGATTAGTTCGATCTTTTCTTTATGAGCAAGTATATGAATGCGATCCTTTTCTTTCAGGATCGTCGAACCGCCCGGGAGGATGTATTCTACCGAATCACTGGTTTCCCTTTCCACCAATGTTATAAGGCTGTCTTCTTTGACAATTGAATTATAATCACTTATACAGAGTCCGTCGAAGGCGCTTCCCTTCGCCACATTGAAAGATCCCAGCACGAATAAATTTCCCGAAAACTCAAGTATATTCCCGAGTGCGCCATGGGAAAGCGCACGTAAAACCGCCCTTGCCGTTTCTACATCGGGGTGGACAAAATGATCCACTCCAAGAACTTTCTGTTCAGCTGAAGAATGGTGATTGAGCCTTACATAGTCATCGTTTCTTACCCTTGCAATCTTTATCAGAGCCGGGTTGCGGGAAGCAGCAAGTCCGCAGATGATCATATTAACTTCATCTGATTCGGTAACACAAACAAGGGCATCGGCTTTTGCTACGCCTGCTTCGTCAAGAACGGTAAGGCTGTTACCCTCATCCTGAAGCACAAGACAGTCCAGCCGGTTCGATGCATGCCGTGCGCGTTCTTCATCTTGTTCTATCAGCGATATCTCGTGTTTTTCCTGTATCAAGTGGCGTGCAAGCCATGTTCCAGTCTTGCCTGCGCCGACAATTATTATTCGCATTGCTCTTTCGATTATAACAAATTAATTAAATCTTTTTCCATAATAGGAACGTGGACTTGAAGAAACCGCCGGAAAACGGTTATACTTTGAACAATGTACTATTTTGATCTTCTTAAAAAGCATAATGTTGACCAATTTAGTTTGCGGGTAAGCGCCGTATGAAACCACAGAGAAATGAGCCATGCCCGTGCGGAAGCGGGAAAAAGTATAAAAAATGTTGTTATCAAAATGGAAAAAATGTTGACACGGAGAACCAGCTAAAATTATTTGATTTATATGATGACTATGACGATGATGACCTTGACGATGATGACTACGACGATGACAGCTTCCATAGCCATAAAAAGAAAAATGATGATTACAAAACAAATTTCTTTGATGATGACGATGATGATGATTACTTCGATGATGATCATAACATTGGAGAACAGGCAATTTTATTAAGAGCAATGAATAATATGCGCAAATTTTTATTTAAAGATATACCGCACATGAGAGAATATGAAAAAATCAGGAAAATGCACGGTGAAATTGTTGGCGCTATGGTAAATTTTTATCATAGCGGAAAATTTAAGCAAAAGGAAAATAAAGATCCCAGCCCCCAGACTAAAGACAAACAAATAGTATATTTATTTGAAAGCAAATTTGATTTAGATTCACAGTTAGAAGCGCAGTGTTTTTATGATATTTTTATATACAAAACAGCTTCCAATGTAAATTGTATCACGGAAGATTATATTGAAAACAAGCGGTTTAAAAAGCCGGAAAAAATAGAATTTTTACATAGTATGTTAAATTCAAGTTCCGGGTTATTTGAAATTACCGGTACAGATTTCGACGAAGGGTATGCGTACATTAAAGAGGTATTCACCGGTAAGGAATACACAATCGTTGATATCGGATTAAGCGGTCAGAAAAATTACGGTGATTATTATATCTATACAAGAATTATTACGTATAATGGCATAAGTTTTGGCAGCGGCTTAAATTTGGTTTTCAGAAAAACAGACGGTTTTATTAAAAACCATATAAAAAACCATAAAAAAAATTACACCCCAAATGGTGAGTTCCTTAGATTTTCACAATTATATAAATATTTATCTAAAACCCCCTTGGAAGACAGGGTTCCTTTTATTACAATATAACGATATGAAAACAAATCCTGTTGCGGAATATCTTTCCGCTGTTAAGCCAGATGAAGTTGACACAAGTCTTCTTGCTTACCTTTGCAGTCTGACAGAAATTTCAAGGACAGCCCCGGAAATTGCATCTTCAATTGTAAAAGAACTGGAAAACCAGCGAAGGCGTATTAAACTTATTGCAAGCGAAAACTATTGTTCGATGGCGGTACAGCTTGCAATGGGCAATTTACTCACCGATAAATATGCCGAAGGTATGCCGAACCATCGTTTTTACGCAGGTAATGAAAATGTTGACGCCGTCGAGATGCTTGCTGCGAAAGAAGCGTGCGATCTTTTTGGCGCGGAGTATGCAAATGTTCAGCCCCACTGCGGCGCGGATGCAAATCTTCTTGCCTATCTTGCAGTTCTTAATACGCGAATTGAAAACCCAGTGTTAAAAAAACTTAACGAAACAAATCTATATAAACTGGATGACTCCCAATGGAAAGAGCTGAGAGAGTCTTTTGGAAATCAGAAACTTTTAGCCCTTGATTATTATTCAGGCGGCCACTTGACGCACGGTTACAGGTACAATATTTCCGGGCGTATGTTCGATGTTCACACATATTCTGTTTCCAAAGAAAACGGGCTTCTTGATTATGACCAAATAGAAAAACAGGCGCTTGAAGTACGCCCGCTTATATTACTTACAGGCTATTCCGCCTATCCGCGCAAGATCGATTTTAAACGAATGAGGGAGATTGCCGATAAAGCGGGAGCTGTCTTCATGGTAGACATGGCGCATTTTGCAGGTCTGGTCGCTGGCAAAATTTTTACAGGCGAGTACGATCCTGTAAAATGGGCGCATATTGTAACAAGCACTACGCATAAAACTCTGCGCGGTCCGCGTGCGGGGATAGTGCTTTCAACTAATGAATTTGCAGAAGCGCTGGATAAGGGCTGTCCGCTTACTATGGGCGGTCCCCTTCCCCATGTGATAGCTGCAAAAGCAGTCGCCTTCCGCGAAGCAGCCGCTCCGGAATTTAAGCAATATGCACAAAAAGTTGTAGACAACTGCAGGGCTCTTGCATCTTCGTGCATGGAAAGCGGTCTAAGTGTGCTTACAGGCGGAACAGATAATCATCTTTTGCTTGTAAATGTACACAAGAGCGGGCTCACAGGGCGGCAAGCGGAAAGCGCTCTCCATGAATGCCGCATTACCCTTAACCGCAACAGCCTTCCCGGCGATCCTAATGGTCCGTGGTATACATCGGGGATTAGAGTGGGAACTGCAGCAGTAACAACACTTGGAATGGGCGAAACTGAAATGAAGGAACTTGGATCATTAATTGCAGAAGTGATCAAAGGAACAACTCAAGCTCAAAACAGCAAGGCAAAATATACGGTAGATGAAAATGTAAAAAACGAAGTGCATAAAAAAGCACAAGCTCTTTTGAACAAATACCCGGTATATCCGCAGCTTGATTTAGAACTGCTTAAGCGGTCTTTTTTGCTTCCGCAATAAATTTTTCCCGGATAAATGTATCAAAAATATTAAACAAGATAGGGTCAATTTTTAAATTCTTTTCGATGAATTCTTCGCGTATCATATCCAGAGCTGCAAGAGGCGTAAGAGGTTTCCTGTATACACGATATGGGTCTGTAACACTGTCATACACATCTATAATTTCCAAAATTTTTGCAGGAAAATATGCGAGGGCTTGATAATCCATTACTGGTTCCAGTTCATAGGTTATACAGTAATCCTGTTTTGCATCGGGGTTATTTTTTTTGTACTGCTGGAGATATGCACGAAAATAACCGTAACCTGTTGAATCTCCATAGTATTCGTGGTGATACCCTGTCATTAAACTAGCTTCCATTGGGTAAGTTGTCTTTGTTGTTAATGATTTATAACCCTGTCTAACATGATCAATAACTTTTGTACGATCGTATCTCGACTCGCCTTCATGATATTCAACATGAGCGGCTTTGCCGATATCATGAATTAAAAATCCTACTGCCCATTTATTACATAAATCCGGAGAAACAGCCCTCATTCCACCGTAAAACACACGTTCAAGGCTGATGTCGTCAGGTGGAATGTGCGGAAGCAATGCCTGATAATATCTGCGAAACCTTGAAGCAAATGAAATTCTAAATTTCTGGATTGCGCTAGATGTAGAAACAAGATTGTTATAGTAAGTAAGAAACGAAATTCCGTTTAAATAAACTCTTGTTATGTGCTGAACTATAGTACCATTAGATTTTTTTACTAATGTACTCATCAATTCATTACTGAAAAAATCTTCAGAAATAAGCTGTGTAGAAGTTTTAACCATCTCGGTTGTGGAATTAACAATATCCTGTGTAAGTTTTTTTGCTTCACTGTCGCCAAGGAGGATTGCTTTTTCCAGAACAGAATGGTTAATAAGCGCAGCATCTTTGGTTGTATCAACAAGAGCTTCGGCAATTACAGCGTCGTCCTTGGTTTTTGAAGAAAGAAGTTCGCTTAATCGTTTTCTGTCGTTGTAAAGAACTTCAACTTTTTCTTCATCTGTCATCTTAACATACGAATTGTAATCGTCTCCAAATCCTTGGTCAATTTCTGTACTAACGTTTTCTTTACTATTATCTTTTACAATATTATTAATACTATTATTTTTAATACTCTCTTTTATTGGTTCTTGGATCTTTTTATCCCATACACCATTTTTAACTGCGGAAACTTCATTAATTTTATTTATACTTTCTTCTGTAAGGAAATATTCCCATTTTCCGGCTTTTAGCCAGAAACTATCGTTATTATTGTATAATGCTTTAAACGGCATAAGCCGTTTTTTCTGCATCGCTCTATTTACGCATAAAACCGGCAGATCTTCATCCAAGATAATTTCTACATAACTTTTGTTGACGTCTTTTCCATCAGGAAGTAAAAGAACCTTGGACAATGGAACCATTTTTTCCTTTCCTGCCATATATTGGATTTGTTATACCGCCTCGGTTTGTTACCATACCTATGCTTTTAGTTTCTCTGTGATTTCTGAAATAATTCTATCAGCATCATCATTAGAAACCTGACAAGTTCCTACTTGTTTATGACCGCCGCCGCCATAGGTAAGCATGAGCGAACCTACATCTGCCTTGGAGGTACGGTTAACAATACTGTGGCCTACAGTAATTGCGACATTTGCTTTGTTTCTGCCGTCTACAACCCATACGGAAATATTCTGTTCGGGGTAGATAGTGTATATAATAAATCTGTTTCCTGCATGAATTGTATCAACATTACGCATATCTACAAAAATAACATTGCCATAAACCTTGGTATGTTCTTTTACCATTTCAATAAACAAGTTTTGCTGTTCATAATAAAGATCAAGCCTTTCTTTTACATCCGGCATTTCAATTATTTGATAAATTGTCTTCTCGGCGCAGGCTTTTGCAAGATTCATCATTAAATCATAGTTGCTGATTGTAAAATTCCTGAAGCGTCCAAGACCTGTACGGGGATCCATAATAAAACCCAAAAGAATCCAGCCCTTTGGGTTCATAATCTCGTCTGCTGATAAATCTCCGGAATCAACTTTATCGACATAGTGGATCATTTCTGCGAATTTTCCCAATTTTGAATCGCCGCCGTAAAAATCGTAAATTACACGAGCGCAGCTTGGAGCCTGTTTAGATACGCCTTCAAAGTAAACGTTGTTGCCCAAGCGTTCAGATTCACTGGAATGATGATCAAACCAAAGCTTACACCCTTCAATGTATGGAATATTTGCTAAAATATCATTATCGTTGGCTTCAACCAATCCATCCTGAATGTCTTTAGGATGAACAAATTTCCAGTCATCAATCAGCCCTAAATATGATAACAGAGCCCCGCAGGCAAGACCGTCAAAGTCAGATCTGGTAAGTAACCTCATTTTTTCACCATCCTTAAACTCATAAATACAAAAATTACCGGGAAAAGTAAACTTTCTAAGTTTATTATAGTTTAATAATATCTAGAAATCAAGACTCAATTAAGGGAATAATTCACTGTCAAGCCTTCCGGTAAACCATGTCAGGACAGCTTCCGCCCGGTTAGTAAAAGAGTCCCTGATCCTGTCATTTAATCCGGGCAGGGAAAGAGCACTTACAAGTGAAATTGTGTAAATGAGGATTGAATCGCCGCAGTCTACTATTGCCATGATAGATTTTAGTTTTCCCCTGCCAATTACAGGGATTATACCATATGAAAGAGAGGTTACATTCTCCTGAACAAAAATTAAAGCATCATTTGTTAAGGTATAATCGTAGCGGTATACATTATCCCCGAAAGTAAGGTCTCTTTGCCTTGCATAAAGTGTCAAAAAAGCAGGAGGTTGAGTAAAAACAGGGTCTTCCTGCGGGTTTCTCGACTGAGGGCCGTCTATAATAGTGGAATATTCATAAAAAGTACGTTCAGTCCCGCGGCTTGCAGAAAAATATTGAATTCCGGTTAAAGAGCTGATCGCCGTTGCCTGATTATACACTCCAGCTCTCTGCCTAGTGTCCCAAACCGCAGAAGATGTATGATAATTCAGCGGTTTTTTGTAAAGAAAAAGGGATTCAATCATCATGTTAGGGCGAAGCGATCCAATGGCGGTTGTAACAATCTGCCGCAATTCTCCGTATTGAGGTAATAACAAGGGAGAGGAGCCGGATCTTAACTGGGTTTCGACGATTAACTCGCCGCTCCGCCTGAGTTGCTGCGCCTGAGCTGGTAAAACAATACTTTCGAGCGGCAAAGACAATGCGGAAATCGCTGTGGAAAAGGTAATAAAAAGTAAAAATAAAATTCTTTTCATCAGTTATCTTAGACCGCGATAGAAAACGCGCACCTGTTTATATAAACCATCTCCCTCGCTCTTTGTTTCAACATCCCCAATATCATTTAAAGTAGTATGAATCAGCCATCTGTCAAAAGGGTTCATAGGTTCAAGTAATACCGATCCGCGGCTTTCACGGACTTTTTCTGCAACATTGTAAGCAAGACGGACAAGCGCTTCTTCGCGGCGTATACGATAATTTTCTGTATCAAGGATTACACGTACATCTTCCCTTCCGAGCCTTCCAGCGTAGATGTTCAGCAATAATTGAAGAGCGTCAAGGTTCTTTCCTTTTTTCCCAATTAAAATTGATGAATGGCTGGAATCAATCTTGATCCCAATTTTATGTTTCTCTCTGAATAGAACCGAAACTTTACCGGGATATCCCATGCGCTGTATAAGACCGGAAGTAAAATCTACCATTTTTTCTTCAAACTCATTCTGCGGCTGAGGTTCGCCAAAAACAGCCTTTGTTGCATTTTTCTTCCTGTTGCCAATATCATCGTCATAATCGGACTTTTCGCTTTTTGGTACTGAAGTAAAACCAGTGTTTCCGGTATGAACTTTTATTCGTACAAATCCTTTTTTAAATAAGCCGGTTTTTTGTACTTCCAGAATTTCAACATCAAAATCATCTTTTTCAAGTCCAAGTTCTTCTGCCGCTCTGTCGATAGCTTCTTTTTCGGTGCGGCCTTCAAATGTAAATTCCATATATACCCCTTAGTGTTTAAAATTTCCTACCTTTTTTCTTTGGCGCAATTTTAGGCGGCGGTTCTGCAGCCTGCGCCTGAGCTTTTTTCTTTACGATATATTTGTTAATAATTACCTGTTGAACTAATGTAAGAATATTAGAAAAAATCCAGTAAATTAACAAGCCGGAAGGCATATTGTAAAGAATAAAGAAGAAAGCAATCGGCATAACGTATAACATCATCTTCATCTGGTTATTCGACTGCTGTCCCGGCGACTGCGTAACCTTGCCGTAAATTAACTGTGAACCAACATATATAAAAGGAAGACCCCTTAACGCTGTCCAGCCCAATAAAGGTATTGTAAAGCCATCAGGGAAATTCCAAATTGCCTCGGGAAGTGAAAGATCGGGAATCCAGCCCGGGATAAACATCGCACCGCGAAGATCAAAGTGATTGTTGAACAAGTTGTACATTGCGATAAATAAAGGGAACTGCAATAACATAGGAAGGCATCCTGAAAGCGGATTGTACCCTTCTTTTTGATAAAATGCCCCCATCTCTGCGTTCATCTTCTTTGGATTATCCTTATATTTTTCTTGTATTTCCTTAATTTTTGGACTGAGAGCCTGCATACGCAAAGTAGCTTCCGAACCTTTTCTTGTAAGCGGGAAGAAAAGGATTTTTACAAGCAAGGTAAGTAGAATAATCGCGACACCGTAATTATGGACAATTCCATAGAAGAAAAGAAGCAGCCATTTTAACAGCCATTCAAGCGGCGATAAAATACCGCGTGAACTTGCAATTTCATCTAGTTTGTAATCCCTCATGCCAAAATCGTTTAAACCTGTGTTATATCTTGCAAGTACATCCTGTGTTTTCGGTCCAAGGTAAAAACGGTATTTATCTTCAACTTTTGAAATATTTACTGCAGGACGGGTGATATTTAAGCGTGAAGCTGTTGGAAGCCCGGGTTCCTGCGTATCGGTAAAGGTCATGTTATACTGCGCAAGAAGCGGAATTGCGATAAATGTAAAATATTTACCAGTAATTGCCGCCCATGTTGGACGTGTGTCTATAAGATCATTTAATCTTACACTTCTTCGCTTTCCATTCACGTATGTATAATACTGGCGGTAATCATTGCGATTATCCAGTTTTTCAAAGATAGGTCCAATCTGCGGACCAAATGACAATGTATAAGCATTACCGGAAAAATCAAATGATTGCATCGAATATCCGCCGTCAAGCGTTACTGTTAATTCAAACATATAATCGTTTGGTTTAAAATCATATCTTTTAGTCAGGCGGTATGTCCCTGCATGAGTTGTAAAGTCATTGTAGAATTCTACAGAATATGTAGATATGCGGTTTACATGAAAATTGCTGGTAATCGGCGGTGTTCCTATATTTCCAACTGCAATAGAAAATGCATGAGCTTCGTTAGTTCCTGCGAAAATCATATCAACATTATCATCTCTGTCTTGATGATCATTAAGCTTCCATGAAACAATGTCGCCGCCCGAATTTGTAAGAACTACGGTAACCGTTTCTGTTCTTATTGTAACGTGTTGCAAAGGGACCGCCTGTGTTTCTACAACAGCCTGAACTTCCGGCGGATTTTCTACTGTAACAGTTTCCGAAGGCAGAATTTCCTGCGGCTGTTGAGCTTCTGTTCCGACAGTTGTAACCTGCTGCTCTTGAAAAGAAACTGCTTCAGGCTGTTGTGCCGGACGAATGAAAAGCCCTTGCAGCGAAAAGCCGACAATCATTACAATGACAGACAGTACAATAGCTAAAATTGTATTTTTTTCCATTTTACTTCCTTGAAAAGGTAGAATTTATCATCATGGTACCGGATCATAACCGCCGGCACGAAATGGGTGGCAGCGAATTACCCGTTTTACAGCTATCATAGAACCGCGAAAAAAACCGTATTTATCAACCGCTTCGTAAGCATAACAAGAACAGGTCGGATAGTACCTGCACGACGGCAGAAAGTGGGGAGAAACTGCATGTTGGTAAAAACGAATTATTTTTAACGCTATATTCTTCATTTAATACACCATAATTTTCCAACCGGAATTAATATACTCCGCTTTTAAACAACGTCCATAGGCGAAGTCTGCAAAAACAAACCGGCTTTTGAAAAAAGAAATTCAAGCTGCGCCGTTCTTTCTGAAAAACAGTCTGCTTGCGGCATGGATTCAGGGTAAACCATCAGGATAAAGTCATTCCCGCCTTTTAGGCGTCCCTTCATCAACCTGAAAGCTTCACGGCTGATGCGTTTTGCACGGTTTCTGGTTACTGCATTCCAAGAAACCCGGCTTTCACGCTTTTTTAATGCAGACGGTCTTGAAAATGTAAAGCAAATACGGTTGTAAGGCAAATTGTTTTTTAACACAAAAAGCTTTGCGCCCCGGCAGCTGTACCATTTTCCCTTAAAAACCTCCCGAATCTCTTTCCTTCCCTTTAAATGTTCCTTCCGCCTGAAACGAAAAGGTTTATTTTCCATTCTAATAGGGCTTTTTTTCGTCAGAAACTGAAAGTTTGATCCTGCCTTTTGCTCTCCGGCGTTTTAATACGAGCCGCCCGCCCCTTGTCTTCATGCGGGCACGGAACCCAAATTTGCGATTCCTTTTGACTTTACTGGGCTGGTAAGTTCTTTTCATTATATCTTCTCCTAAAAAGGTTATTAACCGCTAATAAGCAAAGTGTAGATTAATTACAAAGTTTGATCAAGGGGAATATAGGTAAAATTTTAATTAAATTGTGCCTTTCCACACTATAAAATGTCTGATATTTTAGGTCTTTGGCGGAGGTTTTTTATACTTTCTGACAAAAATCGGGTCAAAGTACTTTTCAATATCGATCTTTTTAATCAGAAATTTAATAACAGCGCGGTAAGTGAGGAAAGAAATCCCAATGGAAAGAATAAAGATAATAGTAAACCCCCATTCCTGACCGGATCCGGGTATCATCTCTAAAATAAAATTGGCATATAAAATCATTAGAATTATAAAACTTAGTAATGCTGCAAGAACATTAAATACTGTGGCTCCAAGTAAAAAAAGTATTGTATTCATCTTTTTATTCATTTGTAATTTCCTCACTTAATTTTTTTGGTGCAAAAAATATTGATACAAGCAGTATAATACAACATACTACAACAGCAGCATCGGCTATATTGAATGTAGGCCACCTGTCCCAGCCAAAGAGTCCATAAATCCTGACGCTGACAAAATCTACTACACCGTCCGGGCGGAAGATTCTGTCTATGATATTGCCTATTCCGCCGCCGATAATCCCTGCAGCAGCCCATCGTTGAATTTTTGTAAAATCATTAGATTTTAAATAGTACCATACCAGAAACCCCAAAACCACAAGAGGAATTACAATAAATGCAAGTGGTTTAATAAAATCTGGAAGCCTTTCCCCAAGGCTAAAGGCAATCGCCTTGTTTCGAACATGATAAATCCAGATAAACCCATTACCAAAAACATCTTTAATTAACATTGGGTGATCCGGCGATATTTTAACAATAACCGCCTTTATAATTTGATCAACTAGAATAACAATTCCTGTAAGCGATAAAGGCAGTAATTTTTCTTTAGCAATTTGCTTCATTTTATCTCCATATTGTTATAATAATTACAGTCCCGTCGGAAGATCCAGAAATTCAGCTTCGATCTGTAATTCTGCAATACAATGGCGCATAACAGCTTGAACGCCCCATGTTTCGGTGCTGTAGTGACCGCCGGCAATCATGTTGATTTTTGCTTCCATGCAGTCATGATAAACGCTGTGGGAACTTTCGCCGGTTACAAATAAATCCACGCCAGCTTCTATAGCATTCCTTGCGTTGTCCGCTGCGCCGCCGGACATAACCGCCGCAGATAAATTTTCTTTTTTCCCGAAAGGGAAAACTCCAACGGGAGGTCTGCCCATAAAAGAAATCTTTTTAACCGCTTCTTCGGTTGTTACGGGCTTAGGGAATGTTCCCATATAACCGATTTTCTTTTTCCCGCCGAAAGGCGCTGTATTTTCCAACCCAAGAAGCTGGGCAATACACGCATTGTTGCCAAACTGCGGATGCTGGTCAAGGGGCAGGTGGACTGCATAAAGGCAGATGTTGTTATCCAGCAGGAATTTCACCCTCTGCCTTAAACCTGCGGAAATACGCTCCGGTGCGCCCCAAAAAAGCCCGTGATGGACAAAAAGCATACCCGCATTTACAGCGGCGGCATGTTCAAACGCTTCAAGCGAAGCATCAACGCCAAAGGCGATTTTTCGGACAGGAGAGCCGTCATTATCAACTTGAATTCCATTAAGAGAATTGTCGCTTGAGATGAAACCTTCTATATCGAGAAAACTCCTGATAAAAGCATCTATTTTAGCTGTTGTTTGCTCTTTACTCACAAACTAAGTGTACCTGTAGAAGACAAAAAAAGCAATATGTTGTACAATAATCCATGGAGGATAGAAATGAGTAGATTAGGTAATATTTTGTTAAACATTGCGGTTGCCCTTTATCTCTTTGCAAACGGGATTTTGGGACTCACAAACAAAAGCGGCGAATTTGGAACTATGGTTCGTACTATTTTTAACAGTAGCGGTAACTTTTCCGATATTCTTATCATTGTTCTTTCAGTCATTGCAATCGGAGCGGGTATCTTTTTACTACTCGAACTTTTCAACATCAGCGTAAAAATCACCGATTTGATTATTTTCATCTTTGTAATTGTATGGGCAGTCTTTATCGTCATTGTAGATATCATTAACCCGCTCAAGAGCGGAATTGATTTCCTGCCATATCTGGTACAATTAGCTTCTCATCTGTTGGTTTTAGGTACACTTATTACATTCAGCAAGAAATTAGCATAACAGTTTTTAAAACCGCATGAAGACGGCTGGTATCGTTATGATATCAGCCGTTTTTTATTTTACTTTTTCGTATTCACCGTTGAAGAATTCATCAAGGTAGGAGTGTCCCTGAATAAACCTGTCTGGATCCATTACGCCGTAATATGCCTGACTTGCTTTTTTTTCGTGATCGAACAGTACATAGCTGTTTTGTAAACCTTCTCCGTATTGGTTCCAGATGATTATATGGTCTATATATTTTTTATATTTTTCAAACATCTTAAAAAGAAGAGCGTACTGATACCCTATTGAATCCGCCTGTTTTTCATTTAATACAGAAGGCGCAAGCGCTTCGCCTCCCGGTGCATTAGACTGCTGTTTTAAATCAAGTTCCGGATAACAGATACAGTCCAAAAGACCGTAATCAATAAGATCTGCAAACATGTTTATAGCCTCTTGATTTTGGCTTACCAATTTAGCAGAAACTATATCATGTCCAAGTATACCAATACATTCTATTAAGTTTCTTCCGTCATAAAGGGGATCTGATTCCCATGCTTTATTAATTTCTCTGGTCATGTTATAAATGATCTTCGCCTTAGAAGTATGGCTGAGTTCATTGTCGCTGATGATAAGAATTGGAGATTTTTCATATACAAAATCATCAATGCTGCCGTTGTTGTCGTGGTTATCCATTTTCATGTAGCCGGGAACAATGGCGGGATCATTGTAACCAGCTTTGTATCTTGCCGCCATCTGCGCATTTGGAACTGCAATATGCGCATATTTAAAGATTAGGTACATATAATGCTGTCTGATATCGTCATAATCAATATCCGTCATCGCCATAAGCCATGATGTATTTAACAAGCCAGATTTCCATTCATCAGGCTTTTTCAAATTTATGGCGCTGTGGCGGCTTTTTTGCATTTCATCGTTTATAACGCAAAATGAATGGAATGGAATTATCCCGCGTTCTTTAGATGAATCGTATCTTTCATCCGTGGTCATAAAGTGCCGCATCTTCTGTACGATATGATTAAAAGAAATTCTTCTTGCAGCTTCCCTGTCTGTTTTTAGGAAGGGACCTGTAGCATTAACGCCGCCTGTGTAAAAAAGCCCATCAGCATTCCAGCGCATTGATGAAACATTTTCAGGAATTATCTGCCTCATCCATTGCGGTGAACTTATATTCCAGACCAGATTATGCCCATGAATTTTTAGTTCATCGGATTTTCCGGTTTTTAGGATATTTAAATAAAAATCTGTTGGAAAGCTCCATTCTTGTCCATCATTGTATCTGAATGAAAATTTGTTGAATTGATCTATAAGCCAATTTGGAGGCTTTAGGTGAATTGCCGGTCTTAGATTATTTTCATGTGTAATAATTTCATAATGATAATTCATTATAGAATCACTTGTTGGTTCTTTTACAGTTGTACCAATTAAAAAACTATCCGTCTTTTTATTATATTTACTTTTAACAGGATCAACTTCATCGTAATTTTTTAAATTTACTACATCAGGAATTGAACTTTCGTTAGGATCGACCTGCGTAATTCTAATATTGCCAATCATTAGTTGATCGCCGTCAACTATTGTACCTGTTTCTATATGTAAATCGAAATTTATAAATTCCCAAGTTCCAGAAGCTACTGGAGTTATTCTGCAGAAAGATTTTTTAAACCACCGTTCGCCGTTATAAAATTCTAAATTATTTATTATATCGCCGTCTAAACTATCCAGATAAGAAGGACGTAAATATATTTGCGTCTTTTTTTCTCCCGGAAAACCAGCAGAACTTTGCGAGCCCTCTCCGCCGGAAGATGTTGACCAAATTTCAAACCTCATGTATTTCCCTTCGGCGCTTTCTGGGTAATAAAGATCGAATTCAATATAAGTTTGATTGGTTATCGTAACAGCGGGGGTAATAGGCGCTCTCATGCCAAACCCGCCAAAACCTTTTCCTGCGATTGCAGGATCAAAGTGAGAAGTAAGGAGAATCAAACTTCCGTGACTAAAAGGATTGTTGATTAATTCAAAACGGCTTCCGCTGTTTGGAAGAACACGCCCGTCGTTTGTCCTCCACGCTTTCCACACAGAAAAATTATTTTCAATGTCAAATTTATGGACAGTAACCCGCTTGTTGTCTTCTTTTGGAGCTTCGCGAAAATAAGGATCATTGTAGTTATTATCTTCTGACATCCGTTTATCCTATTGTATCACAATATTAACTAATTTGTCAGGTATTATAACAATTTTTGTTATTGTCTTTCCATCGAGCCACTTTTGTACATCTGGAAGGGCAAGCGCATTTTTTTCAAGTTGATCCTTTGCAGTGCCCGCTGCGGCAGAAAATTTATCGCGGATTTTGCCGTTCACCTGCACGACAATTGTAACAACATCATCGAGTGTTTGCGCGGGATCATAAGCCGGCCAGACGCACTTTGAAACAGACTGCCCGTGCCCGAGCTTTTCCCACAGTTCTTCGCCAAGATGCGGCGCATAAGCCCCCGCCATTATGACAAGCGGCTCCCACATCGCGCGGGAAATTTCCGGCAGCTTGATAAGCTCGTTTGTGTAAATCATCATCGCGCTGATTGCAGTGTTGAAGTCCAAACTTGCAGTGTCGTCCGTAACTTTTTTAATCGTCTTGTGCAGAAGTTTCTGCAACTCTGCGCCGCCAGCTTTTTCGCTCCCTTGGTGTGCATCGTTTATCGGCTTTTCGCTGACTGCCCAAAGTTTTTCGAGGAAGCGCGATACGCCGACAAGACCTGTAGTCTGCCATGGCTTGCTCACTTCAAGCGGACCCATGAACATTTCATAAACACGCAGGGAGTCTGCGCCGAAGTCGCGAATTATTTCGTCAGGGTTGATAACATTTTTAAGACTCTTGCTCATTTTGGCGATTACTTCTGATACTTCTTCGCCTGTCGCTTTTTCAACAAATGCGCCGTCGTGTCTTTTTTCGACCTGATCGGTTGGGACGAGAGTTTTATCTTTCCGCTGGTAGGCGAATGAAACAATCATCCCCTGATTTACACGCC
>Ga0099364_10003669_pt1 | contig 23671 bp, 29 predicted proteins | sample TergutTh196P3_FD_73070 | JGI IMG/M metagenome (GOLD analysis project Ga0099364, IMG submission 73070) | Microcerotermes parvus P3 segment gut microbial communities from Pointe-Noire, Republic of the Congo - Th196 P3 | ecosystem: Host-associated > Arthropoda: Insects > Digestive system > Gut ...
CCCCCCCTACCCCCCCCACTCATACTTCATGGGGGGGCAATAATCGGAACGGCTAAAGGCGTTCCCTACAAAACTCGGAACGGCTAAAGGCGTTCCCTACAAATCATGTTTTAGACAAGGATTAAATTATGAAAAAAAAATTACATTATATTATATTTTGCCTTTTTTTAATTGCATGCTCAGGAAAGGAAAAGATGCCAAATGGTGATAACTACCCGTCAAAGCCTATCTTGATAGCACATCGAGGAGCTGTCGGGGACAATGATTGGCTCACTGACTCAAACAATGGTATAGACTCCGTATCAGAGGGGGATTGGATTAAGCTCCAGTGGGAAAATTTGACAGATAACGACTTAAAGATCATCAGGATTTATAGATATGCTGCCGAGCTAAATCAATCACCTGTAAAAATAGATTCTGTCCTCTGGAATAGCCCTGTATATATAGACCGTCTGACATCAGGGAGCATAGGTGATATTTCTCGTCTCGATACCGACTGGCATTATTTTATCAGAGCAGTTAATCTCTCAAACAATTTTACTGATTCCGATACTGTAAATTTCACTTTGACTTCAAAACCTTTTCTTGAATTTCCTATCGATGGAGCTATATTTGAAAATGCAGATGATATTGTGTTTGGTTGGAGATATTCAGGAGATACTACTCGTCTGAGGCTTCTACTTTTTGATGAAAATAAAGACCTAATCTGGTATTTTGATGAATATATCTTTATCAATGATATGGTTTATGAAAAAAAATATGACGGAAAAATAGTGCCTGCTGGAACATATTTCTGGCGTGTAGATTCCAGAGGAAATCCTGATGTAGTTGGTAACTATCATAGCGGAAGTAAATCTGAGATGAGAAAAATAGACATTTTCTACGGAAATGATTGAGAAGCTTTAGAAAAATAATATATTTTTTCACAAAAAAAGGTCAGGTAGATACCTGACCTTTATAAACACACAAAATAATATATGTTTAATATCTGTTATAGCCTCTTTTTTGGAAACCGCCTTGTCTGGGTTTCTCGTCACGAGGGCGAGCCTCGTTGACATTTAATTTGCGACCTTTAAGCTCAAAACCATTTAGGTTTTCTATAGCTTTTTTAGCCTCTTCAACATCAGCCATTTCCACAAAACCAAATCCTCTGGATTCACCAGTATCGCGGTCTGTGAGTATCACGGCTGATTGCACTGTGCCATACTGCTCAAAAGCAGTGCGAATCTCTGTGTCAGAAACATTTCTGGACACATTTCCTACGAAGATATTCATATCCTCTTCTCCTTAAATTAAACTTATGCAAGTAGAATTTAGTAGTTTCGATTTACCCAAACTACCAAATTTTTGACATATTGTGCCATAAATATATTTTAGCCTTTTTTGACAAGCATTATTTTTAAACAAATTTTAGTAAGGTAATAAAACTTATAATATTTTGTTATTTATTTAATAATCGAGAATTGATTTAAGAGACCATACAGAAAAATCGATTTTGTATGAGTTTGTCCACTCTGTCAAGCCGAACGGAGTTCAGCACTACGCGCAAGCGTAACTGCAAACAGAGATATGAAGTATTATTGGGGGGATATAAATATAATTTTTATTTTAGAATTTCAAAATTATTCCGATAAAACAAACGGAGGCACAATGAAAAAAGTTGTTTTTATTTTTTTTATGTTTTTTTTCGTTATTTTACAGGCTCAAGAAAGAGAAGTTTTTACCTTATTTGAAAGCAATTGGATAAATACTGTAAATAGCTATGGACTTTTTGAGACAAAAATCTCACAGATCGATGATGGATGGGGAGCATTAATCGGTGCAAAAGGAGGCATCATGGTCAATGATACTTTCACCTTGTGCCTCGCAGGATATATCTATTATCCACAGCCTACCGACCTAAATTGTCTATCTACATATCATAAAGGCTACAAATACAATGAACTGCGTGGTGGCTACGGTGGTCTCGTCTTTGAGTATATTTATGCTTCTGCAAATCTTGTGCATTTTTCGGGAAATGTTTTGGTAGGGATGGGAGGCTTAAAAATCACGCATGATGCCAAATATCCTTATTACTATTATTATCACAACCATCCTCTCAGAGCTTTCTTTATCACTGAACCAGGTATAAATACAAATCTCAATCTCACTCGAAATTTTAAAGCTACATTAGGTGTCAGCTACCGTATCACACCAAATACCAGCCTTAAATATTACGATAGGGAGTTTGCTACAAGCTCTGTCTTTGATGGACTTTCAATAAATATCGGTTTTATTGTCTACGATATTTTTTGATAAAATTAATACTAGGAACGCATGCAAGATGCTTGAGTTCTCAATTAAACCATTTTTTCACAATTTGTGTTCTTTATAAAGACCACTACAAGCGGTTTTAAAAGGAGCTTGAAAGGAAGATGGTGGCAATATGTCGGAGATATTGCCACCAGACTCCTTTGTATGTCCTCTGGAACCGCTTGTAATAACACTTTTTTTAGGCTTCGATATAACCGCTTCGTGATAAAAAGACTGAGAACTCAAAATTCACACATAAATCGCATTAAATGGGCAAGATGAAAGACAAGCTCCACATTTTATACAGTCTTTTTGATTTATGACATGAATCTGCTTGACTTCTCCATCTATGGCATCGTTTGGACATACCCTTTTACATTTTGTGCATCCTTTACATAAAGCAGGGTTTATCATATAAACTTTTAGAGCTTCACACTCACCTGCTGGACATTTTTGCTGCTCAATATGTGTGATGTATTCATCTTTGAAATACTTGATAGTCGTCAAAATAGGGTTTGGTGCGGTTTTACCCAGTCCACATAAAGAAGTATTTTTTACTACTTCACCTAGTGAAACGAGAGTTTCAAGGTCTGTCATGCAACCCTCACCTTTGGTAATTTTCTCGGTCATGTCGAGCATTTGTTTTGTTCCAAGACGACAAGGGGCACATTTTCCGCAGGACTCTTCCTGAGTAAAGGACATAAAGAAACGAGAAATTTCTACCATACAGGTCTTTGTATCAAGGACAACAAGACCACCAGAGCCTACCATAGCTCCTACTTTTTGCAGGGAATCAAAGTCGATAGGCATATCAAGATGCTCCTCTGTCAAACAGCCTCCTGATGGACCACCTATTTGAGCTGCCTTAAACTCTCCATTATCTTTCATACCGCCACCGATATCGAAGATAATCTCGCGGAGAGTGATACCCATAGGGACTTCCACTAGACCTGTATTTTTAATTTTGCCAGTGAGGGCAAAGATTTTTGTCCCTTTGCTTTTTTCAGTTCCAACCTCTGCATACCATTCCCATCCTTTTTTTAGAATCAACGGAACTGAGGCATAAGTTTCTACATTATTTATATTTGTAGGTTTATCAAAGAGACCTTTTTCAGCTGGGAAAGGTGGTTTTGGTTTTGGCATACCGCGTTTACCCTCGATTGAGTCGAGGAGTGCACTTTCCTCACCGCAGACAAAAGCACCTGCTCCGATAGCTATTTTCATGCTAAAATTGAAATCAGTTCCCATGATATTATTACCGAGAAGTCCCATTGCTTGAGCTTGATCGATAGCAATACGATAACGGGCAATAGCGAGGGGATACTCGGCACGGACATAAACATATCCTTCGTGAGCACCGATAGCATAAGCGGCGATTGCCATACCTTCAATGATTTTATGAGGGTCACCTTCGAGGATACTTCTGTCCATAAAAGCACCAGGGTCGCCCTCATCAGCATTACAGACTACATATTTTGTAGGTTCTTCTTGTTTTGCAGTCAGTTTCCATTTCAAACCTGTAGGGAAACCGCCTCCACCACGACCTCTGAGACCAGATTTTACTACTTCTTCTATTACCTCTTCTGGTTTCATCTCGAATAAAGCTCTACGCAATCCTTGATATGCACCAGCAGCTACAGCATCGTTGATATTTTCGGCATCAATGACACCAGAATCAGCGAGAACTCTCCTTGTCTGCTTTTTGTAAAAATTCATTTCATCTGCAAGAGGTGTGTTGTCAAAGATTAGCTCATCTAATATTTCATCTTTTAGGATTGTTTTTTGAATGATGTCCTCAACATGCTCTGGACCCACGCGGACATAAAAAATACCTTTGGGGAATATCTCGGCTATTGGACCTACTTCACAAAAACCACGACAACCTGTCTCAAATACATCAATCTGATCTTCAAGTCCCTTATCTTTGAGCACTTCATCAAATTTTTCTTTGAGCCGTATTTCACCAGAAGCTATACAGCCTGTTCCTTTACATAAAGCTATTTGAGCCTTATATAGATGCGTCTGCTTATTGTAAATACCTGTTAGGTCTTCAGCTATTTTTTTTCGCTCATCGTTAAATTCCAAAAGACCTAGTTTGTATTGACAGTATTCAACACAGGGATGACCTATTTTTTGATACATTTCTTTTGTTAGCTTTTCTATGACTGGTCGCATGCTTCTTTCTCCTTTTTTAAGTCATCGAGGATTTTGACCATTTTTTCTGCATTCAAATGACCATAGATATGTCCGTCCATCAAAACAGCTGGTGCCATAGCACAAGCTCCAATACAAGCTACGGTTTCAAGAGTGAGAAACATGTCCTCTGTCGTCCTGTGTTCAGCAGTGAGACCGTAATCCCTCCTCACTCTTCTGATGATTTCTTTTGCTCCACGAACATGGCAGGCAGTTCCGTCACAGACTTGAACTATATGCTCTCCCTTTGGTTCTGTAGAAAATTGTGCATAAAAGGTCGCAACTCCATAAATGTTTGCCATAGGAATTGACATTTTATCTGAAATATAGCCCATGATATGCTCTGGTAAATACTTGTGCCTATTTTGAACACTTTGTAAAATGGGTATCAAAGATGTCTTTGCCACACCATACTTCTCAATGATTTCATCCAACCAATCTAAAGGTTCATTCAAGATATCGTCCATAGTTTCCTCCGAATTTTTTTATATATAAAATATCCCTTGAATGCCAAAAAAAAAAATTATGCTTTCTTGTAAAGTAAAATTTAAAAATCGGATATAAATTCTATAAAATATGTAATTTTTCATACTATTTCATATTTTATCGCATTTCTCTCGGATATTGATGATGTCTTTCTGAAAATTCATCTTAGCCCTATAAGTAGATTGCATAATGAGAGGAGGGCAAAATATGGAAAACAGACATTTCTGGACTGCGGTCAAAAATGTGTTCTCCACATCGATGTTAAAGGAAAATGATATAGTTCCTTTTTCAAAAAAAAGGGACACAGCAAAGTGTGTCCCTTTTAGTTCAAAGTCTACAAAGTATGTAAACCTTTAGTTTGATTTCGTGATGTTTCTTCTTTCTTTGATACGGCTAGCTTTTCCTTTCGCTGTGCGAAGATAAAAAAGTTTTGCTCTTCGAACTTGACCATATCGGACAATCTCAAGTTTATCAATAAGCGGGGAGTGTTCTGGAAATATTCTTTCTACACCCACGCCGTTGCTAACCTTTCGTACTGTGAAAGTTTTTGAAAGTCCCTCGCCTTTTTTTTGTAGAACGATGCCTTGAAAGATTTGAACTCTTTCTTTTATACCTTCTTTAATTTTGTAGTGGACTTTCACTGTATCTCCCACATTGAATGCGGGTAGATCGGTTCTGAGATTTTCTTTGGTAACAATCTGGATAATATCCATTTGCTATTCCTCCTTTTATTCTTCGGAAAACAAACGATCCAAAACTATGGCGACCGCACTTCTGACCGAAAGATGATTGTAATTTGCTTTTTGCTTAATGGAATTCAAAACAAAATCGGCTTGTTTATGAGTATCATCATGTAAACCGTTTCCTGTTCCAAAAAGCAGCAAAATAGGTCTTTCAGCGATTTCAATCATTTTCTTAATTTTTTCAAAACTGACTTGATTATCGAGGTGCCTTGCTGTCGTAGTAACGATGATAGGTTCGTTATTTTCCTGATTTTTAATGAAATTTATAGTATCATTAATTGATTTTGAAAAGCCAATTACAGATAGAGCATCTACTCGATGCTGATTGTAAATAGCAGCTATATCCGTTTTCCAAAAGGCAAGTATGTGTTCAAAAATTTCTTTTTGTCTATCATTTGGATGAATAATAAAAAACCTTTGAATATCATAAGTCATAGCTGACCTTGAGATGTCGTGTAAATCAAGGTTTGTGATGCCTGATGTAATAGTTTCTCCAGCTTTATTATAAACAGGATAATGGACTAGACCGAGATAAACATTTGTTTTTTTTTGAGACAGATTATATTCTGTCGAAACAGATACTAAAAACTCTGGTCTGACCTTTTGTGTAAGCTCTATAGCCTTTTGTTTGAGCCATTTATCGATTTCCTTGTGATGACCTGAAACTAAAACATCAGGAACTTTCATGCCCCGAAAATCATAAGGTCGTGTATAACAAGGGTATCCAAGTAAACCATTTTCATGGGAATCTGTCAAAGCTGATTCTGGGTCACTAATCACATTTTCAAGAAGTCTGGCTATAGCATCGGTAAAAACCATCGCTGGTAACTCACCACCAGAAAGGACATAATCACCTATTGATATTTCATCTGTGATGTATTTTTCTCTGATTCTTTGGTCAATCTCTTTGTAATGTCCGCAAACAATTACGATTTCTGGACTATGAAGATATTCTCGCACAGTTTTTTGGGAAAGAAGTCTGCCCTGAGGAGTAAAATAGATGACAGGTAGAGAAATGTCGGATGTTTGGGATACAGAATCTATCGCACTTGCGAGAGGTTCAGGCTTCATCACGAGTCCAGCACCACCTCCATAAGGGTAGTCATCTACTTTTCGATGTTTATCTTCTGAAAAATCTCTTATATCAACAAGATTAACTGAGAGCTGACCTTTTTCTTGGGCTATAAAGGGTATACTTTCAGATAAAAAACCTTTAAACATTTCTGGAAATAAGGTCAGGATATGTATTTTTACCATTATTATCACTCAAATATACAAGTAGAGTATAGTTTATACAGGGTTTATTCTGTTAAAACAAAGCAATTTTGTCAATATATGAACTGCTCAAATTCAATAAGCTTGATAAACCTTTCCTCAATATTTGTTTCCTCAACAAAAGCATCTACATCGGGAACTAATATCGTTTTATTATCTGTCAATTCGATTTCATACACATAATGAGCACCATTGTAAAAAAAGTCCTTAATCACACCTATTTCTTTCTCAGTCCAAAATACTTTCATACCTACAGGGTCAAAATAGATAGTATCATCGTCAATGTGATTTATTTCTTCTTCATCAAGAGCTATATTAACAGATTTTTCTTTTAATAATTCCTCATGTAAATCCTCGTCTTGTATAGATACAATAGCCTTATTCCCGCTGAATACATCTAAAATATCAATTTTTCCATAACGCACTCTATGGTCTGTATAGATCAAAAACACATTGTTGAGTTTTTTCAACAAGTGTTGAAATTCGGAGGTGAGGGTCAAAATAAACCTACCTCCTTTGTCTCTCCCTATTCTTAGGCTTTTTGCTGGTAAGGAGAAATTAAGCTTCCCTATGATGAGTAAATCAGAAATTTCTTTTTTTATGTCAAAATAGTAAGGCACAATTAAATCACTTTGGAATGAGGAAATTTCTGGTTTTGAAAAGCTATTATGACTATAGAAAAAACCGTAGTTAAAAATTACTCAACAATTTCTAATTCGGCTCTTTTACCATGCTTGGTAGAAACAGCATTGAGGATAGTTCTTATGGCGATAGCAGTTCTACCTTTTTTTCCGATGATTTTTCCAATGTCTTTTTTGGCAACTCTTAATTCATACAAGGTAACTTTATCCCCTGCGACTTCATGGATTTGGACCTCAGATGGCTCATCAACTAAGGCTTTTACAATAAATTCAACAAGTTCTTTCATTTTTTCCTCTTAATTTGTTTCTTCCGTTTCTTCTTGAGGTAATTCTTCCTTTGTTTCCATGATTTCATCGACCACATCTTCAGACTCTTCAGCTACTGGAGTGGTTTCAACTACATCGCTCACTTCATCAATTAGTGGCTCAATTATAGGCTCTTCAGTTTCTTCTGGTTGTAAAATAGAGGTATCTGTTTCATTTTCTACAACCTCTTCTTGTGGTTCAGCAGAAGCTTCTAATGCTTCAACAGTCTCTTCAGGTTGTTCGTTAATAGTTTCCGCTATGGGTTCTGGAGTTTCTGTTACCTCTTGAATTGTTTCAACGACATCAACAACAGTTTCTGCTACGACAACTTTTTCTTTTTTAGCTCTTGTTTTTTTTGCTTTTGGTGGCTCTGGAGTCTCTGTTGCCTCTTGAATAGTTTCCACAAGTTTTTTCTCGTCGGTTTTTACTTTTTTGGGGTAGCGAATTTCGTGCCATTTTTTGAGGATACCTGCTTTTCTAAAAAGAGAAACAACAGTTTCTGTCGGTTGTGCGCCGACTTTCAGCCATTTAAGAGCTTTATCTTCATCAATTTTTATGACCGCTGGATTTTGCTTTGGGTCGTAATATCCTACATTGTCAAGATATTTTCCGTCCCTTCTTGCTCTAGAATCAACAGCCACAACCCTATAGAATGGTTTATTTATGCTACCCATTCTCGTTAGTCTAAGTTTTACCATTTCTACTCCTTATGTTCACATTTCTATACATAAAACTTATTTTTAGGACATAATTTTTTTTTATATCAAATTTGTCAACAAAAATTCTCAAAACGGAAATTTCATGCTTTTCATGGCTTTATTAGAGGACATTCGCTTCATCATCTGTTTCATTTCTTCAAATTGCTTCAAAAGTCGATTTACATCCTGGACTGTAGTGCCACTTCCTTTAGAAATCCGTATTCTGCGACTACCATTGATGATATTTGGTGTCTCACGCTCTTTATTGGTCATCGACCTGATGATAGCTTCTACCTTTTTTATTTGGCTGTCTTCTATTTTGACATCTTTGAGTGCTGCCTGATTTATACCGGGTATCATCTTTAGTATTCCATCAAGAGGACCAAGTTTTTTTATTTGCTGCAGTTGTGAAAGAAAATCATTGAAAGTGAATTGATTTTTCATCATTTTCTTTGCAAGTTTCTCTGCTTCCTCGTCATCAATCGCATCTTGAGCCTTTTCTATGAGGCTGAGGACATCTCCCATTCCGAGTATTCTCGATGCCATTCTATCGGCATAAAAAGGCTCTATATCGGGTATTTTTTCACCTATACCTACATATAAAACAGGTTTGTTTGTAACAGCCTTGATAGAAAGTGCAGCACCTCCGCGTGAGTCTCCATCTAGTTTTGTTAGTATCACACCTGTAAAATCGAGTAAATTATTAAATTCTTTTGCTACATTGACGGCATCTTGACCAGTCATGGCATCTGCGACAAAGAAAATATAGTCAGGGTCAACGGTATTTTTTAGTTTTTTAACCTCTTCCATCATTAACTCATCAATATGCAGACGACCAGCAGTATCGAATATCATGAGCTGAATATTTTGATTTTTTGCCCAATTTAGAGCCGTTTCTGCTATTTTGCTAACATCTTTTTGATTTATATCACTTATAACAGGGACATCTATTTGTTTTCCAAGAACTTCCAGCTGATGTATCGCTGCGGGTCGATAAATATCGCAAGCTACCAGCACGGGCTTGATATTGTTTTTTTTACGGAAATAGTGAGCAAGTTTGGCACTAGCTGTTGTTTTTCCTGAGCCTTGCAAACCTACCATCATTATTTTTGTAAGTTTATTTGCATGAACATCAACCTTTGTATCTGAATTATCCATTAGGGATATTAGCTGTTCATGAACAATTTTGACTACTTGATGACCAGGTTGTAGACTTTTCATCACTTCCTGACCGACTGCTCTTTTTTCTATTTCAGCTATGAAATTTTTTACTATCCGAAAATTAACATCGGCTTCGAGTAATGCTAATCTAATTTCACGCATAGTATCGGCTATATTCTTTTCAGAAAGCTTGCCCATACCCTTGATATTTTTAAATATCTTATCAAGCTTTTCAGATAAATTGTTAAACATTTTTTAAACTCCCAATAGCTTCTTTATAATCACTGCTATGAAAGACATAAGACCCAGCTACTACTATGTCTATTCCTGCTGAAATCACAGATTTGACTGTTTCTGCATTTATACCGCCATCGATTTCTATTTCATATTTAAGATTATTTTCTCTGCGGAAATTATTTAGAAACTGCACTTTGTTTATGCTATTTTCTATAAATTTTTGACCACCAAAACCAGGATTTACGCTCATAATCAGAACAAAATCAAGCTCTGGTAATAGGTCAATAATTGTAGATACTGGTGTGCCTGGATTTAGGGTTATCCCTGCTTTCATACTAAAAGACTTAATTTTCTGCACTATTCTATGAGTATGGTGAACTACCTCTTGGTGAAAGGAAAAGTATTTGATGCCAAGATCAGCAAAATGCTCTATATAATCATCTGGATTCAGCACCATCAGATGTGCATCCAGAGGGAGTTTTGAAGCTCTGGCTACAGACTCTATTATAGGTATACCAAAGGTCAAATTAGGAACAAAATGACCGTCCATGATGTCAAGATGCAGAATATCTGCTCCAGCCTCCTGTATCGCTGATATCTCTTGCTCTAATCTGCCAAAATCTGCAGAAAGGAGTGAGGGAGCTATAAGGGGAAAAGATAAAGGGTTATTCATAATTTACCACCTTTCTGTTGGGACAAAATTTAAATCTAATAAATGTTTGTCTCTTGTAGCAATTACTAAATCATGTTTTTTGGCTATTGCTGCTATCCAAATATCATTGTCAGGGGTTGGTCTCCCGATTGACCTTAATTTTGCTTTGATATCTCCGTTTTGATATGTTACTTCATAGTCTATATATAATATCTCATAAAAATTTATAATGTGTGTAAGATTATTCATATTCTTTGTTTTTTGAGTCGATTTTATCACCCCATAAAATAATTCTCCAATAGATATACAAGCAATTTTTATTTTATCAAGTTTCTGCATTCTTTCAACTATACATTCCTCTTCATCATGAAAAGCATCAATAATATTTGTATCTATCAGGTATTTTTTCATTCCCAATCCTTATAATCAATCTGTCTACACTCTAAGATTGCTTCTTTAAAAGACTTTCTAGCATCCTCATCAAAATTCCTTGCTATTTTTAAAATTTTATCTATATCTAATTTTTGGTTTTTAACTAAAGATATAGAAATGTCCACTTTCTGATTTAAAAATTTTAAGAGTTCTGAACTCTCAATTGTTATGTCCGGTCCATACACTGTCGTTTGTAGTCGTATTGTCTCCATAATTTTATTTACTCCTAGTCTATAACTTGATTTGTAGGGAACTGATTTATCTGTTCTGTAGTGCATTGTTAAACAATTTTTTCGGAACGGATAATTGCGTTCCCTACAAAACCGTTGCAATGTCGGGTAACCGCAAGGAACACCTCTATAAAACCATTTCTATTTTCGTGTTATTTCTTCAATGTTACCAATATATTCTCTATATCGAGCTTAGTAACCTCTTTAAGTTTTTTTAGATACATCTGTCGATACAAAACAAAATCCTGCATCCAGAGATGATTTACAGCTTCGATAAAGACAATTTTGTTTTCAAAATTTTTGATTTTATATCGCTCTGACAGAAAGTCGCCAACGACAGACTTCCATGCCAGAGCGATAATAACGAGGTCATGATATTTTTCGCCCGCAATCTTGAATAATAGGTTTTTTAGTCCATTATTTACTTTAGTCATCTGTTCCTTTGATAGCTTTCGACAATTTTGAATAGCAACCCCAAGTAGACAAGGCGAGAACCATCACGACAAAATATAAAACGCCAAGTGTGCTTGAAGAGGCATCAATCGGTGTGATTGCAAGTGCAGGTAAAGCAACCAAAAAAATGATGATGAGATAACCTAAGAGAGACATAATTTTGATTTTCTGGCTCAAAACATTAATCAAGTAGACACCAAGAGAGCCAAGACCTATCATCAAAATTGTGAAAAGGATTGTGATACCTATTGCGATATTTAGAAAATACAAGGCACCAAAGCCTGTAACATAAGCAGGAACTATAAATGTGAAGAGTAGCAAAAATATACCTTCTATCCAGTTGAGAACAACAGGTGTTTTAGTTGTCTCGCCAGAGTGTTTTTTTTTGCTTTTTAAGACCAATAGAATAGCTCCTAATACGATTATTATTCCTATTCCATATACTGGTATCATTACTGCTGGATTATCTGTAGCCAAACCAATTGCAGCAAAAGCGGCTATGAATAAAACCCATGCTATTATTTTGCCGATCATAGAGAGTAATGTGTTCATTATTTCCTCCATTTTTTAGGTGGTAGGGAATAGGGGATAGGTGGTTTCCACTCAACTTATCTTTGGACAGAGGCAAGCTCAACCGCTATACTACTCACTATTCCCCACCTACCACTATTCTTCATTTTCTACTTTAATTTTTAGTGTTGCAGAAATCTCATTTGTAAATTCAATCTGTACTTCATGCTCTCCAAGTTGTTTGATGTGTTTTTCAAGCATGATTTGATTTTTTGTGCAGTGAATCTCATTTTCAGCGAGATATTGCATGATATCAACTTCTGAGACAGAACCAAATAAGTGTCCTTCCTCTTCTGCTCTTCTCATAAAGACAGCTTCGAGAGTAGCTATTTTTGCTGCCATCTGTCTATATTCTTCGTTTTTTCTATCAGCTTTGGCTCTTGCTTCAGCCTCAATAGCTTCTATTTTTTTCAGGTTATTTGCCGTCGCTATGATAGCAAATTTTTTTGGTAAAAGGTAATTTCTCGCAAAACCATCTTTTACATTAACCACCTGACCAACTTTTCCCACTTTTTCAAGTGTTTCTGTCAGGATTATTTTCATTATTTCCTCCAATAATTTAGTGGATAGGGGGTATTTGATAGGCTTAAGTGATAAGCAACTATACTAATATACCGCTACACCTCACCTTCTTCTTTTTTTTCTTCTTGGGACAAACTTCTGAAATCGAACCAACAGTCAAATAGTCCGATAACAGTGATAAACAGGATAATATAAGGATTTAAAATCAATGATAAAATAGCAATAAACAATAGCAATTTTGAGCTTTCAAACCATTTACCAATTTTTATTTTTATCACTGCCAAGCCTTGCATCAAAAACAAGGGGATTAAAGCAATAATATAATTTATTGCAATAAGTTTGTAGTCTTCCCAAAACATTGCTACTACCAATGCTAATATCATACTATAAATGACATATAAATGTGTTTGATAAAATCTCATTGACTCCAGCTGTTCTGTCTTTCGAGTAAGAAAATAATAGCCGAACATCATACACAACACCATTGTAGAAATCCATACCCCTGGACTGTAATTTAAGTAAAAATCCTTTGACAAATCAATCATTTCTAAAAATAGTTGATATTGCTCGGAACCCTCTTGAAATCTACTGCTAAATAAGTTTATAGTAGCATCGACTGATTCTGTATATTGCGATAATATATAATCTGCAAAAAGATATTGTCGTATAGCTATAAAAACTGTATTTAAACCTAACAATGACATAAAGATTAATTCAAGACCATACTCTTTTTTTATCATATAAAAAAGGAGTAAAAGGCTAAAGCCTGAACCAAATAAAAGGTTTGCAACTTGAACCTTATCTATTATGCTTGCGAAATAGAAAACTACACAGATTGCAAACCAACTCAAAAAGAAATTGATTTTGAATTGTGAATTTTCTATCATGATTCTACCTGTAGCAGGTATTAGAAATAATACCCCCGCAGCAGGTGAAAACAGGCTAATAAATAAGCCGAGAAATCCTAAACCGTATATCATTTATGGTAGTGAGTAGTTTAGTTATTAACGATGAATCGTGAGCAGTGAGTAACTCAATACTCACCACTCAATACTCTCATCTAATCTGATACATAAGGCAAAAGAGCCATTTGTCGTGCTTTTTTTATTTCACAGCTGACTCTTCTTTGATGTTTGGCACAAGTACCTGTCTGTCTACGAGGCTCTATTTTTCCCGTGTCGGAAATATAGTATTTTAAAACATCAGTGCCTTTGTAGTTGATTACTACATCTTTATTTGCACAAAATCGGCAATGTCTTTTTTTAAACCGAACTTGTTTTCTTCTTTCATAAGCCATTTAGCACTCCTATTTGCCAACGGTTAAAAATTACCGTTGGCACATCATTTTTAAAACGGAACATCATTTTCGGTGTTCATTTCGGGATAGTCGGCAGGATAAGGTGGAAAATTATCTTGAGCCTCTGATTGCTGGACAACAAGTGGTGCTGGATTTTGCTGAGGTTGTGGATGATTTTGACCACTTTGGTTGTTGTTTTGATAAGCTTGGTTTGGTTGATAATTGGGGACATAATTTTCATCTCTTTCGAGAGGATAAACCCTGTCAATTATGATTTCTGTAACCTTTCTATTTGCGTTATTCTGGTCGGTATAAGTTCGTGTTCTTATTTCACCTTCAATAAGGACAGGGCTTCCTTTTTTCAAGCTTTCTTGGCATATTTGAGCTGTTTTTGCATAGGCAACTAGGTCTACAAAACTTGCCTGTTCCTGTGTATTTCCATATTCATCTCTATAATATTTGCTGACAGCGATGCACAACACCGCTCTTGGTATATTATTTGATGAATGTCTCACTTCTACATCTCGAACTAATCTTCCTGAAATGGTAACCTTGTTAATGTTTGGAAATCTTAATAATCCTGGCATACTACCTCCTATTCCTCTACTTCGAGCTTGATGACATTATGACGAATTATTTTTTCTGTAATCCGATAATGTCTGTTTAGTTCATTGATTTTCAGTGTGTCGAGGGTAAAATAATTGATGATGTAGTAACCTTCACGAAATTTGTTTATTTCGTAAGCTAAATTTTTTTTACCCCATGTATCAGTTCTGATGTGAGAACCGCCTTGTTTGTCAATCAAATCGAGGATTTTTGTGTTTTCGGCTTCTATATCCTCGTTTGAAAGGTTTGGTGCTAAAATGATCATGCTTTCATATTTTCCAGTCATAATCTATTCTTCCTCCTATGGTCTGTGATTCTGAAGAGTTTTTACCCACATTATGAAACGGGAGTAGAGGGGGTTACCCTGATTTCTTCAGAATAGGATTTTTTATTTTTACTGTAACAATTTAACATAGCCTGAAATCCTTTAGCGATAAAACAGTCTATGAGTTTTATAGTGAAATCGCCTGTTTTTTCGAGAATATCTATTTCTTTTTGATTAAAATCATCAAGAACATAATCCCTGAGCATACTTGCGTGCTCTGGTTGTCCGACACCTATCCTTATTCTATTAAAGTCAGTTGTATCTAACTCCTCGATAATAGACAAAAGACCATTGTGTCCGCCATCGCCACCTGATTGCCGTATCCGAATTTCACCAAAAGGCAGATAGATGTCATCACAAATCACAAGCATATCACTTATGTCTTCTCTAAAGCGACATATAGCTTTGCCACTTAAATTCATATAAGTGATAGGTTTTACTAGTAAAAAAAGATTTCTTTTGGCTATCAAAGCATTTCCATCTTTTTTAAAAACCATTTTTCGTTTGCTTGCGTATTTTTCCAGCATCATATAGCCTATATTATGCTTGTTATGCCGATATTCCTCACCTGGATTGCCAAGCCCTACTATGATTTTCATGTTTTTATCGTAGTATCGGTTTCCTAACCGTTGAAAAATAACAATTCCAGCTTTATACCTCGTCTTTTACCACAGCATTCACTGAAACTATCGGCTCATTTTTTGAGTCTGTCAAAACGACATTTTTCACTTTTATATCTTTTACATAAATAGTGTCGCCTATATTCATTTCTGCGATGTTTAGAGTAATTTCCTCTGGGATATTTTTGGGTATGCAAGAGATATTTAATCTAAGGATAGATTTTTCTAATACACCACCTGTTTTCAAGGAAACAGGCGTGCCTACAAAAGTAATGGGGATAGATAAAGCCATTTCTTTATCTTTTTGTAATTCAAAAAAGTCAATATGTACAAAATCTCTTGTAACAGGATGAATTTGCCTTGCTTTGACTATAGCATGGTGTTCCTTTCCATCAAACATAAGATTGAATACTGCGACTTCGCCTATACTCTTTTTGTAGAGCTTAAAGAACTCATTTGTCGGGACCGATATAGGAATACCGGGCTGTCCTTCTGAGTAAATGATTGCGGGTATCTGACCGCTTTTTCTAAGGTTTTTTCTCGCTGATTTATTACCAATCTCACGAGTCTGAACAGCTAATTTGAGTATCAATTTTCCTCCAATTATAATTAGTAATTACTAATTACTAATTTTTATTTACCTAAAAAGATTACTTATAGATTCTTCTAAATGTATCTTTTTTATTGCTGAAGCAAGCAACTCTGCTATTGACAATTGGATTATTTTACTGCTCTTTTTCTTTTTACTTTCAGATAATGGAACAGAATCAGTAATAAACAATTTATCTATAGTAGAATTTTCTAAGCTTTCAACTGCATTTTTTGATAAGATTCCATGAACACAGCAAGCATAAACTTGCTTTGCTCCAGAATCATGCAGTTTTTTTGCCATTTTTATTAAAGTGCCACCTGTGTCAATCATGTCATCGTAAAGAATAGCTATTTTATCCCTTACATCGCCAATTACATTCAGCACTTCGGCGTTGCTATCGTTTGAGACTCTCCTTTTATCACCAATTGCAAGAGAGCATTCGAGTCTCTTGGCTAAAGCTCTGGCTCTATTGGCTCCACCTGAATCAGGCGATACTATTACCATATCTTCAGATTCTATTCCAAGACTTTTGAAATGCCTAATAAAGATTGGCATAGAATACAAATGATCTACAGGAATGTCAAAAAAGCCTTGTATTTGGTCGGCGTGGAGGTCAAGGGTTATTACCCTATTGGCACCCGCCTCTGAAATCAAATCGGCTACAAGCTTTGCTGTGATAGGAACTCTCGGTTGGTCTTTTTTGTCTGACCTACCGTATCCATAATAAGGAATCACACAGTTTATTCTCCAAGCTGAAGACCTTTTCAAGGCATCAATTATGATGAGAAGTTCCATTATACTGTCGTTCACAGGATAGCATGTAGGCTGGATTACAAAGACATCTGAGCCTCTGACATTGTCATTTATTTTGACAAAGGACTCGTCATTGCTAAATTTAAACACCTCGGCATCACACAAAGGAATACCAGCAAAGGAGGCTATCTCCTTCGCCAGTTTCGGATTTGCGTTTCCAGTCATTATTTTTAGTTTCGAAAACATATCGATACAAACTTTTCATCCTTTGAAAAGCTACTCAGAACCTGCTTTCACTGTTTCGTTGTATTTTTCGAGTATGAGCTTTTCTACTTCATTTCTGGTGTCTGTGTTTAATGGATGTGCAATATCACGATATTCACCATTTTTGTTTTTCTGGCTTGGCATTGCGACAAACAATCCATTTTTGCCTTCAATTATCTTGATATTCTTGATGATGAAAGCATCATCGATGACGATGTTTGCAAACGCTTTCAAGGGGTCTGCAGGACGAAGAAATACTTTTACGTCTGTGATAGTCATTTTTATCTCCTTCTTGTTGTTGTCATATAACTCCAGAATTTCTTTTCTAAAAAAAACTTCTGGGTTTTTTTCATTGTTTGCGGATTGTCAAAAAAGCCTATCATCGTAGGTCCACTACCTGATAGTATCGCTTTTATTGCTCCGTGTTTTTCCAATAATTCCAATGTTTCTCGGATGATAGGGTATTTTTGACAAATACCCTCTTCTAATCTATTGAAACAATACTCTGGGTTTTTAGTTTCCAATAGCTTCTCTAGGGGATAGGGGATAGGGAATTGTTCTGCCACACCTGATTTCCTAGTGCCAATCTCCGATTGGCTTTTTAAAGTGGAAGTCGGAGTTATTTGTGATTTGTGATTTGTGATTTGTAATTTGTCATAAGCTTCCCTACTCGAAATCTCAAATCCAGGGTTCAATAACAAAATATTGTCAAAAAATACTTCCTCACCTAGAGGTTCAATGATTTCTCCTCTATTTTTGCCTATAGCTTGAAATCCATCCAAAAAGAAATTTATATCACTTCCAAAGTGAGCTGCTATTTCGTGCATTTCCTCTCTTTTTAATTCTAGACTCCATAGCTCTGACAATCCCTTTATTGTCGTTGCTGCATTGCTACTGCCACCGCCTAAACCTGCCGCTATTGGTATGTTTTTTTCTAGCTCTATTAAAGCACCACATCGAACACTATATCTATTCTGTATAAAGATCGCAACCTTGTAAATCAAGTTTTCTTGATTAGCAAGATTTTCAATAGTGGACAATAATTTTAAATCACCATTTTTTGTCAAGGAAAATTTCAAAATGTCATATAATCCTATTTCAGAAAATAATGTCGATATATTATGAAAACCACTCTCAAGCCTGTTGTGGACTTCTAAATAAAGATTTATCTTGCCATAAGATTTTTTTTCTAAAATTGTTTTCATACAAATCAAGTTACTGTTTTAATCGTTCTACCTCACAGTCTCTGAACTCTAATGACACTCCACTATGTTTTTTTCTTAGGTTACTCTTCTTAACTCCGAACTCCGAATTCCGAACTCATAATTCTATTCCACCGTAAATGTAACAAACTGATGTGTCCCATCCCGCGACAAGACATATCCAAGTATCACTGTCAATCTATCTCTTTCTGCTCTCTCGATAGCTCGTTCATAATCTCGTAAGCTTTGGATACGGGAACGATTGATTTCGATTATGACATCACCCGGTCTAATACCCGCTCTTGATGCTGGTGAGTCTGGTGTTACATGAGTAACAATTAAGCCAGATTCTGCTGTTATATTGTTTCTGCGAGCAATCTCACTATCGAGTGTATCCAGTCTCATACCAAGATTAAAAGAAACAGGTGAATCTGGTGTTTCAGCCGGTGCCACATCGCTACCACTATCTATCAAAGTGGCATTCAATATCCTTTCATTTCCATCTCTATTTATTTTAATTGGCACTCTTTGATTTACGGGTGCAGAGGCTGTGATAACGCGAAATCTACCTACATTGTCTACCCTTTGGTTGTTTATTTCGAGGATAACATCACCTACTTGTATTCCTGCTCGTGAGGCAGGGGAATCATCCTCTACTCTTGCGACTATCACACCTGCTATCTCGCGGAGTCCGAGTGAAGAGCGTATTTCTGGACTGATATCCTGTGGCAATATACCCAAAAAGGCTCTGACCACTCTTCCATGTACCAAAAAGTCCTCTGAAACCCTTTTTGCCAGATTGATAGGTATTGCGAACCCAATCCCTACACTACCACCTGAGGTTGTAGTAATAGCCGCATTGACACCTATCACTTTGCCATTGATGTCGACTAATGGTCCACCGCTATTACCAGGGTTGATTGCTGCATCTGTCTGGATATAGTCTTGTAATATAGGTGATTGTCTGCCAAAGCTAAGACCACTTCTACCTATTGCAGAAATCACGCCGACAGTTACAGTCCTATGTAATCCAAGCTGTCCAAAAGGATTTCCGATTGCTATTGCCCATTCACCTATTTCAAGATTGTCAGAGTCCCCAAGCGGTGCTACTACTACATCTGTATTACTCGATACTGTGATTTTGATGACTGCGAGGTCGGTGTCGGAGTCCAGACCTACTATTTCTGCTGGAAATACATCTTTATCGGCAAGTGTAACCGTAATCTTACCATCCCTTCCACCCTCAACTACATGATTATTTGTCAAAATATAGACATCATTTCCCGTTTTACGAAAGATAAATCCACTTCCCATTGCTGAAAATGGTCTTGAAAACTCTCTCGGTCCAAAAAAGAAACGAAAGATTTCATCATCCATATAAGGATGTCTGTTTCCCTGTGATACTCTCACAGTTCCCTCTACCTGTATATTTACTACAGATTCTCTGACATCACGGATGATGTCGACAAAAGGACTTCTACCATCCGCTGTCAATACCTGAGCTGACAAGCTCGTGCTTAAAAATAAAAGAATAAGCGTTGTTATCGTAAAAATACGACTTTTCATGTTTTGTCTCCATTTTAAAATTTAATTTAGTTTTTTATTTTTAAACTTTAAAATAAAAATTTATTACAAGGTTTTTATAAATTTGGAAAGGCATTATTTGTTTTATGCTATATTCCCATTTTCACCCTGGTGCTTTGTTGCGACAGAATATATTCTGTCATAATATTCTAAACTCCGATATCTTATGACACTCCACTTTCTTATCTTCGGTGGAATCTACTAACAACCTGTAACTAATAACTTGTAACTTGTAACTCGTAACTCATTTTACAAGAAACCCATACTCGTATATTTTGGGTTCCAACTGCAGTGCCAAAAACCTCATCTCAAGTTTAAGGTTTTCCATCAGCATATTATATCTCTTATCATCGCTTCTGCTTTTCATCCTGCCTGCATCGTCACGACCTTGAAAATACTCTCTGATATCATAAAATGAGGCATTTACATTTTGCCCCACACATTTATGGGGGGGGATTAAGGGGGAGGAGCTATGATAGTATTTCCACAGCTCCTTACCTGCTTTAAAGACTTCTAAGGCTCTGTCTGAAAATTGTAGGGGCAACCCTTGTGGTTGTCCGATTGAGTTACGGGTAGAGGTCTTTTCCTTTGTATCAAAATTTAATGTCCCATTTGCCTCTGGTTTTATTTTACCAGCTAGAAAATCAGTCATAAAAGAGCTATCAAATTTTGTCCGAGCATTCACCTCAATCTCGGTAAAAGGTATCCAATGATTTACTCCGTATCGAGACTGGATTTTATTTGAGCTATGAAATAGTGTATATGTCAGGCAGTCTGTCTGGAATAACAGGTCTTGTTTCCAGCCATCATTAGGGTAGAGAAATTGGTCGCGGTCGTTTAGCCATGTCGCTGGGATGACCTTACGAACCGCAAAATATATTATTGCTGGAAAAATATTATTATTTGTTATAGAAAGATAATAAACATGCCTTGTACCTTTGTTAGTTGTAATATACAAATAATTTTGGTTTTGAAAATCAGGTGCTGTATTTGGTAAATATCCAATTGATTTACTTAAAGTATCATCGACATACATTTTTATCCATTGATTTATAGATTTATTACCATTTATAGCGACAATGCTTTTTTGGGTATTAAATCTACCATCAATATCATACACATCAGCAACAATTGGACTTGATTCTTGCTTTTTCTTTGTATCCCAAATGTGAAAACCGATAGGAAATCTACCTACAACATTATCAAAGGTATTAGATGGCACTAAAAAGATTTTTTCTAGCTTAGCTTGAAAGTGCTTTCTGTGTTCAATAAAATTTGTCGAGCATAAAGCTTTAATTTTTGCAAAATTACCTATTTTACAGCCAGGGATTTCCGAATAAATTCTGATTAAAAACATTACAAATATCTCATTTTTCGCTTTGCCAAGTTGTAATTTGTATTTTTTTGCAACATTATTGTCGATAGCAACTCCAGGTTTATTAGCTCCTGTGCCTCGCGATGTTTTACCACCTGTCGCCTCCGCATAAGGCGGGTTGATATAAATGATTAGCTTTTCAGGTTCTTCTTTTAAAATTTTTTGCAGTCGTTGAGGCAGTTTTTCGAAATCATCATTAAGAAAGTCAAATTGAAAGACATGGTTTTCTAGCAGATTTGCTCCATTTTTGATTCTATCCTGCATGACGGCGACATCTGCTTTATCGATAGTAGATGCCCAGATATTATACTTGTTGGACAGACCTACAAGTAGATTTCCTGTGCCTGCAGCACAATCCCAGACATAGTATTCTTCCTGCCAATTTTCACCAAAGACTTCCTCTAAATATTTTTGAGAGAGTTCAACCCAAATCGCAGGAGTAAAAAACGAACCTTTTCGCTCTCTGACATCTTGCGGAACGAGTAGGTCTCTGCGTTCAATGATATAATCCCAGTATTCCTCTTTTGGTGGTCTCTCATACTTGAGCCAAAACTGTGCATGTGCCTTTTGATTGTCTTTAAATGAGACTTCACGAGTATTAAGTAACCCCATCTGGTCTATATGCCTGTCCATAATATATTTAGTGGCTCGCAGAACCACATATAACTTATCTTTGAGAGTTTGATTTTCACTCGAAAGTAGGTCTGCTAAATAAAAATCTGCGTCTATGATATTGTTTGCTTTTGCTATTTCCCAATTGTATAATTCGATTGTAGGCTTTACCTCTATAACCCATTTATCGTAAACCCATTTAAAATTATTTTTGTTTATTTGTATTCTGTTTATGTCTGTTTTGCCTACCACGAAGTTTTGATTTATAAATAAACGGAGTTCAGACTCATCTTGCTCAAAGTCGAAGATGTATAATTTCCCCCCCCTGCCTCCCCCATAAATGTTGGGGGAATTTTGAGGGGCATAAATGTGGGAGGAATTTACCTCCTCACATTTATGGGGGGGGGAAATCATCGCTTCCAATCTCTCATAAACGAGTTTAAATTCCTTTGTCCCCGTATTTGATGGTGTAACATTCCAGTTGAAATCATTTAAAGCAAATATTTCCATTATATCCGAATACTCTACAAAAGTTATTTGTTTACAATCAAAACACCCTAAAAATGGTGGTGGTTGTATCTCATCTGTTATCTTTGATTTGCCTATAGTGAGTATCAGTTGAGTGAGCATATCAATCGGGTCGGTTACCAGAGCTTTTGCTTCTGCCCAGAGGATATATTGTGTCGTTTTATCAGTATCCTCACCCGCAAAAATGTTGGGGGAGTCGTGTTTCACTGTAAAGTCAATGTTTTTTATCACATCGTTACAATTGAAATTGCTAAAAAAAACACTAGCAACATTGTTTTTTAATGTCTCTTCATTTATATTTTTATATCTCATAAATTTCCTCAGGATTTATTATTATAGCTTAGGTTTCATTTTCTCCCTATCCCCTATCCCCTATCCCCTAATCCCTACCCCCTATCCCCTAATCCCTATCCCCTATCCCCTATCCCCTATCCCCTAATCCCTACCCCCTACCCCCTAATCCCTACCCCCTATCACACATAACACATCATATTTTCTTACATTATCGCCTTCTTTAAAGGGCAAGGACTTTATCACACCATCACAGGGAGCATAAAGATTATTATACATTTTCATAGCTTCAAGAACAACAAGAGCATCACCCATCTGAACTTTATCCCCTATTTTTTTGACATAATTTGTAACAATCCCTGGCATAGGTGCCAAAATTGCTTGCTCACCTTTTGGTAAAACAGGCTCTGAAACAGGCATTTCTAATAGTATTGGTAAATGCTGTTCTTTGGGATTGTTTACTAGATTGCTTTTTCTATTTTTTTGAAAGCTTTCAGGTAAAATCACTTCCACATTAAAAACCTCACCATCGACTCTGACAGTGAAAGACTCAGTAGCAACAGCATCCCTACCGTTGTTAGTTGTCTTATTTCCAAAATCCTTTTTTATATCTCTCATTTTTACTCCCTTTATTTATCTGTTCCATTTTTCCCCCCCCCCGTTCCCCCCCATAAATGAGGGGGGGGCTTTCCCCCCCCCCCCATTTTTGGGGGGGGCCGGCGGGGGCTCTT
>Ga0099364_10003670_pt1 | contig 23668 bp, 21 predicted proteins | sample TergutTh196P3_FD_73070 | JGI IMG/M metagenome (GOLD analysis project Ga0099364, IMG submission 73070) | Microcerotermes parvus P3 segment gut microbial communities from Pointe-Noire, Republic of the Congo - Th196 P3 | ecosystem: Host-associated > Arthropoda: Insects > Digestive system > Gut ...
GTTCCATTTTGGATTAACCCAACTTCCAGAAGCAAAAGTGCCCTAAAGGCTTGCAGTCACTGGTTTTGTCTCGCTTTTCAACTTTCATTTGTAGCCTATTATTTGAAAATTTATTCATTGACATATTGCTCTATACAGCATATTATTATGCCATTGAGTAGCCTATTATATGAACAGGGGGGGTCCTCGTGAACTTAAAGTCTGATTCTTTGCATTTTGAAATCATGAACGGAAGCACAAAGCCATCCGGATATATTCGCAACAGTTACCGGGAAGATGGCAAAATTAAGCATCAGACAATTTCAAGAATTAACGGCTTGTCTCTGGAACAATTGCGTAACATGAAAGCTGCCTTTGATGGCCAAACGATTAAACGTGGAGACATAAAAATTTCCGACGGCCGCGAATACGGAGCATCCTTCATGCTTTACGGTTTAGCAAAGAGAATCGGACTTGATAAATTGATTTATTCAAGAAACGAGCCCTGGGTACGTGACATTTTAGCCATGGTGATTGGAAGGATTGCTTTCCAGGGAAGCAAGCTTGCACTGTCGAGGGTTCCTGAAATAAGCTGCTTGTGGGAAATTTGCGGCGTCGGTTGCACGGAAATAGACGTAGACCGGCATTGCTATGACGCCATGGATGAATTGCTGGAGCGCCAAAAGCTGATACAAAAAAAGCTCGCATCCAAGCACTTGGCCAATGGATCTGTGATTCTTTATGACATTACAAGCAGTTATCTTGAGGGTGAATATGAAGATTCGGACACGGTCAAATTTGGGCATAACCGTGATAAGAAGCGAGGCAAAAAACAAATTGTGATTGCGCTTGTTTGCACGAAAAACGGCTGCCCTGTCGCAGTTGAAGTTTTCAATGGCAATACCACCGATTGCACCACTGTGCAGTCGAAGATCAACGAAATTAAGAGGGATTACGGCATTTCGAAATTTGTCTTTGTTGGGGACAGGGGTATGTTGACGCAAAAGAACATTGACGAGTGCGGCGATATTGACACAGTCACTGCGTTGACACATGCAGCTATGAAGAAACTCTGTGAGGAAAAGTACGTGCAGCTGTCATTGTTTGATGAAAAAACGACTACAGAGGTCATTTTGCCGGAAAAACCGCAAGTGCGATACGCGCTTTGCAAAAACCCGTTTAAAGCCGAACAGGACGCAAAGACGAGATGTGAGCTTATCAAAAAGACTGAGGACGGGTTGGCTAAAATCGCCATTCCTAAGAAAAAAACTGATGAAAAAACCCTGGCCGCGCGTGCGGCAAAGATTTTTTATAAATACAAAACAGAAAAGTATTTTTTATGGCGCATAGAGGACATGAAAATTGTTTATTCCCGCAAGTCGGAAGTGATCGCCGGCGAAGAAAAATACGATGGACTGTACGTGATACGCGGCAATGTCTCCAAGGACGTCATGAACATAAGCGAGGTTGTCGAAGCGTATAAGTCTCTGATAAAGGTGGAGCAGGCGTTCAGGAGCATGAAGACGGTTCAGTTGGAAATACGCCCGGTGTATCACAGAACCGACGACAGAATAAGAGCCCATGTTTTTTTATGTATGCTGTCATACTATTTGTTGTGGCACTTAAACCAGGCTCTTGCTCCGTTTTACAAAAAGAACCCAAACTATACGCGCGACCACGTTATAGAAATCATGAAATCTCTTCAGAAGTGCAAACTGACAGTTGCGAATATTTCTTCCGAGGCAGTAGCCGAACCAACCGAAAACCAAATCATAATCCAATCCTTATAGCAGTTTCATCTCATGTGTGCGCTTGTAGCTTTAGTGTTTGACGAGGTTTATAGCGCAATACCATAGTACACGATTTGCGAAATTGCTATAGTTGCCGGACAAGTAGAGTAGCCTATTGATTGAAAATTTATTCCTGCTCAATACCTCGTGTTACTGAGGCTTTGTGATGTTTTGGCGGCTGGAAGTTGCGTTGCAGGAAACTCTTGCAAGCCTTGAAGAATACTTTTCGGAGAATGGCGGGATTTCGAGAAAGATCTCGAGGAATTTTTTTCGGTATAAGCATTCTCGATAGGAGAATGATAACGCGTTTCTATTATATTGTGAATATTTAGCTATAACATAGCACAAAGAATCAAAGTAACCGTTATTTCATAAATATACGATTTATTTGCTCCGTGATTGCCAAAACAATAACACTAAGAATAAGTAACATTGTCGGAAATAAGAGCATAGGAAGTCCAAGAGAAACGGCATAGCCGAATATGGGAGGCAAAAGCGTAGCACCCAAAACACAAGATGCTAAAAAGTAACCAGTGAGCTGTTGTGCATATTGCCTACCAAAGCGGGCAGGCATTTCATGTAGCAAACACGGGATAATCGGTCCGCAACCGAGTCCGATCAGAGAAAAACCAAGCAGGCAAGCCCAAAGCGGGAGAGATGAAGACATGAGCGTTGCACCAAATAGAGTTGTGATTAAGCAAAGACGTATGATATGTGATCCTTGTAAGCGAAGCGTTGCAAAGCCTGCTAAAAGTCGTCCGAAGGCAATCGCCGCAAAATAATACGACATCCATTGCGCGCCTTCTCCCGGCGAGAGTCCTTTTGCCATAACAAAGTAGCTGCTCCCTAAAACATTTGGTGAACTCTCGATACCATTATAAATAAATCCGACTAATATAGTATACTTCGCGCCGGGCAAAGAAAGAATAGGCGTCTTAAAGTTGGAATTTGCCTGTATTGTGGATGTTTCTTGCGGTTGGTTCCATAAAGACAGTGAAAAAAACAAAACGACTGCGAGTACACACTCAAGCAGGCCGATTGCTCGAAATCCACCACGCCAGTTTTCGCCATATTTTATATATTGGGCAAGAATTAACGGACATAAAGAAACGCCCAAGCTCCAGCAACAATGCATCCAATTCATATGTCGGGATTTATAATGCAACGCAACATAGCTATTAAGGCCAACATCCATCATGCCCCGGGCGAATCCCAACGGAATGGAAAAAGCAATAAGCCAGCTAAATGAGGGTGCGAAAGATATACCTACAAGCGCGACAACGATAATAGCCGTGCAGAAAGTGGTTGTCGGGCCTGTTTTAAATAGTTTAATGATGCGTTCACTAATTAACTTTGCCATAATGTTGCTAGTACCAGTTACAATAGTGATAATTCCGACAGCAGAAAAATCTACGCTAAAGCTGGTTTGCATGACTGGCCATGCAGAGCCGAACGTGGAATGTGGCAAGCCGTGCCCTATAAAAGCAGCATAGATGAGAATCAACATAAAAATAGTCACAGTTTTATTATCCTAAGTCACTAAATATTATATGGTCTTATTTTGCTCCCATTCGCTATAGCTCCACCAATCTGGCCGACCATCGCCTTCAACAAATTCTCCATTTGTTTTCCAATATACTCCATGGGCATACCCCGGCTTAAACTGATCGGAAAGCGCATTTGCCAACCAATCGAGAATAGCCGACATTATCTCGCCATACATACCCCCGATGGGATGAAATTCGTTATCCAGCACCCATATCTCCTTAGGCGCTTTAACCATGTCATAAACTTCATAGGTACTCTCAATAGTGGTCAATTCGTCAAACTCACCTTGAACCATCAGGAAAGGGCATTCAATTTGGGGAGCAACTTCATCTAAAATCATTTGCTCGGACATTTCGTCAAATTCCTTATCATCATAAATACCGGACATGAATTTGAAATTATTGCGAAATTTGGGCTGAGCGAGTTTGAAGGTAATGTCTTTGGAGCCATAGCAAGCCATGACTGTCGACGCCGCTTTTATCCTCTTGTTATAAGCTGCCCAGCGGGAACCCCAGTAGGAGCCCATGCTTGCTCCAAGCAGGACGATTTGTTCTTTGTCGATTTCTTCACGGGTTTCTAAGTAATCGAGCACCGTATTGCCAGCTCTTTCCGGATTGTTCAATGTCACTTTCAAGCCGTTTACCAAACTCTCCCCCTGACCCGGCTGATCTACTATCAGCACGACGAAACCTTTGGGGATCGCGTAGCGCATCACAATTCCATGCCATTCTTCTTTAACCATATCCATGCCGGGAAGCATGATGAGACAGGGTTGCTTTTCACCTTTTCCGCCATAATAAAAGTTACCGTATAGTTTTTTGCCCTCAAAAGGAAATTCAACTCTTTCCATTTTAATATGGCTCAAAGCAGCTGCCTTATTGAAACATTTTACTAAAGAAGCATGAAATATTTTTTTGCGTGGATCATCCGCATAATACCCATATTGCGCACGCCCGTATAACTGCATTGCTCGGCCATATAATGAGCAGGCAGCGCCGTTAAACCCTCTTTTTTCACAATTGGCCGCTTTTGTCTCCACCTCTTTAGCTACCGAGGCATAAGCTTTGGGGAACATTGCAACACATTTAACCCGGTCAAAGACCTTTTCTATATCGTTGTGATCATAACCATTTTGCTCCCAAGATGGTGTGTCGTTGGGATGAAGGGCATTCCAGCCGCCGGCTACTAGTAACGCGTCCGTTATCCATTCTGACATTTCAATTTCCTCCTTGAATAAACTTGTGGTCAGTGGTTTGAAAATCTCTATTGCTTTCTTTGTCAGGATCCTGATCTGCGCGGGATACTACCATCGCGATTTTAAATTCCATAACGGCTACTCCTCTTATTGGTTTCTTTTCGACCCGCTCAATACTTTTTCTTTCTCCATCAACGCGAACAACACCTTTTCGGGCGTTATTGGCAACGTATCAAACAGTACGCCAATGGCGTCGGCAATAGCGTTGGCAATGGCCGGTGCCACCGGCACCGATGCAGGTTCGCTGGCGCCCTTTGCGCCGTAGGCTCCGTCAGTATCCGGAATATCCACGCTGTCTGTGATCAGAACCTCCGGCATGTCGCAAACCGTAGGAATATGGTAATCCGCGAATGTATAGGTCACCAGCTTTGCGTTCTCGGAATCCTCCAGCATTTGCTCCATCAGAGCATAACCGATACCTTGCCCTACACCGCCCTCCTGCTGGCCTTCCAGTAAAAGCGGGTTCACAGTGCGGCCGCAGTCAGTCACCGCGACGTACTTTGTCACCCGAACAATTCCGGTATCGATATCCACCTCCACCTCGGCAATGTGCGTAGCGAAAATATGCTTCTCAAAGATCAGCGCGTGTCCGTCCTCCTCGCGCGGCACAGTCGATATCGTCGTGTAGGTCGCTTCTCCCTGAATAGGGGCGCCCAGCACCATTTGAGCATAACTCGCCGCTTCTTTGACCGTCGTACGGATATCGGGATAAGTATCGTAAAATATTTCACCTTCACGTGTGTGCAGATTAGCCGCCTTTGGAAGCCCCAGTTTGAGCGCCGCAGCCTCCAGCAATCGCTTCCTGGCCACTTCGCAAGCGTCTTTCACGCCACGTCCAACAATGAACATCACACGAGAAGAACCTGTGCCCTCATCAAATGGCGTGTACAGCGTGTCGGATGAGATGACACGAATGTCATCCATGCCAACGCCAAGTGTTTCGCCCGCAATCTGCGCGAGAAAGGTGTCGGAGCCCTGCCCGACATCGGTCGTTCCTGTGTACACAACAACCGTCCCGTCATAATTCATCCGCACATATACCGCCGTAGAATTGGCCGAACCCGAAGGATCCATCGGGTACATCATAGTCGCCATTCCCACTCCACGTTTTATCATGCCTACGCGCCTCCTTTCGCCTGTTCATCATTAAATAACTCCCAGGCGCGTTCAAACGCCGCCAAGGCACCGGCCGAATAGATCAGTTGTCCGTTCGGCATCTGTCCGCGATGACCAAACAGGTTTTTACGTCTAAACTGCACCGGATTAATATCCAACCGTTCCGCTATACGATTCATCTGGCTTTCATAAGCAAAGCAAACCTGTGGTACTCCCATGCCACGCATAGCGCCCGCAAGCAAGCCATTTGTTAGAACAAGATAAGCGTCGCTGCTGACGTTGGGGACGAAATACGGTCCGCAGGAGTTGACAACGGCTTTTATCTGCTGCGCTTTTGCCAAGCCCAAATACGCACCTGTGTTTGAATACAGTAATATCTGCTGCGCCACAAGCGTCCCGTCCTTCTTCACACCTGTCTTATAGGTCATATTATAAGCATGCCGTGTAGTGGACGAGAAAAACTCCTCCTCACGCGTCAAGCTCATCTTAACCGGACGCCTTGTTTTCAGGCATAAAACCGCAATCCAAGGTTCAAGCATCAACTCATTCTTTGCTCCGAACGAACCACCAAGACCGGGCGGTGTAATCATGCGTAAATGGTTTAGCGACATCTGAAGTATGTCGCACATTTTCATTGCATATGCATATGGACGAGTGGATGTACAGGTAACCAGCAACCGTCCGTCTGCCTCTAATTGCGCCACGCCGACATGCGGCTCTATTGGCGCTTGCTCCGCTTTCTGCGTGTAATATGTGTGCTCCACTACAAGGTCGCTTTCTGCGAAACCCTTTTTCACATCGCCTAAACGCAGCTTGGAATGAAAGCATATGTTCGAATCGAAAAACTCTTCATGCAACAGTGGTGCGCCGTCATCGAGCGCCTCTTCTATAGACAGCACGACCGGCAATGGTTCGTACTCTACCTCCACTACGTCAGCTGCCATCCGCGCTTGCTCCGGCGTTTCCGCCGCAACCACAGCTATGGCATCACCAAAAAAACGCACTTTATCTGCCGCCAGTACCTGCTGATCCGGCACACCGCCCAGGCCCCAGCGATTGTTTGGAATATCCTTATGAGTTATAATCGCGGCGACGCCGGGCATTTTCCTTGCTTTTTCCGTGTCTACGCTGAGTATCTTTGCGTGCGCATACTTCGTGTAATGTGCTTTGGCGTGCAGCATATCCGGGAGATATATATCCTCGCAGTACTGGCAGGCACCCGTGACCTGCGTGTGTGCGTCGGTGCGCGGTATCCGCCGGCCAATTAAATCGTATTTGCCGTCGTACATGACTATACCTCCTCTCCTCTCATCTCCGCTGCCGCTTTTTGAATAGCCTGCTCGATTTTTACATAGCCCGAGCATCGGCACAAATTCCCGTAAATCGCGTCGCGCACCGCCTGCCGCGTGGCATTTGGGTTCCTGTCCAGAAGCGCCTTCGCTGTCAGTATCATGCCCGGCGCGCAAAACCCGCACTGAAAGGCCCCCGCTTCCTTAAGATGTTTTTGAAGCGGATGCATGTTATATATGTCACCTACGCCCTCAATCGTAACAATCGTCTTGCCATCGGCTCGAGGCGCCAGTATTAGGCAGGAATTGACCGGCTCGCCGTCTATCAGCACGGTACACGCACCGCAGTCGCCCACCTCACAACCGCGCTTTACGGAATATAAATGTAGATGGTCGCGCAATATATCAGTAAGAACATCAGTTGGGCGTGCATGCACTGTAACATCCTTTCCGTTGATATTCATCGTTATCTGCATGATTACACCTCTTTTGCACGCTCGGCGCTTCTCAACACAACGCGTTTCATAACGTTTACGCCTGCGTTTTCACGATATTTCCTGCTGCTGCGGTAACTGTCGCGAGGCTTGATTTCATCCCGCATTAGGTCGCCGGCGTGTGCGATAACATCGTCCGTGAGTTTTTTGCTGGCGAAAAACTCCTCCGTCCGATACAGGCGAATAGGAATTGGCGCAAGTACGCCACAGGCCAGTCTCGCCTTTTCGATTGTGCCGTCCGTACCGATAAGCAAAACGCACCCTATACTGAGCACTGATATGAACATCTCCTTACGTCGGCCAATCTTCTCAAATTCACTGCCAAAGCGACTGCCATTGGACGCCGACTGCTTCGGAATTATGATTTCAGTAACCAGTTCATCCGGCTCCAACGCAAGCTTTCGTGGCCGCACAAAAAACTCGTCAACAGGTATAATCCGTTCACCTCGTACGCTCTCCGTCTGCACTTTGGCCTCCAGGCACAGCAATGTTACGGTGGCGTCAGCGCTAGGTAAACCGGCGCAAACATTACCGGCAAGCGTAGCCACGTTACGCGTCTGCCAACAGCCAACCCAGCCTGAAGATATGCTCTGCAAATGCAGTGGTTCGGGTTGCCGTAAAAATATGCTTTGCACATGTGAAAGCGTGGCCATGGCACCCACACGGATACAATCGCCTTCCTCCTTGATATAGTTAAGTCCAAGTCTGGAAATATCTATAATTGTAGAATTTGGTTCAAAATTGCCGCGCACCCGCCGAAGCAAATCTGTGCCGCCCGCGTAAATGCGCAGGTTTGCGGTTTCATTTTTCTCGGCTAATAGCTGCAATGCCTCCGTTTTACAGGCAGGAGCCTCATATTCACAGTTGAGCATCATGTTATCCGCATCTCCTTTTTAACAAAAGAGCTTTAGCCAATCAGCCTTTCAATATTGATGTGGCTGATCATAGCCCGCTGTTCCGCTGTCAACTTAATTTTGTCAAGACTGTCTATTGGCGTGTGATCGCCCATATCGTAGGGATAATCCGAGCCTAGAACGATGTGATCCGCGCCGAACGTATTGATTAGGAACTGCAGTGAAGGCGTCCAGTGCGTAATAGTGTCAAAGTAGATGTTTTTCAGATAATTCTCCGGCGATTTCGCGCCTTTAGCTTTGGGTTCCTGTCGAACCTTGTAGCCGTGCATCAGACGGCCAAACTGGTAGGGGAAGTACCCGCCGCCATGTGACGTAAGTACGTTGAGTGCGGGGAATCTTTCGAACACACCGCCAAACAGGAGATGATTTATACCGATATTTGTTTCCAGTGCGGCGCCTATAAGATTACCGTTATAATACCGCTCATATTCCGAGCGTTGTTCACTAACATAGGGATGCAGGTACAGTAGTATGCCTTTGTCGGCACAATACTCGAACACAGGGAAAAAAAACTCGTCGTCAAGATGTTTGCCCTTAATAATAGGTGCAATTTCCAATGCCCTAAGTCCTAATTGCTCATGCGCGCGCTTAAGCTCATCAAGAGCGATTTTCACATCCTGCATTGGAATGGTAGCCATACAGGCAAAAAGTGCCGGATTTTTTTGGGCGGTCTCCGACGCCCATTCGTTGCATAACTGAGCGACATCCAGAGCGCGGCGATTATCCATCCAATAGAAAAAGAAATTTGGCCCCACGGAAAGTATTGCTTTTTGAACGCGCATTGTCTTCATATCTTCCAGACGTACCGCAATATCTGATGCTCCACATGGCATTGGTACTAGTGTGCCAGAGGGGTAGCTCAATATTCGGACGCCGTTTTCCTCTATTACATTTATTTGCATATCCGTACTGTGCTTTCGAATGTACTCGATAACGGATTCCGGTGTAAAATGCTGATGAACATCGATGTTCATTAATTTTTCCCCCATAATAATGTATTCTTTTCTTCAACCACTAATTTTTAGTGTCCACCCCATGCTTCTCATTCCTCTAGGGCTAATCAAAAAAATTACATATCGCAATACGCCACGCGGAATCCTACAGTATGGTTACTTAGCGAACGGTCAACCCTTACGTTGAGCGCGAACACCCCGGCTGACGCGCCGTTATGAAAAGAACCGCCGCGCAGAGGAAGCCGTTCGCCATTGTTTCTCATCCAAAACATATCATCTTTGTAGCCGTCAGCATCGTTAGGGAATAGCGCAAGCGACTTTAATACCGCAGGGACGGTCACGCCGGTCTTTGCCGTGAGCCTTGAAAATGTCGTGTCTCCATAAGCATTAACGTCCTGCTGCTGGAAATTGAGGATGGTACCAAGTTTAATATTTTCCATAGCGTCTATAGGCAAAGCGGCGTAATCCCATTTCAACGTTCCCTCCGTGCCGGGTGCAACGAGACTACCGTTTGGCATAATCGCCTTCCACGCTTCTCCAGCCGCACTCATATCAATGTTCAGCATTGCTGCGTCGTTATTTGCAAAAATGTTTATTTCACCGCTGTGCAGACGCAGACCGCCGCACCAATGCCAAAGATTGCCGCACAGGCCGTCTATTCCGTTCAAATCACCATTGTGATACCATGAAGGAAAACTTGCACATGTCTTGGTTGACATCGTTTTGAACTCGCCATCCGTTTCTTTTGTCGCGGATATGCCGATTTCCGAAGGCATTTCTGAACTCGCTCCCCAGTCTGTGTTACCTCTGGGCAGAGTACCTTTCAATTTTGCCCACAGCGCGAGCATGGCGTATTCGGCGCAGGTGATGAGATGGTGGCCGTTGCCCTTGTTTTTGCAGTATGCCACAGATTGGTCGAAGTTCATATGAGTGCCGGGAGTTACGTTCGGCAAGCTGTATGCCCTATCATTTTTGACGAAAGCGTGATATTTTCCGATGAGGATTTCTTCTTTCGTCACGCCGTTTACGATAAATGCGGGATGGACGTTAGCGTCGCCGCCGGCCAAAAGCTGAGCATTCGTCATTTTAGGGATCGCAACGTAGTACGAGCCATAACCCATATCGTCCGCGATTACTCTGTTAGTCACACCAAACTGCGCAGCAGCATGTTGCATCTCTGATATTTGAGCCATTTTCTATACCTCCCAAAACGTGAGTATGTAGCTATTTACCTGGAATATCTCTCTTCCTGTTTTTGGATTTCGATATTCTGTTCCGCGACATAGCGGGCGGTCGCTTCAGCAGCTTCGCGGTGCGCAGAGTTTTTGGGATCGCCGCCAAAATCGCGCATGATTTGCGCTTCCGCTTGCTTCTGTTTGTCACTCTTACATTTGATTAACATTACCTAGGCCCTCCTTTTATAAATAAACTCGGAATCACTCTTTTCTACGCTTACTCTAAGTATGATTTAATCCCCCAATACTTTTCGATTTAGCCAAACTATACGCCAATCATCTTTATCTGCGCAAAGATGAGGATATGTTAATACGGGAACATACTTCTTTTTACCGGTGAAACAGCGGATACAAAATCCTCGCTGTTTAAACCCACAGCAACTAAGGCTTATTTGTCTCACTTTGCTTGCTGTATACATCAAAGGCAATCGCAAATAAGAGTATCCCGCCCCTGACAAGATACTGCCAGGATGTACCAAGGTTTAAAAGGCTCATGCCATTGTCGATGCCGGCAACCAGGAAAGTCCCCATTATAGCGCCAAAAACCGTTCCCGTACCGCCGAGAGTACTTACGCCTCCCACGACAGCGCCGGTTATCGCGCTGAACTCAAAACCCATACCGGCTCCGGCTATGGCCATGCCGGTACGTCCAAGATAAAGGATGCTGGCGATCGCAACTAAAAAGCCGTGGAGTACGTAGATTTTCATGATTGTTCTTTTGACGTTGACGCCTGACATACGAGCGGCGTCGATGTTGCCGCCAATAGCGTAAACATAGCGCCCGTATCTAGTCGATGTCGCCACAAATGAAAAGATACATGCCAGTATTAACAAGATGACGAAAACGGTGGGGAAGCCTCTGTAGAAAATGAACAGCAGCGAAAAACCGACAATCAGGATGCCGGCCATTATTACTCTGAGAGTCATCATACCTGATGAAGGAACGCTCAGACCGTGACTCATTCTGCCCTTTCTTTGCTTGAGCATCATGAATATCACGGCGCCCAACGCTATAACCATTAGTATTACACTGGTATCATTGAAACTTTCGTTTATCGTGGGGATAAACGAGGCACCCAGCGCGGAAAAAGTCCTATCTACCGGGCCGATACCTCTGCCGCCGCCGATCACCAAAACCAGGCCTCTGAAGATCAATTGTCCAGTAAGCGTCACAACAAACGCTGGCAAATAACGATATGCAATCCAATAACCATGCCACATTCCAATAAGCATACCTGAAATGATCATGACAATCATCGCCAGCCACGGACTCGCGTTGAGTTGAATATTTATAACCGCGCCCGCGGTTGATAAAAAACCCAAGACAGAACCGGCTGCAAGATCCATGTGACGGGACGACAGAACAAAAACATACCCGATGCCTATAATTGCGTAGACAGAACCCTGAAACAGTATATTGGAAACGTTTCTCAATCTAAAAAAGAGACCGCCTGTCAAGATTTGGAACAGCGCAAATACGACCACTATTTGTACTACCAGTGCATACTTCTTAATAATTCCTTTTGAATAATTCATCTTAAACACGTCTCCTCTTTAATATAAAAAGAGAGTTCTACGCGTCGTTCGAGGCAACTTTGCTCTTCACATCCATAGAGTCCAATAGCTTCTCCTGCGTAGCTTCCCTATAATCAAATTCCCCGGTTATTCTTCCGGCGCTCATTACATATATCCTGTCGCATATCCCAAGTATTTCAGGCATTTCGGATGAAATAACAATAATACAAACCCCTTGGTCAACCAGTCTGTTCATGATCTTATAAATTTCGTATTTAGCCCCTACATCAATTCCTCTGGTTGGTTCGTCCAAAATCAATACTTTGGGCTTTGTTAATAACCATTTTGCCAATATTACCTTTTGCTGATTACCGCCGCTCAGGTTCCGAACCAACTGTTCAATGGACGAGGAAACAATATCAAAATCCTTGACGCCTTGCTCTGCTTGAATTATCTCCTGGTTTGCGTTAACAACCCAATTTTTTGTGATCATCTGCAAACTAGGCAAGGAGATGTTGTTTTTTATAGCCGCGCCTAATATCAACCCAAACCTCTTTCTATCTTCCGAAACGTAACTGATGCCGGCTGTAATCGCCTGCTCCGGACTTTTGATGGATACCTCTTTCCCGTTAAGCCTCAACGTACCCGAACTATTCTTCAGTACACCGAATATACTCATGGCCAGCTCGGTTCTTCCGGCCCCCATCAAGCCTGAAATACCTACGATCTCCCCTTTTCGCGCGTGAATGCTGATTTTATCTAATAACATCCTCTCGGTTTCCAGATTGGGCACCGACCAATCCTCAATTTCAAGCACTGTATCCATCGCGACACGCTTGACTCGAGGATATTTCTCCGTCAAATCTCTTCCCACCATATATGAAACGACGGAATCTTCATCGAGCTCTTCTACAGGTCTTGTCACTATCTTCTTGCCGTCCCTTAAAATCGTTACACTGTCGGCAATCTTAAATACTTCGCTGAGTTTATGTGATATATAAATGCAGGTAATTCCCTCTGTTTTCAGTTCTATAAGAATGTTGAGCAGATTTTCTGTGTCTTTCTCTGTCAAGGAAGAGGTTGGCTCGTCCAGCACCAGAACCTTCGCATCTTTATTTAACGCCCTCGCTATTTCCAGCAGTTGTTGCTGCCCTGTTCCCATATTAGTGACCGGGGTATCGATACTAACGTCCATATAAACTTTTTTTAACAACTCCTCGGTTTTTTTTTGCTGGGCATTTTTGTTGATAACTCCCAAACGGACAATTTCATTAGCAAAAAAAATGTTTTCAGTTATACTCAGGTTCCTAAAAATATTCAACTCTTGATGTACTATGACGATGCCTGCAGCCTCGCTTTCCGATATTGTTTTACATTGTTGAGGTTTTCCGTCTATACTAAGCGTACCTTCATACTCTCCTACCGGATAAACACCGCTTAAAATCTTCATCAAGGTTGATTTTCCCGCCCCGTTTTCTCCAACCAAAGCGTGTATTTCACCACGCTTCACGTGCATAGTCACATCGTCCAAAGCCACTACGCCTGGAAAAACTTTAGTGATATTCTCCATTTGAAGTATGAAATCTTCCAACAAAAAACATCCCCTTTTTCTATTTCTTTATTAATTCTTTACTTGCATAGTGTTGTTTCTTTATCCAGAACGCGAAATGAATTATCACGCATTGAGCTTGCATCTAATCCCCCTGTTGACTTGCTTGAAAAAGTCGAACTAGAGATAAAAAAGTTTTTCCAAATCCTAAATTGCCTCGTTAAAGAGATTACTATGACGTAAACGCTAATTTAGGATAATCAAGCAGCAAAACTATGCAAGTAAGGATTTATTTCTGAAACTCTTTCCCAAAATCAGGGAAGCGGAGGTAAATTCCGCCTCTCTGATCCGGGATTCGGAACATCTTTTCAGATGCGACAAATCAAAACATAATTTTTTGTTGATGTTCAATTCACTAATACGTGCGTTGTGGGCGAAGCCCACACCTAGTTCAACGTGACAATACCGGTGTCAACGAGTATTTCCCGATAGTTATCCTTGTTAATGACGACCGGATCCAGATAGAACATGTTCGTACCGTATTCATTCTTTACGCTCGCAAGTGCATCCGCTTCAGTAACTCTATCGGTAAGATAGAGCTCCGCGACGTCTATTACATGTCTCGCCGTAATAGCGGGGTTCTTGAACAGTGTGATATTCTGGGTTCCTTCCGAAATACGCACGATCGCATGCGCTTCACTGTCCTGTCCGGTGATGAAGACCTGTCCTTGCAGACCGACCGTCTCCAATGCTTGAACCGCACCGGCAGCTATATTATCATTGGCGCAAAGGAAGGCTTGGATATCATTATTATTCACTGTCAGCGCATTTTCGGCGTGCATCAGTCCCTGCTCGGGGGACCACCTCAGGCAGTACTGCTCCATGACAATCGTGATTTCACCTGAATCTATGTAGGGCTGGAGTACATCCATCTTGCCTCTCGTAAACTCATAGACCAAAGTATTCGTATTATCTCCGCCTAAGATCACGTAGTTGCCTCTAATGCCCGCATTGACAGCTTCTTGGGCCATCGTTCTGCCGATTATATAGGGATCATAGGTTACACGGAATGAGTACGGATCCGTGTCCAGGAAGCGGTCGATAACGGCAACGATGACACCTTCGTCAACTGCCTGCCTCAACGCTACGCCAACGGCATTAACGTCTACAGGGGTCAGTAGCAGGAGATCGAGGTCATGCGTCAGCAGCGTCTGAATCTGGCTAACCTGCCTATCCGCATCGCCGTCGGCGTTCACAACGTGAACGGTCCAGCCTTTTTCTTCCCCAAACTGCTTAACATACCTTGCCTGCTCCAAAACGATGAATTCCAGTGAAGCGGGCGAGGAGAGACCGATCGTGAATGTTTTTCCTTCAGGCGTTCCAGAACTGGGAGATCCATCTGCAAGTGTTGAACCGCAAGTTGTTATTAGCGCTAAGGACATCAGTATCACTAAAAGACACTCAAATCTTGCTTTGTATCGTTTTACCATTATTATTCCTCCTTAAAATTTTACATTTGATTTCTAACTGCCTACTAAACCGAAAACCTTGACTGAATTACTGTTATCTTAATTTTCCTCTGTTGGGCAAATTGAGTCTGATAACTACCTCCTTTCCAGCTCATACAATAGGCAATTGCGAAACTCCTTTCCTAATCCATGCTGTTAAAGCGACGATATAGGATTGACGTCCGTCCCGGTTCTAACGTCTAGTACCGTTACCCTATCGGAAGCCAAAGCTCTCTCAATAGCAGGTCTCAGCTCTTCAGGTTTTTCAACGCGAATGCCTAAAGCGCCGAAGTTTTCGGCAATAGCCGCGAAATTGACATCGCTGAATCCGACGCTTTCTTTTGCTTTTTGTTCATCATTCGAAAAAATACTCTCTATCGTTTCGTGATAATTTTGTGTAAACATCATGTTGTTATTGATGATTGTAACGGTTTTGATATTGTTACGGACAGCAGTTTCTACTTCCTGAAGATGATAATAGAAAGCTCCGTCGCCTAAGAAACATACCACCGGTCTGCCCGGTGCACCGCACTTGACGCCCAGTGAAGCGGGAAAAGACCATCCCAGCGTTCCCGACGTACGAATAAAATCTTGTGTGCACTTCATACGGATTGTTGTTGCAGACCAAATAGCCGAATATCCGGTATCGGAAACAAATATAACGTCGTCAGGCAGCAGCTTAGAAAGCTCTTTGCAAAGGTACGCTGTGCTTATTGGTTCGGCGTCGTCTTTTCCGATTGCGCTTTGTTCTGATAAATAACCGGAAATGTAGCCAGTTACCTGCCTGCGCCACGCATCCCGCTTTTTTTCATCTATCGCTTGCGTCAACTGTTCTACCACCATCCGCGCGTCTCCCTGCAAACAGGTCGCGTTGGGATAATTTCTACCTAGTTCGTCTCCGGCGATATCTATCTGGATAACTCTTTTTTCCCGCTGCGGGGCTTGCCAACTTAAGGTCGTTTGATCGGAGGTCTTAGACCCTATCAGTATGACAAGATCCGATTCCTTCGCTGCTTTATTTGTACACCACATCCCGTAAAAGCCAAGAATGCCAGCCCAAAGCGGATCGTCTTCATCTATTATTGTCTTCCCGTCCACCGTCGTTGCGACTGGGATATCAGCTTTTTGCGCGAGTTCATAAATTGCCTGACCTGCTTCTGAGATGTTTGCACCGCGTCCCGCTATGATGAGAGGTTTTTGAGCGGCGTTTATAGCCGCCGCCGCTCCATTTACCATGCTCTTGTCGGCGCTCGGCCGGAACGGAGGGTACTTACCGAAGACATTATCCGCAAAAAACGGCTCTTTTATGTCAGCATCTTCTAGTATCTCTGCGTTGCAGCCGAGTAAATCCATGTGAACCGGTCGCGGCTTTCCCGTTACCGCCTCACGGAAGCATTGCCGAAGAATAAACGGAAATTCCTGAGGATCAGCAACATCACTGTTATATTTCGTCACGCCGGAAAACAAAGCCTTATGGTCGCTTTCTTGATAGGTATTTCTATCCTGAAACGCAGCCGTCCTCCGACCTGTCAGCGCGATGACCGGCGTAGTTGCAAGCCACGCGTCATGAATACCCGCAACTAAATTTGCGGAACCTATCGACTGTACCGCGCATATCCCCGGGCGTTTTGTTATGCGTGCGTAACCATCAGCCATATAGCCCGCTGCTGTTTCAGAATGTGCCCTTACGCACTTAATGCCCGATTTTGACGCCTCTTTAATACCCTTCCACAGTATAGCGGATTGATAAAATATATGTGTGCTTCCATACTCCTTGAGCAGTTTTGTAAAATATTGATAGCCCTTTAGCATAATCAAGTCCCTCCTAAATTTTATTTAAGATTAACGCTGCACCCGCCCGGAACCGTCTCCATCCAGCAACCGGTGTACATCCTCCACATTTGCAAGATTGAAGTCCATTTCCATGGTCTGTTTAAGGCAAGAAGCTGCCGTCGCAAACTCGACGGTTTTTTGCGGGTCATAGCCGCTGCTCATGCTCATGGCGAAAATGAGACCTGCGGCAAAGCTATCGCCGCCACCCACTCGATCCACCAAATGTATCTCGTATTCCTTTGAAAAATACGCTTCCCCACCGGTGAATATCATGCCAGCCCAACCGTTGTCTGAGGCGGAATGGCTTGTTCGCAAGGTAAATGCGACGGCTGGAATCTCAAACGTCTCGGAAACCTTCTTGGCAAGCTGAGCGTAGCTATCGTAATTCAGCTTTCCGGTACTTACGTCAGTACCGCCTGGTTTCATTCCAAGTGCGATTTCCGCGTCCTCCTCATTACCGATCAACACGTCACAGTAACGCACTAACTCCGGCATGGTTTCCCGCGCCTCCTCCGGACTCCAGAGGTTTTTACGATAATTCAGGTCGCAGCTTATGGTGAGTCCTTTCTTTTGGGCAGCCTCGCAGGCATCCCTGCTGATTTGCGCTGTGTCGTTGCCCAAAGCGGGATTGATACCGGTAAAATGAAACCATCCAGCACCGTCGAAAATATATTCCCAGTCGAAATCCGAAGGTTTGGCCATGGAAATAGCAGAGTATTTGCGGTCATATACGATTTTGGAAGGTCGCTGTGAGGCTCCACGTTCCAAATAATAAGTGCCAATTCGACCTCCACCCCACACGATATGATCGGTTTCCACCCCAAACTGCTTCAGTTTTTTAACAGCGCAGTCAGAAATCTCATTTTTAGGGAGCTTTGTGACATAGCGCACAGGAATACCAAAATTCCCAAGCGATACACAGACATTTGCCTCTGCACCGGTATAATTAACATCAAAGGAGGAAGCCTGTACAAACTTAAGATATCCGCTGGGCGCAAGACGCACCATAATCTCTCCGAAGCCTACGATTTTCTTCATGAGTATCACCCATTTTTTCTTGCAATTTTCATAAAGGCTTCGGCCCGCTTTGTCAGCTCGTCAAAATTACCTTCCGCCACCAACTTCTTGTCGGTCAAGCGGCCACTGATGCCTGCGCCGACCATACCGGCATTTAGGAATTCCGCGAAGTTTTGCTCGGTTACACCCCCAGTAGCCAATAGTTTGATGTGGGATAGCGGCGTTCTGATATTTTTAATATAATCCGAACCCAAGTCACAGACGGGAAAGATCTTGACATAATCCGCACCATACTTGTGCGCTGTCGCGATTTCAGAGGGCGTCATGGCGCCGGGAATTGATACAAGTTTCTTCATTTTAGTATAACGAATAACCTCTTCGTCGGTGTTGGGCGAGATAATATACTTGGCTCCCCCGGATATCGCCGCATCCACCTGGGCTGTGGTCATAACAGTGCCTGCACCCGCCAGCAAACCCGGCAGCGTTTCGCATATAAGACGTATCGCCTCGGGCGTTTTAATCAGATTCTCAGAATCGGACTGATCAAAGGTGACCTCAAGCATCCTGATACCGCCCTCGTATAGAGCTTTCGCCAAGCCTAAAAGAGCTTCATCGTATTGGCCTCGCACGATCGCAATCACTTTGTTTTTTTCGATTATAGCTTTTATCTCTTCGTTCATAACGATTCCTCCATTTGCCAAAGTCGTTTCAGAGCAAACCTTCATTCTTAAAAACAACCAATTCTTCCTGCGTATAGCCGAGTTCAGTCAGGATTTCCTCACTGTGCTGACCTAGTATGGGCGGAGCTCTGCGTATGGAAACGGGAGTTTCGCTAAACTCGATAGGGGCCGTGATCAGCTTGATTTTGCCCGCAATTGGGTGCTCTACCTCCTGAATGATGTTGTTGTGTTTCACTTGCGGATCAATTGCAATATCCTCGTAATTGTTCACTTTGGCACACCAGAACCCGACCTCACGGAACTTTTCCAGCCAGTATTCCGTGTCCTGCTTTTCCAGAGCGGGTGCGATAGTTGCATAGATTCTGTCGCGATTTTTAAGCATTGTTGGCTTGTCAGGCATCATTTCAGGCAGGTTTCTAACCCCAATGATTTCGCCGAATAATTCCGGTTTTTCTGAGGCATTTGTAGCAAGAGAAATGTAACCATTTTTCGTTTTGTAGATTCCGTAGGGAGCCTCCTGCCAGACATGTCCTGAATATCCTTTGGGCCGCTTAGGCAACTTGCCGGTATTGAGATAATAACCGAACTCTTGCGTTTGCAGATGAATACCGGCACTAAGAAGATTGACCTCTACACGCTGAGCTTTTCCGCCTTTGAGTTTGTTTATCAATGCCGCTTGGATACCATTACTCAGAAGCATAGCAGAGTAGAGATCAATCAGGTAACTGCCGCCGGTCTGAGGCGGGCCGTCGCACCCAACAATGAATGAATAGCCTGACATGCTTTGTGCCAGCAAATCTTGACCCGGAAGGTTTGCGTAAGGCCCTGAACTGCCATATCCCAAAGCTTCTGCATATATTATGGAGTCGTTGTATTTCTTCGCTTCCTCAAAACTAAAGCCCAGTTTCTCCAGAACACCAGGTCGATAATTCGAAACCACCACGTCGGTTTCTTTTATCAGCTTGAAAACGATCTCCTTTGAGCGCGGGTTTTTTAAATCCAAGACAAGGCTGCGTTTGTTCCTATTCATCATAAGGAAGAAAGGACCTTCTCCGTTGAGCTTTTCGTCGGCTAAGAAGGTTCGATTAAAGTCGCCCGTGCCGGGCCGTTCAATATTAATGACATCCGCCCCTAGATCCCCTAGGAGTTGAAGGGCAAAAGGCGCCTGTGCAAAGTGGGTAAATCCCAAGATTTTGATGCCATTCAGTGCGCCTTTCATTTTACATCCCTTTTATCCGCCGGTTTTCTGCCGATATATTGTTTGTCGATATGGAAGAGCACCACTTCACCATCCTGATTCTTCACCGCCACATCCCACTGAACGACGCCGAACTCATCGTTCTTGACAGCTTTGTCAGTCACCTTAAATTCACAATGGATGGTATCTCCGGGATATACAGGCTTAATGTAACGGATTTTTTCGTGTCCGTAATGGACTGAAGGTACCTTGGTAGGAGATATCTCTTTTGCCATAAAACCATCCGCCACCCCTAGCGTCAGTATCCCTTGGACGATTGGACTACCGATCGCCGGAAATTTTTTACAATATTCAGCGTCAACATGAACAGGATGTGTATTGTCGCTACATCCGATAAACAGGCGGATATCAGCCTCAGTCATAGTTCGTCCTGAGCTGATATGAAATTCACCCAGCTCAAAATCTTCAAAGTACTTATATTCAGGCATCTGTAAAAATCCTCTCAATACTTAACAATATAGATATGTTGAACACTACGGAAGATACACATTTTGTGCGCGAATGTTGTTTTGCAGAGTCTTAATATCCACCTCCTTGATATCTATGCCATTTTGCACCGCCATGGCGGCGGCAATGCCGCAAGCTTGACCCATTAGCATGACGGTCGGGATAACACGTAGCATTTCGATGGCGCCGAAGTCACCCGACATACAACGCCCGGCTACCAAAAGCCCTTTGAGGGTTTTAGGTAAGAAACAGCGATAAGGGATCTGTTTGAGGGCATGGCAGGGATCAAACCGGCGATAAGGGGGCTGCGCTACCACGACGACATCTTCATATGATACCCCTTCCATCAGATCCTTGCGGGTAATAACATGTTCACCGACCAGCATACGGCTGGAACGGGTTCCTACCTGTGGCGCGGTATCAATGACAACAGCGTTTTCAAATCCCGGCACATTTTCTTTAAAATATCTCATGGTTCGCATCATCGCCTTGCGAATTTCTACCTCCACTAAGGCTAAATCCGCGATATCCACAGCACTGCCATGCATAGTGGTATTAAACCAAACAATGTTACTTACGTTGCCGTGCATGAAAAAACCCATGGGAAGCTCGCCGAAGCTATACCCACCCGATACGCCATCAATCTTCTTGATTTCTTCCTCCACCAGCTTGGCGTTGTCTCTTGTAGCAAGATATTCTTCCGCTTTCTCCGGTTCGATGTTTGCAACGCGGAACACCAACCCGAGAGGCAGGTTACCGATACGAAACTCTTCGCCGGCAGTGTATAAAACGTCACCATCGCCGGTGCAGTCTATGACCACCTTGGCTAATACCGATTGCCTGCCTGATTTTGAGTCAAAAACAGCTCCCTTTATAACTCCATCTTCAACATAGGCTTTAGAAAACCACGCGTGTAACAAAAGATCCACGCCTGCTTCCAACGCCATGTCGTTAGAAGCGCATTTCATCATCTCCGGATCCACCACAGGACTATATCTGACAATTTTATCCTCACCACCTGTGGCTCCCCAACGGCGCCATTTCAGAATATCTTCCTGCCTGGACGAGCCCCAGCTTTCCTTTGGTTGTTCAATGACGCCGTCGTATACGCGAAGGCGCTCGATCATCTCCTCAACCAATCCCTTGATGACCGCGTTACCCTTACCATCATCGAGGCAGTCCAGCAGAAGCACATACCCTCCCGTAGCCATCCCACCTAAATAACCGTAGCGTTCCATGAGTATTACCTTAGAGCCTGCTCGCGCCGCACTTACCGCAGCACACAATCCGGAGGGACCACCACCCACCACCAGTACGTCAGTTTCTTTGTAAACTGGAATCTGCTGCTCTTTCTCAATTACAAAGTTGCGCATCCGCTTGCCTCCATCAAAATGTAACATTTGCTTATAATATTACAATATATAACATGGTTTAATGCATCTGTCAAGAAAGTACAGCAAAAAAATACAATAAAATTTTCGTTTGTTCGGCCAAGAAAAAATTTATTTTTGGAAAAACCTTTTGATTGCATGATATACGGGCAAATTTTTGCGATAAGCGTTGAACGTTGACTTGACGGAAATCGTTACATATGTTACACTTTGAAGGTGGAGTTGTGCTGGTAGCTCATTTTGTTATTCAGCATTGCTTTTACAATGTATTTTACGCAACAAAGAGTAAGGGAGCATTTTATGAACATAAAGGATATCGCGGCGATGGCAGGTACTTCGGTTGCAACTGTATCGCGTGTTATTAATTGCAGCGAGCGCGTGGCGGTGCATACCAGAAAAAGGGTGTTGGAGGTGTTTTCTGCTACCGGTTACAGGCCGGATTTAGCGGAACGGGCTTTAAAGGGTAAAGAAAAGGATAAAATCCTCATTTTACTTCCTAGTATTGCTAATCCTTTTTTTGCCCAAGTCGTTGATGGTATCGAACAGCACGCTGGCGCAAATGGGTATGACTCTTTGATTTGCATTACGCACCGCGATATTGAGACAGAAAAACGGTACATGGATTTAGTTCGTTTTGGATTGGTAAAAGGTCTACTGTTCTTTACAAGCACAGTAAGTGATTCAGAGTTAGAGGTGATTGCAAGTAAATACCCTGTTGTGCAATGCGGCGCCCATGTCAGCGATTCCAAATATATCAGCTACTCATGTATAGACAATGTGGCCGCCAGCTGTGAAGCCGTCAGTCACCTGATTGCTTTGGGTAATGAACGTATCGCCATCATAAATGGCCCCTTTAGACGCCCTTACGAAACGGAACGCCATACCGGATATCTTCAAGCGCTTATAGCAAACGGGATTGATCCCATACAAAGCTATATGGAAACATGTGACTATAATCACTATGAAGCATCTGTAGCTTGCGCACGGCTCATGAGCTTAGCTACACCCCCAACTGCGTTGTTTTGCAGCAGTGACCAAATGGCAGCGGGAGCCATGAAGTTTTTGGTGGAAAAAGGGCTGGTACCCGGAGAAGATGTGGATGTAATCGGGTTTGACGGAACATTTTTATCTGAGATGTACACACCAAGCATCACTTGTATAGAACAGCCTGGCAATGAGATGGGAAAAACGGCTTTCGGTCTTCTTCTTGAGCGGATTGAAGACAATCAAGTGATCGTAAAAAAGGTGGTGTTACCCCACAAGTTGATTCTTCGCCAAAGCACAAAAAAGCCGAGCTTAATCCTCAAGAAAGCATAAGAGTGGCAAGAGAAAAAACTAACCCTCCCTGTGCCGTAGCTCGAAAACTCTCCGGAGCCGCCTGAGATTTATTCTGTCCATAAGGAAGCGATAGGAGCCGCAAGCAAGTCGTCGCCGTATTTTATGGTTCTGTCGCCGGAATACAGAACTATTCCAATATACGGTTTTTCGTTTTTGATTATATTGTCCCTGAACCATTCTTGCGGCGCAAAATCCTTCCTCGACACATTGTGCCCCGCTTTGACTTCTATGCCCAGAATAGCGCCGTCATCGCGTTCAACGATAAAGTCTATCTCGCGTTTTTCTCTGTCTCTGTACTGATAAAGCGAATACCTGCTTTCCAAATCGACCTGCGCCGCCAGTTCTTGAAAAACGAAAGTTTCCATAAGTTTTCCGGATCGGTCGACATCCAGCATAACGCTGTCCGTGCGCCAGTTAAGCAGCGACGTCATAAGGCCGGTATCCGCCGCATAGAGTTTGGATTTTTTGCCGACCCGTTCATAATCGGTTTTCAACCACGGCGATACTTTTTCAAATATATAAAGAGAAAAAAGCCAATTTACATAACTGTCCAATGTCC
>Ga0099364_10003671_pt1 | contig 23658 bp, 20 predicted proteins | sample TergutTh196P3_FD_73070 | JGI IMG/M metagenome (GOLD analysis project Ga0099364, IMG submission 73070) | Microcerotermes parvus P3 segment gut microbial communities from Pointe-Noire, Republic of the Congo - Th196 P3 | ecosystem: Host-associated > Arthropoda: Insects > Digestive system > Gut ...
TTATTTATTAAGTTATATATATTTACCTGGGGGGAGATTTCCTTATGGCTAGCCTTGCTTTGTGAAGAAAAGTTTCAGCCCGAAGGCTGCATCATAAAATTCAAAGCACCAGTACAAACCAAGGTTTGTTTAGACATAAGGAAATCTCCACACTGATTTTAGATATATTTATTTTCATAAAAATAAGATGAAATCCCCACTCGACCTGGAGAAATTTGATAAGAAAAAAATGTATTTGATAAAAACTGTAAGCCTAACTTGACATTCATCTTAATAAAAATATATTCTAGCTATACTCCAGGTTATGGTAGCTCACCTCAGCGGGATTGATCTGCTGTTGGGTTACCAAAGCCTGGAGTTTTTTGTTCTACAGTGTATTTGAAATAATATAAATATATCTTGTATAGAGGGTAGATTTCTTTATAACTAGCCTTGCTATGTGATCGATTATATCAGTCCGGAGCTGCGTTCAATAATTCATAGCACCAGCTAGTTATAAAGAAATCTACACTCGACTAGAGTAATTTGTAATATAGTATCTTAATTGTAAGATTATCAACATTTTTATATCCTCTGTTTCCGCTGTAATAATTAATTAAATGAATATTATCAGATCATTCTGTTCCGAGGGGGAATATAGCTAGGCATAATGATATTCTCCCTTGATTTTGTTGATATGATTATTAAATATTTTATCAATAAATATGCGCTACTTGCAGCATTTTCTTAATACAAATATGCTCAATATTAAGCACATACAATTGACCTGTAAAAAATAGAGATTTATACTAAAAACATGAGTAAGTACATAAGAGACCCTTTCTGGACAAGGACTTTGGAGCTAATAAAAGCCCATAAGGTAAGCAGGGCAAAATTTGCAGCTTATATAGGGGTAAGTTACGATACATTCAGAAATTGGGTTTACAGGAACCGCATTCCCATTGCTCACGATGCCTGTAATATTGCAGATGCTCTTGGGGTAAGCGTGGAGTACCTTGTAAGAGGTAAAGATGGGCTTGGAATTGCACTAACTATGAAACAGGTGGAAAAAAGAAAGAAACTTACTGCTACGTTAAAAAAGCTCATTATTAAGCTTAATAAAACAGGCGAAGAGTTAAATTGATATCCTAAACTTCTGAATCACGCAATTCGTAGAGTTCCCTTAGGCCGCGTAGTTTAAAGGCGGCTTTTTCTTGTATTTGTCTTACTCTTTCGCGGGTGATTCCAAGAAGCTTGCCTGTTTCTTCCAAAGTAAGAGGGGCTTCCCCTGCAAGGCCAAAGCGTAGCTTGATTATTTTCATTTCGCGCTCTGAAAGGTGGGAAAGTATATTGCTCATGGTTTCTTGTATGGTCATGGAGAAAACTGCTTCAAATGGTTCCATTAAGTTATCGTCACGTATAAGGTCTGCCAGGCGGGTAAGGTTACCGTCATCTACTATAGTGTCAAGGCTGGTTGTTTCCTGGGAGAGTTTTACTATCTCCTTTACTTTGGCTACAGAGATCCCCATATATTCAGAGATTTCTTCATCACTAGGGTCTCTGCCTAAATCCTGGGTGAGCTGCTTGGCAACAAAGTAGCATTTCTTAATCGTATTTAACATGTGTATGGGAATGCGTATTACCCTACCCTTGTCGGCTATGCTTTTTATTATTGCCTGTCTTATCCACCAGGTGCCATAGGTAGAAAATCTGCAGCCTCTTTTATAATCAAAGCGCTCGACAGCTTCTATTAAACCTATGTTTCCTTCATCAATTAAATCCAAAAGGGATAGTCCGCGGTGCTGGAAGTTTTTAGCTATAGAAACTACAAGGCGCAGGTTAGCGTTAATCATTTTGTTCTTGAATTCCAAAAGTTCATTTTGAAGTTTTTCCAGTTCTTCTTTTTTTTGATCCTTATTTTGATCCTTATTTTTCTTGGCCTCTATGCCTGTAATTTCGTCCCTTATCTCAATTATTCTTTCGCCTATCTGCTGTTCTTCCTGAACTGTTAAAAGGGGGAATTTGGATATCTGTTTAAAGTACAGAGCTAAGGGGTCTACTTCCTTAATTATCTTGATCTTCTTGCTTTTTTTGGGATTGCTTTTTCTAAGCATGACTTTGGGCATCTGCCAGTCCTGCTCTTCGTTAGGTGATACAAATGTTTCATCTTTTACCGCTGAAATATCAATTAATGTATTCTTGGATGTCTTAAGCATTGTTCCCTTCCTTTTTTTACAACGATCTTGGGGCAAGGGCAGGATCTATGGCTGTATTACTTCTATAAACCATAAAAAACAACTGGGGTAAATTTGTTACATTATCTATCCCTAACCTGCCTATTTCCATTCCGGCTGAAATTCGGTCTCCTTCCCTCACTGAAAGAGTTTCACAGCCGCCATAAACATAAAGATAACCGCCATCGGTCTGAACTATTGCTACACGTCCAAATCCTCTGTATGGTCCTATAGAGATTACTGTTCCGCCTGTAAGGCTTAGAACTGGTTCTAATCTTATACCTGTTATCATTACACCGCTTAATCTTCCTGTAAGATAACTTATCTCCCTTGCATTGACCGGCCAGGATATTGCTGAACTTAAATTTGCACTTTCTGTTGGTCTTGCCTGGGAAATTTGCGTTTCACTAATACTGTTTACATTACTTGTACTACTTACATTAGCTGTACTGCTTGTACTTGTAGAGACTGTGGTACTTTGCGCTGATACTGCCACAGGAATTCTAAGCACATCCCCTTCCCTGAGTATATAAGAATCAGAGAGGTTATTGGCTTCCCTTATAGACCTCTCGGTTACAGAGTATCTCCTTGTCAATGCAAAAAAGGTGTCTCCTCTAATTACTCTGTAAGTGATGTAATCTGTGGCAGAGCTCTGTCCGTTTGTGATTGATGTTGAAGGATTATTTCCCCCTGGTATTCTAAGGCGCTGCCCTGCCTGTAGTCTTGTTGGGTCTGTAAAATTATTGTGGCGCATTAATTCATCCTGACTTACGCCGTAGTGTCTTGCTATGGAGAAAAAAGTTTCCCCCCTTTGTACTGTATGAATCTCTTCGGCATTAATATACAGGGGAAAAATGGCGGCCAATAGAAAGACCACCATTATAAGGCATAAAGGAGTGAGCCTAAGATTCATTTCCTTATATTATCGGTAGTTTTTGGGTTTTCTAGTATATAATACTGTTAATAATTAGCCTTCGTTTTTACTGATCGATTTTATTGATCCAGGTAATCTTTTAAACGACGGCTGCGTTTTGGGTGGCGAAGACGGCGTAGGGCTTTTGCCTCTATCTGCCTTATCCTCTCCCTTGTTACATTAAAGTATAACCCAACCTCTTCCAGGGTAAGCGAATATCCATCATCAAGTCCAAAGCGCATCTTAAGAACTTCCTGCTCGCGGGGAGGTAAGGTTTTTAATATGCCTATAATTTCGCCCTGAAGCATTTTAAACTGGGTCTGGTTGGAGGGATTTTCAACTTCCTTGTCCTCTATAAAATCACCCAAAAGTGAATCTTCTTCCTCGCCTATGGGAGTTTCAAGGCTTATGGGTTCGCGTGCTACATTCTTTACTGATTTTACCCTCTGTGCTGTCCAGCCCAGTCTTTCGGCAATTTCTTCATCGCTAGGCTCGCGGCCCAGGACCTGCATTAACTGGCGGGATTCACGGACTACCTTGTTGATCTGTTCTATCATGTGAACGGGAACCCTTATGGTCCTTGCCTGGTCAGATATAGAACGGGTGATTGCCTGCCTTATCCACCAGGTTGCATAGGTAGAAAACTTAAAACCCTTTTGGTATTCAAACTTTTCTACTGCCTTAATAAGCCCTATGTTTCCTTCCTGTACAAGGTCGAAAAAGTGCAGTCCCCTGTTTGTATATTTTTTGGCTATGGAAACAACAAGGCGCAAGTTTGCCTTTATAAGGCGGTCTTTGGCGCTTTTCATCATCACACGGCCGCGGTTAATTTCCTTTGCCATCTGGTTAATTGAATCTATGCTTTCTTCAAACTCCGCTTCCATTTGGCGGAGCTTTTTTTCGTTTAACTGTATCTGTCTTATTTTCTCTTTTATTTCGTCTGAACTAAGACCCAGGCTCTCTTCCAGTTTTTCCCTTTCTTCCTTGATGGTAAGTCCCCTGCCAAGACTGCGAAGTTCCTTAAGGGATTTTACCTGAAGGTGCTTTTCTATTCTTTCCTGATCCTTTTTATAGCGTTTAATGCGCTTTGCAGCCTGAATAAACTTTTCTGAAAACTCTGCAATCTCATCCTGATGTATCTCTGCATTGGAAATTGCCTTCATAATTCTTGCACGGAATTCTCCAAATTCAGGATCGTCATAAAATACAACACCCTTGCCTATTAACTTTCTTTTTTGATCTATATAGTTTTTGAGATCTGGGTAAACTATGCGTAAGGTTTCCTTGTAAAACTGGTTTAACCTTCTCCTTTCTGTCATGTGTTCTGTAATCTCTTTTTTGGATAGGTTAAGTTCCCTTAGATCCTTTTTGGAAAATGCTTTTTGCGCTATCTGGTAAAATTCGGGGATTATCATTCCGGATTGTTTAATAACGCCTTTAATGATATTTTCTCCGTCTTCCATCTGCTTGGAAAGCATAATTTCCTGCTCGGCATTAAGGAGGTTTTCCCTCCCTATTTCCCTTAAGTAAAGACGTATGGGGTCGTCTATGGAGGTATCTTTTTCGTTGGATATAAGGCGCTTTTTTTCCGCCTCTACCTTCTTGTTTACCTCCGCCTCTTCCTCTTCTGACAGCTCTTCTTCCACTACCTGTATATTGTGCTTGGCAAGTAAAATTAAAACTTGATCAATTTTATCTGTATTGGCAATCTGCTCAGGAAGCCTGTCAGAGAGTTCTTCAAAATATATTATGCTTTTTTCTTTTGCATATTCCAAAAGTTTTACTATGGAAGGATCCAGGGCTTCGTCTGCCTGTATGCTTTGTATATCTTTAACGTTTTTATTTATATTTTTTAAATCTGATTTTTTTGGGGATTTACGCTTTTGCTTTTTTAGTTCGGTCATTTTCTCTTCCTTATTTTCCTTGTTCAAGCTTGAAAATCTCACTGTCTATACGCATTTTTTCTGACAGCAAGTCCCGAATTACTTCTTCCGGATCACTCCCATTAAAATCCTTGCCGGCTTTGTTATTGATAGTGCGAAGTTTAATTATTATTTCTTCCTGCTGCTTTTTCAGCCCTTTCCCTCTTATCCTTTTAATTCCGTCAGATAAAATTTGCTCAATATTGGCAGAAAACTCACCCGTACTTATATGTTCTGTAAAAAACTCTTTTAAGTTCTTTTTACTTATCCTAAAGAGAAGATCATCTAAACTGATTTCTCCATACCTTTCACATTCCAAAAGAGCAATATAAAGTTCCTTGGCATAGGGATCATCAATTTCACCTATGCCCAACTGCGTTCTGAACACGGAGAACAGCTTACGCTCATGATTGGATACATAATCTACCGCAACTGCCAATATTAAGGCAAGTTCATCGTTTATCCTTATCTCTTGCGTGCTTTCTGCTTCCTGCCTGGATTTATAAGCCCTTTGTTCTCCTCTTTTGAAAAGTCTATACTCTTCTTCTGCTACTGCCGGAAGCAATCCAAAAGCGTCGGCAGCACTCTCTATGCAGGAATTTCTTTGCACTTCCGATTCAAGAAGATCAATATAGGGGAATAGAAAAGTCAAAGCTTGAGCTTTTCTTTCGGAATTTTGTCCCCCGACACCGGAACTGTATGAAATCCTTGCTTTTTTTATTAGGTACTCAAAATCAAAGATAATACTTTTTGCCCTGCTTTGCAATATCTCTGGCCCAAATTTTTGCAAAATATCGGATGCATCCTTTGGTGCATAAGCGTCTTTTGACGCGGACGAATCTAAAGATTCGTAGGCATCCTTTGGTGCATAAGCGTCTTTTGACGCGGACGAATCTAAAGATTCGTAGGCATCCTTTGATGCGTGAGCAGCTCCACCCTCCTCCTCTTGCACAAGGGAGCAGGAAAGTCCGCATTTACGGGATATCATAATGGCAGCATATGCCGCTTTTTCACCGGCCTGGTCTGTATCAAAAAAGAGTATGATATTATCCGCCCATCTCTTTAAGAGTTTTGCCTGCTCCTCTGTAAAAGAAGTTCCAAGGGGAGCTACTGCATTTTTTATACCTGCCTGGTAAAGAGCAATTACGTCCATGTAGCCTTCGGCTATATAGACGGTTTTTGTATTTTTAATCTCAGGTAGTGCCAGGTTTAAGCCATAAAGGGTATCGCGTTTTTTATATATGATAGATTCGGGAGAATTGATGTATTTGGGGGTGGAAGTATCATCCTTCATTGCCCGCCCGCCAAAGGCGATTATCTTTCCCTGCCTGTCGCAAATGGGGAAGATAATCCTCCCTGCAAAAAGAGAGAGGTTTTCGTAGCGTGAAGAAAAAAGGCCAGTAGAGGCAAGAAAGTTCTGTGAGTAGCCTTTTTTAAGCAAAAAATCATGAAGCCAGTATCTGTTATTGGGGGAGTATCCTATCTGGAAAGTCTCTATCATCTCATTGGAAACTGCCCTCTTTTCCAGCATGTCTCTTGCCGCCTCTGCTTCTTTGGAAGTTTTTAAAAAGTGCTGAAAAGTACCGCTTATTCTCTTGTAAACTTCGTATAAGTCATCCTTGTTTTTCTTTTTTGCATCATCTTCTGGACTGTAATTTCCCCCATCATTTTCGTAAACCAGGGGTAGTGCATATTTTTTTGCAAGCTGTTCTACTGCTTCGGGAAAGCTAAGGGAATCCATTTCCATTACAAAGCTAAGTATGGAACCTCCCTTGTGGCAGCCAAAACAATAGTAGGATTTAGTGTCCGGGTTTACGGTAAAAGAGGGTGTTTTCTCCTGATGAAAGGGGCAGCAGGCCCAAAAGCGCCCTCCCCTTTTTTCAAGTTTTATGTAATCCTCCGCCACTGCTACGGCATCAAGTATATCGTTAAGCTCCTTTATGGAGTTCTGTGATATTAGAGGCAATTACCACCCCTTTACAAGTAGATCTCCCGCCTGTATGTGCTCATCCAGGGTGCGGGAAAAATAATGCCTGCCGGAAGCAGGGTCCAAAAGCCTGAAGTAAAAATAGTTTACCTCCGCCGGCTGGAAAACACCCCTTAGGGCAGTTTCCCCGGGAGCAGAAATGGGAGCAGGAGGAAGCCCAGGGTGTATGTATGTGTTATAAGGACTTAGGTGTTCCAGGTCTCTGTATAAGAGCCTTTCCGGGTGAGGCAGTCCCAGAATTTCTGTCATTACGTAAACGACAGTTGCGCATGACTGCAGTGCCATTCCTATCCTTAGCCTGTTGTTAAAGACCCCTGCCATAAGAGCCGCTTCGTTAGGCGCACGGTATTCCCTTTCTACTATGGATGCAAGAATAACAAGATCGTTTAGTTCACGGGGACTTAAAGAGGCGGCTTCGGGGGCTATGCCTGAAAGACGCCGGAAAAAATTATTGGCCATGGATTCTATAACAAGATGAGCAGGGTAAGAACGCGGGAAAAGGTAGGTGTCCGGGAAAAGATAGCCTTCCATGCTGGGACCCGGTATGCTGTAACGATCCAAAAGTTCCCTGGAACTTGCTGCGGCAAGGAAATCATAGCTGCTGCAGATTCCTTCATTTTCCATTACCCTTGCGATCTGGCTTAAGGTAAAGCCCTCAGGTATAGTAAGCCTTATTTGAATTTGCTCTCCCCTTACCAGTATGGAGCGTATTTCTATAAGGCTTGCAGGCAGGGGTATTCTGTAAGTTCCTGTTTTTATCTGTTCATTATCCAGGCGAAAGAGAAGGTACCAAAAGTTTATGCTGCGTATAAGGCCTGCGCTTTCCAGCCTCCTTCCTACAGACAGCGCGCTTTCGCCGCTTATAATTTCCATTATGAGGTTTCCGTTTTCATCGAGCTGCATTGCACTGTCCAGCTTTATTTCGTATGAAGATGAGTATTCGGGAGCAGCGTTAAGATATATCCCTGCACCCAGGGCTGTAAGGGCCAGGACCAAAAATAAAGCAATGGCTATGCTTAATGCCTTTACTGCTATACGAACGGCAATGGGCGGATCTTTTAGCTTTAGGTTTTTTAAAGCATTACTTGCTGTTCCTATTTTCAAGCAGCTCCTCCATCTCACGAATAGACAAATTGCCGTAAATTACCTTTTCCATTCTAAGGAAGATCATTCTTTCCTCTTTTGTAAGGGAAGACTCATTGTCTTTTAACCTTGGGAAAAGTATAGTGCAATCTTTTAGAGTCAGGAAAATTCCTGCTTCCTCGTTTTCCATTAGATTTTAATCTCCATTCCTTCTGTTGCAAGACTTATCTTTAAACCTTTAAGGTTCATTTTTTCAGTATACCATTTGGCGGCCTGTAAATTATTGTAGAGCTTTTGATCATTATATGCGGGATCATGATGAAAAAGCACCATGTGTTTAATGTCCCAGTTGGCAGCGAAATCCACTGCCATGCTAAAGGCACTGTGACCCCAGTTATATTTTTCTATTGCCTCTCCCAGTGTATATTGTGAATCCATTACAAGCACATCGGCAGAAGCAAAAAAAGCATTATTTTCTTCGTTCTTGATAAAATCATTGGCAGAGAGCTCAGAGTCTGTAGAGTATATAAAAGTGCCCTTTCCGTTGTCAACTTTGTATGCATAAGAATCCCCGGGATGCTTCATCTTTTTGTAGCTTATTTTGCAGTTTTTAAGTTTAATTGGACCTTTTAAAACATTATACTGCTTGGCTGCACCCATGGCATCCATATTGATGGGGAAATAAGGGTGGCGCATTTGATCCTGTAAAACTGATTCTAAGTCTGCTTTTGGCGAATAAAAATTTATCTTAATTTTAGGATTGTAGGCGGCATTAAAAAAAGGCAGTCCCATAATATGATCCCAGTGAAAATGTGAAAAGAAAATATGAGGCCTGTAGTTTATAGTTTTTTCATTATCAAGGAAAATACCCAGTTCTCTTATGCCGCTACCTGAATCAAAAATTAAAAGCTCAGCATTGTTATCCTTGTCTTTATCAAATTCCAGGCTTACACAGGGACTGTTTCCTCCTACTGTGCCAAATAGCCATGGAGGTAAATCAGATATAAAACGTTCCCTTGCACTTTGGTTTTTTATGTCCTCCAGGGTGATTCTCTGTAGTATAGCAGTAATTTTATCTTTTATTTGGAAGGAAAGCTCAGGCGATGGCAGTGAGCCTCTTACACCCCAAAAGCGAATGTGCATCAAAGGTCCCCCGATCTTGTAGAAATAATCACTTCACTTTCGCTTTCACTAAGCCATTTGTTTATTACTTTTTCTGAATGTACTTCTCCCTTATTCATTCCGGGGCAGTCATTGGATGCGTTTTTCCAGGCAAGGGGAGAAGCTAAAATTGATGACCAGAAGGGAAAAGAACGGCACTGCAGAGGTCTTGCATTGTAGACAGAGCAGCCTTCTTTGCCATCACTCTCCCAAAAAATACAGTCATAATTCGCCTTTTCCTTTAGTGAAAGCTTTTTCTTGCCATAGGCAGAATCTATCCAGCGGCAATACCTGGATACAAAGTTTTGGTAATCTATATTCAAGGCGCTGCATAACAAGAGGCTGTCTTTTACAGAAAGGAAGACATAGCCGGACTCGTGCCGGCAGCAATAAGAGCAGCGGGCACAGGAAAATTTAAGCCCTTTTGAGTAAAAATAAGCTTTTTCAGTCTTTTCCGGCATGATCCATGTATAATATCAAAAAAGAAGTGATGGCATCAAGAGTTAAAAAGGGTTCTGAAATTTTTATTCTAGTGAGGATACCCACTGTCTAAAATCTTCAAGCAGGGCATCGTGTTCTTCAATTAGTCCTTCCAGCTGATTTCTTAAGCCCGATATCATGGTAATACGGGGTTCTCTGTAACCTAAGGCAACGACTATCTGGTGCCTAAGACTGGTAATTCGGGCTGTAATCGCATTGAATCTGGTACGGTAATCGTTCAAAATTACGCGGTTTTCGAAGTTGGTAAGGATATAAGTTTCCATGAAAAGGTGGTTATCTCTAGATCTGTCTGTCTGCTGACCCAAAAGAACCTCGGCATCTCTTGAAACTCTTTCAGGAGTTTCTCCAAAGCAAATCCCTGCGGCAAAAATAAAAATTAATAATCCAAGGCTAAATATTTTCATAGATTCCTCCTGGCTTGGTCCAATGATATGGTATTCTACTGTAGATTTTATTTTTTTTCAATATACTACTTAACCTATATAAAGAAATATGTTAATATTAGTATGAGGATTCGTACAAGAATAGGAGAAAAGATGAAAAAAATTGTATTGGCTATAGATGATAATAAAATGCAGCTTGATATGTTCGAAAAAATGCTTTCTTCAAAGTACGATATAAGGACTGCCAATTCAGCATCCACTGCCCTGTCTTTTCTTAATTCCAACCTGGCCGATGCAATACTACTGGACATAGAAATGCCTAATATTTCGGGCTTTGAATTTCTTGGAGATATAAGGGTTATTCCAAGTTATATGGAAGTCCCAATTATAATTGTTAGCGGAAAGTCCGGCCCTGAATTTTTCAACAAAGCCAGGAATTCAGGTGCTTTTGAAGTATTAAGCAAGCCGGTAAAAACCGATGTCCTTATTGCCACCATAGAAAAGGCATTGGGCGAAAAAACATAAATTTAATTTTGACCCAGGGAGCATATAGATGAGTAATCTTGTTCAAGTTGTAGGTATTGATGATGAAAAATGTATTAATTGTTATGCCTGCATTACTGCATGTCCTGTTAAATATTGTATGGATGGATCCGGAGATACAATACGGATAAATCACGATCTTTGCATAGGCTGCGGGAACTGTATAGACGCATGCAGTCATTCTGCCAGAAAAGTGATTGACGATACCGAAAACTTTTTAAGGGATCTAAGAAACGGAGAAAAAATTATTGCCATAGTTGCTCCTGCCGTTGCATCGGTTTTTCCGGGAAATTTTTTACGCCTTAACGGCTATTTAAAAAGTCTGGGTTTGGAAGCTGCATTTGACGTTAGTTTTGGAGCAGAGCTGACAGTTGTATCCTATGTGAATCATATAAAAGAAAACAAACCAAAACTAGTAATTGCACAACCCTGCCCTGCCATTGTTACTTTTATAGAAACATATCATCCGGATTTAATACCTTATCTAGCTCCTGCCGATAGTCCTATACTGCATACCATAAAAATGGTAAAAGAATATTACCCCCAGTACAGTAATTTTAAATTTGCAGTTATTTCTCCCTGTCTTGCAAAAAAAAGGGAATACCTTGAAACCGGTTTAGGGGATTACAATGTAACGATGTTAAAGCTAAAAGAAACTCTTGAGCATGAAAGGATAAGCCTTTCTACCTACCCGGCTTTAAATTATGTCGGCGCTCCGGCAGAAAGAGCTGTAACATTCCCTGCTCCAGGCGGACTTTTAACTACAGCAGAGAGGTTTGTACCCGGCATCAGCCGCAATACAAGGAAAATAGAAGGTGTTCATACTATTTATCATTATCTGGAAGGATTAACAAAAAACGTAAAAAATCCGGACATAGAACTACCTTTGCTTATAGACTGTCTCAACTGCGAAATGGGCTGCATAGGCGGCCCCGGTACGGGTAACAGCAAGAAAACCATGGATGAACTTGAGACTCCCATAAGAAGACGTTCAAGGGAACTTGAAAAAAGCCTTAATCCCAAGAAAAGTGAACAGATACTAAAAAAATACAATAAATCCCTTAACAAATTCTGGAAAGCATCTTTATACAACAGAGACTACCAGGATCTATCTTCAAATTTTACCATTAAATTTCCTGTTGATGATGAATTAAAAGAAGTTTACAGGAGCCTTAAAAAAACAAGCGATGCGGATCTCTATGACTGTACAGCATGCGGATATGGAAGTTGCTACAAAATGGCTACTGCCATACATAATGGTTTAAATAAGCAGGGAAATTGCGCTCACTATAACCTTAAACTTCTGGAAGAAGAAAAGAAAACCATAGTTTATATAAACCAGCAATTAAAGGTGCACATTACCCGTTCTTTGGAAGTAATAGAAAGGTTAAACGATCTTGTTATTAAACTGGATACAAGTATTAACTCACAAAATGAATCTGTTAACGACTCCACTGCCATTACAGGTAAGATAGTAAATTCTCTTCAGAAAACTTCAGATCTTTCACGACAAAGACGTGAATCCATAGGCGGCCTGATAGAAAACGCAGCAAGAGGTCAAGACGCCATGACTGAAACAATACGTGCCGTTCAGGGTATTTCCAAATCGGTTGACGGTATTGCTTCTGCAATTAAAATCATCAGTGTAATAGCAGCCAATACTAACCTTCTAGCCATGAACGCGGCCATAGAAGCGGCTCATGCCGGTGAAGCCGGCATGGGCTTTGCGGTTGTTGCCGATGAAATAAGGCGCCTTTCAGAAAGTACCAGAGAAAACTCCAGAAATATTTCGCAGACGCTTTCCAATATTATAGGCGGAATTAATACTACATCCAAACGTACCACCGATACCGGCAACCTTATAAACGAAATGTCAAGCGAAATTAATAATTTTGCAGGAACCATGTCAGAATTAATTGATACACTAAGCTCCCTCTCTTCTGAAAGTACAGGCATTAACAATTCACTTACACACCTAAAAGAACAAAGTTCTGCTGTAAAAGAAGATTATTCTGAGATGTTAAGCCTAACTGATAAACTGCGTTACGATATTAACTTCCTTGCTGCCATGTCAACCGACATAGTGCGTGCAATAGAAGAAAACGATCAGCATATCATAGAAAGGTTAATAACTATGGAAAATGTTCACAATGCTAATAGACCAGATTAATTGGAGGATCACCTAATGGAAAAGAAAAAATCAGTTCTGGCAATAGATGATGATGCTGTGCAGCTAAGGTTATTTAGAAATATTTTACACCCTGCCTATGATATCTGGACTGTAAATTCCGCTGCAAATGCAATTAATTTTTTAAATGCCAATCAGGTTGATATTATACTTCTTGACATTGCAATGCCGAATATTACAGGCTTTGATTTTCTTTATGACATAAGGAAAATCCCAAGTTATTTTGAAGTTCCAATTATCATAATCAGCGGCAAAACCGGCAATGAATTTTTTACAGAAGCCAGAAATTCCAGCGCCTTTGATGTTTTAAGTAAACCTGTAGATCCGGATTTACTTGTTCAAACAATAGAAAAGGCTTTAAGTGCCGAAAATTAACCTGTAAGTGTGCTGCTTTGATCTGGTTTAATAATCTCAAAATCCGAAGAAAACTTTTCCTTTTTTTTGGTATTTTGATAGTTTTAATGATAATAATGAGCATTTACACTGCTTCCAGGCTTATTATAGTTAACAGGGAATATAGCAATTTAACCCAGTTTTCCTCCAGACGCCACATGAATTTAACTGACGCAATAGAAGTTCTAGCCCTCCTAAGAATAAACAATATTTCTACAGCTTATCTAATTAATGATGATGAAATATCACAATCTTTATTTATTCTAAGCGTTAATGAGTTTAAAGACATGGAGGATCTGCTTTTTTACAATTTAAGAAGTTATATGGATAATGCCGTTCTTGATGACAGTCTTAGTCCCCTTGATCTGGAAATACGACAAAATTTAATTAATATGATAGAAATGCAGTTTACCTCAGATTTTGAAAGTTCTTTCTTTAGAATAAGGGCAGGACTTATTGAAGGTGATCAATCAGTAGTAAGCGCAGCTCTACAGGATGCCTACAATGCTGCAATAGGTATTAATACCCATTTGGATGAATTGCGTTTAATGGCTGTAACTCATATAGAGCAGGAAACAAACAGTATATATGAGTATTCTCAATCCATTATAAGGACACAGTTTATAGTTGTATCAGTTATACTACTTATAGCAGCAATAATTTCATTAACAATATCCAAAGCTATAGAAAAACCAATAAGAAAGCTGGAAAAAGCCGCTGTAGAAATAACAAGTGGCAATTTAAATTTTCCCATACGCAGCATAGACACAGATGAGCTTGGAGTTTTATCCAATTATATAGGTGACATGGTAGATGCAATGAAAAGCGCTAACCAGGCAAAAACAAACTTTCTTGCAAATATGAGCCATGAAATGAGAACTCCCTTGAATGTAGTCGTTGGCCTTACAGACCTGCGAATGGAAGATGAGCTGCAGGAAGATATCAGGGAGGACCTTAAAAAAATTAACAGCGCTGGTGCCATTCTTTTGGGACTTGTAAACGATGTTCTGGATATATCCAAAATAGAAGCAGGTAAGCTGGAGCTAATTCCTGAAATTTACCACAGCGCAAGTTTACTAAACGATATTATAACGCTTAACATGATACGTATAGAAAGCAAGCCCATTGATTTTGTGGTTAACATCAACGAAAATCTACCGGCACAAATATACGGGGACGAACTGCGTGTTAAGCAGATTTTTAATAACCTCTTAAGCAATGCCTTTAAATATACCAAGGAAGGGACGGTAACCCTTACCGTTAATAGTATTTCCATTACAGAAACAGATCTATACCTTTCCATAACAGTCTCTGATACAGGTATAGGCATAAGGCAGGAAGACCTCTCCAAACTTTTTTCTGAATATAACCAGGTTGACACAAAGGCAAACAGAAAAATTGAAGGTACAGGCCTTGGGCTATCCATTACAAAGAATCTTGTAGATTTAATGGACGGGAAAATCAAGGTTGAAAGTGAATACGGTAAAGGTACAAAATTTTATGTAGAGTTAAAACAGTATTATGTAAACGAAGATATACTGGGTAAAGAAATCAGTGAAAAACTGGGCAATAGAAGCTTTTTTGAAGAAAAACAACTGGCAGCAAACAGTATACTGCGGCCAGACTTAAGTTATGCGAAGGTTCTTGTGGTGGATGATTATCCTACAAACCTTGATGTAGCTTCAGGAATGTTAAAAAAATATAGAATGCATGTTGACTGCGTTCAAAACGGTCAAGCCGCCATAGACCTGGTAAAATCAGGTGAACCCTTATATGATGCTATTTTTATGGATCACATGATGCCTGAAATGGATGGCATAGAGGCAACAAGGTTAATTCGGCTTTTAGATACAGAATACAGCAAAAATGTACCAATTATTTCCTTAACTGCCAATGCTCTTGTCGGTAATGAGCAAATGTTTTTAAATGAAGGCTTTAGTGCATTTTTATCTAAACCAATAAATATGTTGGAACTGGATTTAATTGTAAAAAAATGGATACGCAGAAACAATCAAGAACACAGTTACATTACAGACGATAAAAATCAACAGTATGACAATAATAAAATTGACGGTGTAGACATGAGTGTAAAAGAAGAGCTTTACTCAGGTGATCTTGATATGTATAACTTTGTCCTTGAATCTTTTGCAAAAAATGCACCTTTGGCAATAGATAAAATGCGTAATGTAAGTGACGATAATATAAATGATTATGCAGTTGATATACATGCCTTAAAAAGCATGGCAGCTGCCATTGGGGCCAGGGATATTAGTGAGAGAGCCAAAGAGCTTGAGGCAGCTGCCAAAGGTGAGCTTAAAGTTGATGAAGTATCATTTAGCGCATTAAAATTTATTAATGACAGAAACGATAATCTGCTTGATGATACTGAAAATTTAGTGAAAAAAATTATTGAGTACCTGGGTGCTCAGCAAGGACAATAAGTGTGGCATACTATGCGCTTCAGGTAAAAACCAGAGGGGAAGAACTATACATAAAAATGTTCAGGGAGAATTTCCCTGAAATAAAGTTTCCCATGATATTTCCCCAAAGATCTCTTGATATACGCCGTGGAGGCAGAATAAAACCAAGTAAACTGGCTATTTTTCCAGGCTATATTTTTTTGGAGATTCCTGATGATGAATCAATATATAAATTCCAGTGGGCCTACCGCAGTACCAAGGGGTTTTTTCGCTTTTTAAGATCAAATACAGATATTACTCCCTTACAGAGCCGCGATCTTGAACTTGTAATGCATTTTATTAAGCAGATTGGTTCTATGTCAGGAAAATCCCAGGTTATTTTTGATGACAATGCCAGAATTGTAGTAATTTCCGGGCCCCTTGCAGGGCTTGAGGGACGTATTATAAAAGCCGATAAAAGAAAAGGAAGAGCTAAAGTAAAACTGGATCTTTACGATGATTCCTTTAGCATAGACCTGGCTTTTGAGGTTTTGGTTAAAGGAAGGGAATTTGGAATAGAGTAAGGAAAGCAAATGACAACTTTTAAATCTGGACGTTTGTATATTATTGGTGCAGGTTTTGCCGGGCAAACCTTAGCAAGGGAAATTAGGAACAAAGGGATTTACGGAGAAGTTGTCGCCTTTCTTGATGATGATAAAGAAAAGATAGGGCGCCGTATAGAAGACATACCTGTACTTGGTCCTATAAGGGATGTGGCCAAACTATTCCGCCTGCACCCCGCAGACGAAGCAATAATAGCCATTCCAACCGCTTCCAAAGAGTACCTTGAAGAAATATACCGTATATTAAAATCCGCAGGCTTTGAAAGAATACGCATCTTGCCCGGAATTTCTCAGATAATAGATGGAGATGCTCATTTAATACAAACCCGCTCTATAGACGCACAGGATCTTCTTGGGCGTACCCCTGTAAGGGTAAACCTGCGCCAGAGCTTAAGCTACCTCCGCGGAAAAAGGGTACTTGTAACAGGTGCGGGAGGCTCCATAGGCAGCGAACTATGCAGGCAGCTCCTCTCAGCCGGTGCTTCCAGACTATACCTCTTTGGGCATGGAGAAAATTCCATTTATCAGATAGACAGGGAACTCCGTCTTTTGCAGGAAGAAGGTGTTGGAGAAAAAGCAATTCTTGTACCCATAATAGGCGACCTTAAAGACAGGGACTATATGGACTGGATTATGTCCCAACTTAAAGCCGATGTTGTCTTTAATACTGCAGCCTACAAGCATGTACCCATGATGGAAGAAAACCCAGTTGCAGCTATAGATAATAACCTTTTTGGAACGGAGAATCTTATTTATGCTTCCAGAAAGCATGGTGTAAAACGCTTTGTGCATATTACAACAGATAAAGCTGTAGAACCGGTTTCTGTATACGGGGTCTCCAAGTATCTTTGTGAAGGGTTAGTCCTGGATGCCGCAAAAAAGAACAATGGCAACAAAGATATTTCCTTTATGGTAGTACGCTTTGGAAATGTTCTTGGTTCAAGAGGTTCAATCATGCCTCTTTTCCAAAAGCAGATAGAGAAAGGCGGTCCTGTAACAATTACCCATCCTGACATGCAGCGCTGGTTTATGACCATTCCTGAAGCCTGCTCTTTGGTACTTAAAGCAGGCGGAGTTGGTGAAAATTCAAGCCTGTATTTACTTGATATGGGCGAGCCTGTTAAGATACAGGAACTTGCCGAACAGATGATACGCTTTTACGGACTTATTCCCAATGAAGACATTGATATTCAATACATAGGACTTCGCAGCGGGGAAAGGCTGGATGAAAAACTCTGGTGGGAATATGAGATCCCCTACCCTACAGATTTTGAGCGTATACTTAAGGTTGAACAAAGCGAAGAAGAAAATGTTTTAAAAAATATAAATATAAATTGCATAATGGATGAATTAAAACCCATATGCCGCTTTGATCCTTTACAGCCTGAAAAGTATAGAAACAGTAAACTTTTAAGAGATATCTTAAAGCGCTATATTCCCAGTTATGCTAAAGAAGGTATAAAAAGCAAAGAGTATGCCGAATTAAAACAGGCTCTTAGATGACAGATAGTATTCCATTTGCCCGTCCCTATATAGGTAAGGAAGAAGAAGAGGCAGTACTCTCTGTCCTGCGTTCAGGATGGCTTACTACAGGAAAAGAAACACTTAGCTTCGAAGAAGAGTTCTGCAATTTTCTAAAGCAAAACTGTCCGGAAAATGACAGCTTGTTTTGCATGGCAGTTAACTCTGCTACATCGGGCCTGCACCTTGCTCTTGAAGCAATAGGATTAAAAGAAAAGGAACTTGTTTTGCTTCCTTCCATGACTTTTACAGCCACTGCAGAAGTAGTCCGCTATCTTGGCGGAGAGGTGGTTTTTGTTGATGTTATTAAAGGAGGATATCATATTGATCCTCTGGCACTGGAAAAAACTCTTGATAGATTAAAAAGCGGAAAAAGTGCATATAGTGATGACAGTGGACCCTGCGGCAATGCAGTTGCAGTTATGCCTGTTCATTACGGCGGACTTGCAAGGGAAATGGATGAAATACTAGACATAGCAGAAAAGTATAAAATAAAAGTAATAGAAGATGCTGCACATTCTTTTCCATCATTTATTCCTAATGAAATAAATGAAAATGGCAAATGGGCAGGAACCATGGGAGACCTTGGAGTCTATTCTTTTTATGCTACAAAAACTATTACTACAGGCGAAGGCGGCATGGTAGCCTGCCGTAACAAAGAATATGCAGACAGGATTAAAATAATGAGGTCCCACGGCATAGACAGGAGTATTTGGACTAGATACACCGACACTAAAGCCTCCTGGTATTACGAAGTTGTAGAACCCGGTTTTAAGTATAATATTCCCGACATCCTTTCTGCTCTTGGCAGGGCTCAGTTAAAAAGAGCAAATTCTCTGCTTAAAATGAGGCAGGAAATGGCAGAGCTTTTTGATGCTGCCTTTGGGAATGATGAGCATTTTTTTGTTCCCCCTACAGGAAAAGGGGATGCAAGGCATCTATATCCCTTACAGTTAAACCCGGAAAAAATCAGTATCACAAGGGATGAATTTGCACTAAAAATGCAGGATGTGGGCATAGGCGTATCTGTACACTATATACCTCTTCATATTCAGCCCTACTATAAAAATCGTTATAAGCTTGATGGTAATATACTTCCTGCGACCATTAATACTTATTCACGCAGTATATCCCTCCCCATCTGGCCAGGTCTAAACGATACTCAGCTAGAGAGGATAATCACAGTGGTCAAAGACCTTGCAAATAAATATAATAAATAAGGGTGAAAGACAGACATCAATTTTTAAATGATATTTTTTTTCCGGACATGTTGTATGCCCTAACTGTTCGTTCCAGTGTAGCAAAAGGTGAACTAATTGATATTGTATGTCCCAATATCCCCGATTCTTATTACTTAATTACGGCTGAAAATACTTCGTTTAACAATGAATTAATTAACTTTAATATACCAATACTTGCAAAAAAAGAGTTATCATATATAGGGCAGCCGGTGGCAATTATTGCCGGCCCTGAAGAAAATGTGTTAATGGATATTGCAAACAGTATTTTTTTGGATACTACAGATGCAGAAGGACATTTTTCGCTGGAAAATTTTACAGAGGATGATGTTCTAGTAAAAAGAGAACTTAAGCTTAATTATGAAAACCAGGAAATTGAGGAATATAACAGGGTTATTCCTGCTTCATATTTTACAGGGATTCAGGAACACTGGTATCCTGAACCATGCGGAGCTATTGCCTATTATGATGATCAGAAAATTACTATTTGCACTGCAACACAGTGGCCATACCATGTTAAACGTTCTGTTGCAAAGCTGCTTGGGCTAAACCCTTCCAATGTGAAGGTAGAGTTAACTAATTTAGCAGTCCCTCTGGATGGTAAGTTATGGTACCCTTCCCTATTGGCAGCCCATGCAGCATTGGCTGCAAAGGTAAGCGGTAGACCTGTAAAACTGCTTTTATCGAGAGAAGAAGATTTTTTATACAGCCCAAAACGCTACTCTAGCGAGATAAAAATTAAAAGCAGCCTTGATGCTAATAATAAGCTAAAAGACACAAGCATAGAGATAAAACTGAACATGGGTAGTTCAGGGGTATTTAAAGAGGAATTAATCGATAGCTGCTGTCTTGGCAGCCTTGGTTTTTATCAGCATGAATCCTTTAATATTAATGCGCTTGGGATAGGGACAAATATACCGGTTCAGGGACCCATGACAGGTTTTGGCCTTTCTCAAGGGTTTTTTGCTGCAGAATGCCATGCATCCCGCATTGCCGATTTTTTGGGACAAAATCCTGCGGAATGGCGTAAGGCAAGTATAATTACATCCAATAGTTTAGCAATTGGTTCTCAGTTAAAATCGAATTTGAATTTTATAAACTTAATTGATAAAGCTGCCAGTATGAGCGATTATTACAGAAAATGGGCTTCCTGTGACATTCTAAGAAAAAGAAGAAGATTGGAAAAAGTTTTTGCCAAAAGAGAAAACTACAGGGGCATAGGTATAAGCATTGCCTACCAGGGCAGTAATTTTCTCCATAGTGATGAATCCGGCAATGGAAACTGCACTGCAGAGCTTACACTGGAAAAAGATGGCACATTGAAAATAAAGAATTCCTTTACAAGCTCAAGCTCCGGTGTTCAAGAAGCATGGAAAACAATTGCAAATGAAGTATTGGGAGTGGAAAAGGACTTAATAGAAGTTTCCTGTGATAATGAGGACATACAGGACAGCGGAGCTGCAACCTTATCAAGAAATATGGTGGTAATGTCAGGGTTAATAGAACGATGTTGTAACAGTATACGCAGTCAGCGTTTCAGGGATCCTTTGCCAATAACTGTAAGACATTCAAGCAAAGTATCCAAAAAGAGCGGATGGCAGAATACAAAAATAAACCTGGATGCATTTTCTCGTCCGGGCTCTGCCTGCTGTGTAGTAGAGATAGAAATAGACACCGATTCCTTTACTCCCTACATCAGAGGTATATGGATGGCAGCAGACGGAGGAAGAATTTACTCACTTGACAAAGCCAGAACTGCTCTTGAAACAGGAATAATTCAATCCCTTGGCTGGACCATACGTGAGCAAATACATTATGCGCAAGGTGAAATACCCCTCGATCTTTTACGCTGTTATGATGTTCCATCCCCCCTTGATATACCGGCTATTGAAGTTGAATTTGCAGAATCAGAAGATCCCTTTCCTAAGGGAATTGGGGAACTTCCTTTTAACTGCATCCCTGCAGCCTATGTACAAGCCCTTTCCCAGGCACTAGATTATCATTTTGGAAAAATCCCGCTGGATGCAAATGATATATACAATGCAGTAAAATTAAGGCTAGAGGACAATATATTATGACAATATCCTTTATCCTAAACGGCGAAGATATAATGATAGAAGCAGAAGGCGGAGTAAGACTTGTAGATATACTAAGAAAAAATTTTTCACTTACTGGTACAAAAACCGGTTGTGATATAGGATACTGCGGAGCATGCTCAGTAATTATTAACGGCGAAATGGTAAAATCCTGTTTAATCCCTGCTTTTAAGGCGCATGGAAGTGAAATCATTACTATTGAAGGTATATCTCAAACAGATGAATATAAAGACCTTTTAATAGGTTTTAAAGATGCAAAAAGCGAAAGCTGCGGAATATGTACTTCAGGAAAAATGCTCGCTGTGGAAGCATTACTAAGCAAGTACCAAAGGCCAAGCAGGGAAAATATTTTATTTGCTTTTCAGGGAATAAGATGCCGTTGCACCAGTGTTAATGATCTTGTACGTGGAATAAATTCTGTTGTAGAGCAACGCAGAAAGAGGCTTAATGAACACTAGCAGTAAGGTATTCTTGCCTATTAGTTACCAAGAATTGTTCAGCACATGGAAAAATGTTCCAAATGCAATAATATATGCAGGCGGAACAGAACTCTTCAGGAATAGACGCATTAAACTTCCCTTTTTTCCAACCGAAATTATTTCACTAGAAAGAATGGAAGATCTTCACAAAATAAGCCGCACAGAACGATACCTGGAAGTTGGTGCAATGGTAAAACTTAACCAGATAATAAATTTGGGAAAAGTTGTTCCGGAAGCTCTTGTTCAATGCCTTGAAGGGATTGCAAGTCCGCAGTTACGAAATATTGCAACAATAGGCGGGAATATTTGCAACCCTCAAAGAAGACTGGATTCTTCTGTACCTCTTATTGCACTGGATGCACAAATTGAACTGCGTTCAATATCATCCAGCCGCTGGCTAAGTGCATCTCAATTTGCTTCTCTTCCCGGCCCTCCGGCACTTGCAAAGGGAGAAATTCTAAGCAGAATAAGAATACCATTGGAAGCATGGACATTCAGCCGTTATATTAAATTTCGCAGTCCGGGAAGTATAGAACCCGGCGGAGGTTTGCTGTTTTTAATCAGGAATCAAAAAAATATTCTTTCTGCAATTAGGGTTGTATATTCTGGGAAACTGGTTCTTAGAGAAAAAAACAGTGAGACCATGCTTACAGGAAAAAAACTCCCGCTTGATATAAAAGAAACCCGCAGTTTTATTGAACATTGGAAAAGTTACCTCTCAGTTTTTGAAGGAAACGAAGATTCAATATTTACCGGCTTAGAAGGGAAATCCAATTCAGACTTATCGAAAACACAGATACTTAATTTTATTGAATCTGCATTAATGACAATAACTGATCTATAATAACAATGATAATGACAACATTTTAGCCGCTGCTTTGTTTGCTTCCAAGCATGAATTTTCTATGGAACATGCATTTTTATAACATGCAATAAATACCCCAAAATGTATATCACCTGCACCTACCGTATTTGTTGCTTTTACAGGCATAATAGGGACATATTTAAGCATTTTATCGTTATAATCATAGTATGCAGATCCTTTATCACCTAAAGTAACAATGACATAATTAAGTGTATTTTCATGTATTTTAAGGGCCGCACATTCAAGATCATCCTGGCCTGTATAAGAAAGTAGCTCCTTTTCATTTAAATGAAGTAAAGGTCCCATTCCATAGGAATCTCGACGAGATAAAAGCAAATTCATCTTTTCTTTGGCAATATGCATAATCCTGCTGCCGGGTGCATAAAAAAATTTTAAGTCCGGGTTTTCATATAGGAAATTCACAATTTCCATTCCTGTATCTTCTTCTATTTCCAGACCGGAAATATAAACATCATTGTAAAGCGAAATATCAATATTATTCATCCATGATTTATTAAAAAGGTACTCTGCTCCATGATATGAAAGAAAGCTTCTTTCTCCATCCGGCTCTACAAGGCAGTAACAACAACCATTGGCTTCTTCCAGAATAATAAAGGGTTCTATACCTGTTTTATTAAAATGTTCTTTTACAAAAGTACCGTAAATTCCGCTTCCCACCGGGGAACATAAAGTAGCAGGAATATCCATTTTCTTTAAAGCAGAATAAACATTATAGGCACATCCGCCTATCCTGTAGTACATGGAATTTACATTAACATCCTCACTGCTTTTTGGGATATATGGTATCTTTAATATAATGTCTACTACAGTTGAGCCAATAATTAGGATTTTTTTCATAATTTAAAAAATATAATACATAAAAAAAATATATTGAAGGTATTTAAAATATATATTACTATATAAGTATAGGAGATAAACTATGCCAGAAAAAAAAGCATCTACAAAAGCTAAGACAAAAGCAGTAGTTAAAAAACCAGCTGCTAAGGCAAAAGTAAAGAAAGTAACATCTGCAAAAGGAGCCATAAAAAAGACTACAGGAAAAGCGACAGCAAAAAAGGACGCCCCCAAAAAAGCAGCAGCAAAGACAGCTGCAAAAAAACCCGTTAAGGCAGCCGCGAAAAAACCTGTT
>Ga0099364_10003672_pt1 | contig 23654 bp, 24 predicted proteins | sample TergutTh196P3_FD_73070 | JGI IMG/M metagenome (GOLD analysis project Ga0099364, IMG submission 73070) | Microcerotermes parvus P3 segment gut microbial communities from Pointe-Noire, Republic of the Congo - Th196 P3 | ecosystem: Host-associated > Arthropoda: Insects > Digestive system > Gut ...
AACTAATAATGGAAGATACCAAAATATCTCTAATATACTTCATTTCATACCACCTTTGTAAATTAAAATAATTTTAAAGTTTTAATGCCACCTATCTCATCAGGTATCTCTTCAGTAGATAAATTTTCTGTAACTGGAACTATATCGGTTGAAACTATATGATCTTGATTGACACTACTGCCACTTTGCTTTATACAGACTGTAGACACAAAATCCTTAGCTTTTCCTTTAGAAGTGTTAGTGAAGAAAGAACTAAATCGCTGATAACACGAATCAACAATCACCGAATCATCAATATAACCAATACTTGGCAATATATCAGGGATTAAACCCATAGGATCGTACAGATAACCTAATGTTGCTATAAACCTTACTTTTTCTGCAGAATCCTCTATACTATCAAAGGTGTAATACATAGTCATCATTTTTTCAACAAAAGATTTACCGACAAGAAGCCATCTAGAACTGAAAAATTCTTTAATACGTTCATCATTCTTTTCGGTTATACCTTTCATAGATATTTTAGCATATTTTACATAACGTAGTTTATTATCATTAAAATGTATTAAGATATCTTCTTTTGGAGGAATTGGCATATCTACAGCTAATTTCTTTAGTTCTTCCTGCTTTTCTGAAGATAACTCAGAAAATAAATGACCAGAAATACCTGAAACAACTTCAGCAACTGTAGCCGCTTTAACTACCAAGGTTGCCGCGGCTAAACTAGAACCACCTGTTGCAGGTGCCGCAATAATACCACCTGCTATAGAAGCAACAGATGCAACCTTACTAACAGTGCTTAAACCAGAACCAGCCTTATCCATCTTCTCAGATGCTTTTAAATCAGCTGATACTTTTTCAAATGCTTTAGTTTGAGCATAACCTGATTCATTTGGGGTTCTGATTAGCGTTTCCGGTTTCCATTCGTGCGCGACTTTAGTCCCCTTCCCAGAAGCAACCCCAACAGTAGAGATATCAGCAGAAGCTTCTTCTTCGGACGTTTCTTTAACAATTTCATTAGTTTCACCCTCTTTATTTTCATTATTATTTTCTCTAGTATCTGCACCTTCTTGATCTTTCTTATTTTCTTCCGCTAAATGTTCATACTCATGAAGCATATCAGATAAATCAGTTTCTTTGGCGGAATCTAGTAAAGGATCCAGATTGCTATGCAGAGCATCGCTCAAAATTTGACCAGTTTCAGCATCAATCTTATTACCAACAGAATTAGAAACCTTATCTATGCCGACTTTTGTAAGATCGACAGCAATATCCTTTGCGGCATCAATAGCCGCATCTTTAGCATAATCAGTAGCTTTTTTAACCACAGCTTTAGTAGCTTCACTAGCGGCAACTTCTTTAACTTTTTGCATAGTTGCCTTAGTAGCACTGGAAGCCATAGCTTTCAAAGCCGCAGAACTTAAACCTGGCATTTATAACACTCCTTTCGTCTTAAAAATAATCTTCATCATTATCATCGTCATCTTCCTCTTCATCAGCTTCTTCCTCTTCCTCTTCATCAGCTTTTTCTTCCCCTTCATCGTCTTTTACAGGGGTAAAATTAAAGGGAAGATTAGGAGTTTGTACAGGAGCAGGGGTTGGTGATTGCATAGGAGATGAAGTAGAAGTTGGCTGTCTATTAAATTCTCTAGGCATATTTACTGCATTATTTACCTTTTTCTTCTTTTTTCTTAGAGAAATTATAACTAAAATAAGTAAAATTGCAACTATGATAACCAAATAATTAGATACTCCTGGAACGATATCTGACGAGGTTAAAAAAGAAGAAATTCCAGAAGATTCAACCTCTATTTCCGATTCCAACTCCAACTCTTCAGTTAAATCAGAAAATTCATCTTCTAAAATAAGAGAATCTAAAGGAGAATCTTCAGTAATCACATCTTCGGATATGGTCCCTGGTATGCTACCACCAATTTCAAGATCTTCTCCATCAAGTGATATAGAATCTAAAGGAAAGAAATCAATATCATCCATAGATTCATCAGACTCAATACCCATAACATCAATTTCAGCTATATCATCTGTAGAGGCAGTATCCGAAGATTCTTCAAATGGTAATCCATATTCGCCACGAAGAAAATCTAATGAATTATCCGAAGAAGAACTAGTTACAGTAGTTTTTAGCAAATAAAAAGGATAACGAATCAGTTGGTCTTCTTCCTCAAGATTTGCATTAAATTCATCCATAGTCCATAAAATTAAATTCTTTTCAGTCCTGTCTAAAACAGTTATAACTCTATTATTCTCCAAGTGACCACTAAATTCTAAAGAAGCTCTGTGGACATGCACAAATAATACAGAAGAATTAGGAACACCGAAGAATTCAAAATAACCTTCAAAATTAGTCACAGCTGTGTCATACTCAAAACCTTCTTCATCGACAATAACTAATCCTATACCTGGGACTGGGTCAAGAGATGTGTCATACACATAGCCGTATACCATTGATTCAAAATTAATAACACCCAAGAAAACATCAGTATCTAATGACGCACGATTGACGCTAAAAGCCTTTTGTTCACCAGTGTAAAAATTGCCATTGGACTTCTGCTTAACATAATAGTCACCTAACGGCAATCCAATAGAGAGTTTACCGTCACTATCTCCAGTTAATTCAGTGATGTAAAAACCATCATCTCTATATAACTCCAGTATCGGATTTGGGACAGCTACACTGTGATTATCTAAAACAGTAAAATGAACCTTATTAAAAGACGGTGTCTTTATAATGTCAACCTCAGATACCTCCCCAAGTACACTTTTAAATGGTATTGTAGTCACCAATAAATTATAATTCGGATCAGTTTTAATCTCCCTTAATAAATAATCACCATCCCTAAGTTGGATATTTGCACACCTACCTGTGTCATTAAATCCAATCTTAGTAACTACAGTACCAGATGTATCAATGACATCGAATACACTTCCACCAACGGGACCATTTGTATCAATATCCTTTAGATAAAAAGTAACAAACCCAATATTAGGACGACCTTTAGACGTTAATCTAACAATCTGACCACTGCCTTGTATGGAAGCCTTTACAATATCTGGTTCAAGCATATAACCAGGAGAAGTATTCTTTTCTTGAACAGTATACTCTCCAATTCTAAGCAAAGGAGAAGTAGCTACTCCACTGTGATCAGTAGTCATACTTGTTACAATAGCACCGTAAGCATCTTTTATTTCTAGAACAACCCCAGGAATAGTCGCATTAGTAATATTATCTGTCTTAGTATAGGTTATTCTACCAGCCGCGATACTATTACCTATCGTTAAATTGGTAAAACATTCTTCCCAGTTATCAATCATCAAGATATGATTAGAATAAGTCATATACATGGGAACATTAGTTTCAGCTATAAATTTTATATCCAAATCTGAAGAAAATACCCTATCAAATCTTACATAAAATGGCTGATTTATACGAATTTCATGAAGAACTAAACCTTCAACATCATTGACAATAGTAAATTCATTGTTACGCTCAGTCTTCACAATAGCACGTAAATCTATACTTTCTAATGTATAAGGACCGTAAAAATTAAATTGACCCACAACGACACCTTCAGCCTTTAAATGGTTCACACGCAATTCTGGTCTAGGCAAAAAATACCTAGCAGTAGGTATATCAGGTGGTTTTTGAGCCAATGAAGCTTCTGCTGTAGAAATCAACCACTTAGCGATCTCATTTACATTTTGATTTGTAACAGATGTCGGGTCTAATTTATATTTTTGTGATGTTAACGAGACAATTCTCCAAATAGCCACTTGTATTGCCGCAAGATACTCATTATTAGTAGCATTCACTCCAACATATTCGGATATAGCTCGAGTACTTAACTTTATTCCTATAGCTAAAACTGAATATATCATAGACATATCTAAATGGCCTGGAAATACACCAGAACTTTCCTGCAAACCTAAAGGATCTTCTAAATTAAATATAGTGTATTCCTTGGCATTATACACGGTTGTCATGAAATTATAACGTAAAATATGATCTTCTCCGTTTATAGCTATAAATCTAAGCCTATCAAGACCGGGTCCAGTAATGCCAGTATCATAAATATTTTTACGGGCATTTTCGTTCTGTAAATGAGAACCTAAAGAGTTAGTATTCCCGGAATGGGATGATGAACCTGTAATATTAGCAGAAACAGAAGAAGAAAGAGAAAATATCATACATAGAATCAACAATACGGATAAAAAATATTTCACTATATCACCTCCTATGATACATACTCCTTTGAAATAGAATAGAAATTTATATAACTATTCTTAATAGGCCTAACAATATCAGTCACAGTTTTTATAAGTTTTGCCTTCATACTACCTGAATCAGAATACATTTCTACTAAGATAAAATCCTTACCAATTTGAGAAAACAAATCACCAACAGTCTTACCAGTTAATGATGTAGCAACAGTGGGAACAAGACACGAGGGAGATATACAACTTGTCGATTTATCAAGAGAAAAAAGACAACAAGATTTTTGAGAGGAGCCAAATAAATCCATTAACTTTATCTTCATATCATTTACCTCCTGTATAGAATAATCCAGAGATATCTATATCTCCATTCGGATATTGTATAACTACTATACCAAATTCTTTAAATGTAGTATCCATTATAACATCTCTATGACCTTTACTGTTATACCATGTATTCACCAATTTAGCCGCAGATGAAGGAGCTTTAGAGTTCAACATAAGTATTTCACCACATCCAGGAATTAAAGGCATGTGTTCCAAAGATCTATCAGTTGAATTTTCACGACACCACCTAAGATTATCAAAAGCACTATTTCTTGATGCATTATCCGATGCTTGAGGCATAAAAACTAAACTATGATTAACCCCTAATACTGGTAAATCATAACTTTGTCTGTACGCATTTATTTCCATAGCAATTTCATCAGCCAGAGATAAATTGAAAATATATCCAGTATCCCTAACTATAACATTTAATTCAACACTAGGTCTAGCCCATATCTTAGATATAGGAGGAGTTTCTGATAATGGAACAGGGACATCAAAAACTGAGATATATTCAGTTTCAAAATTACTATTCCAAGCAGGATTTACATCTATAATATACCCTGTATCTTTATCAAATTTATAAGTTATTTTATAGCTAGTAAATTTATTTATATACTCATGATTTATAAGATAACCAGCCTTAGAATCTTGATAAAGTAGGTTGGGATCTATCTTAGATTCCTGAATATCAGAACTATTTGCAGGACTGTACTCTACCTTACCGTCAAAATAAAATGTAGTAAATGAACCATCAACAGGTGAATTTATAGAAATAGAATCGTTATTACTTATTATTCTAGAGTCTAATAAGACTTGCTGTAAACTAGATATCCCAAGAAAAAAGGAGGAACCCTTTAATGAATAGGTTCCTACTAAATTAAATATTTTTAGATTATCATAGTGGACAACAACTCGAGAAGTACTCGAATATAAAAATTTAATTACGGAAGAGTCCGAAGAAATAACAGTCACTGGCAATACAGTTCCAACGTCTTGAACGTCTATATAAGGCAAATCGCCTACCATAGAAATTTCTAAGTCAATAGGTTTACCATTAACCAGAACTTGACTGGTAAACTTATCAATAACAAAAAAATCTTTCGCTGATATAAAAGAAATTGTATTCATTATCTTGTCATCCTGCTGTCTATATCCTAAAAATCCAAACATATCTCTAGCGGAAACCAAAATAGCATTATTATCGACTACTGGTAAATCTCTATTTCGCATAATCGTGTCATTGATAAAAATCTTAAAACTATCTTGCTGATTTTGAGAAAAAGCAGTCATGTTTTGCATAGTGAAAGCTGCAGAATATAAGGGTAAAGTACGCTGACTCAATACAGTAAAGACTAACGCTGATGTTAACATAATAGGAACAATAGGACTTTTATTTTGCATAATATCTCCTTTCTACTCACTGTTTGTTTCATCAATGAGTTCATCTTCTTCTGTGTATACAGAATTTAATTCAGATTTAGCCAAGTCAACTAAGTTTTCATCAAAGAATGAGCCAGAAGTGCTTGAAGTTTGATCATCAGATTTACCAAATGCTTTACCAGCTAAATCTTTAAATGTAGCTGACATGCCTGCTAATTTAGACTTTGTACCTTCAGTATCCATTTCTACGCTATCATCAGCCAAAATATCGTAGAATTTAGATACGAGAGCCGCTGTTTCATACGGCTCCAAAAATGTATAAGATAATATCTCAAATATAACTTTAACCGCAATTAAAGCTATAACTAACTGCAAAAAATGACTAGAATATATAACAACTAAAACAATAACAACTAAAATAGAAGTTATGATAGTAAAAATTTCAGCGGCTAATACGGTAACAAAAGCAGATTTTATCAAAGGCAAACAACCTTTAACATAAAAACAAATACCTTCAACAACATACTGCAACATCAATTTTACATTAGCTTTACGACTCTTTGCAGTTTTCTTTTTTGATTTAGAATCTTCAGCATATAAATCATTAAATCTACATCTATAGAAAACATAAGACAATACAATCTCATCACTATAAGAAAGAGTTGTCTTTATAGTCTTGCCAAGAAATTTAGTTAAAATATTATTAGTCTTTAGTGCAGGCAATATCTCCTGCGTCATTAATGCATTTCCTACCTCATGTAAACCTTTTATAACCAAACCATCAGCAATATAAAATATATTTACAGAAATAAACCGCTTAAACATTTCACCGATGCTTTCTCTAGTTAATTCGCCAACTAAGATAGTTTTGCTAATTTCTTCACCATTTTCATCATGAACCACATAAGCAGGAACATCGTCAACAGCTAATTTAGTAATAGCTATAACATGAGCCGCTTTCACATAGAACAATAACGTTCTTCTTAAGAAAGAAAACAAAAACCATCCAATTAAAAAACCAATGTAAGCAAAACATCCAACAAAAACATACCTGACAACACCCGATGTATACCCTAGATCAAAGAAGTTAATTAAGAAATTGACATAGTGAATTACAACAAAAATAATGGGAAATAAAGTCAAACATACAATAATAAATCTTATAATCACAAAAATGTATGTTTTCTTTAAAACTTCAAATGTACTCATATCGAAGTAGCACCTCCAAGTAGATATTGCAGACCTTGCAAACTAGATAAATTCTCATGAATATCGTGTTCTGATAACTCGGAATCAAACAATAACCGATACTCATCAAGTGATATAGTATACACACCAGGATTTCCAACATAGTATTTTATTTGAATAGTTATAGTATCTCCTTGCACAAGCAAAGAACTAATTTCCTTTATATTCATTAAATTTACATGAGAAATGCCTAAACAATAAGAAGACTTTATATACATTTCCTGTAGTTCTCTACCATTTAGACTATAAATCAACTTCAGATTATGATCGGCAGGGACAGTGAAATGATGTTCATAATGAATATAAGATGTATACTTTAAGTTAATCTTTTGAACAAAAGGAGAATCACCCCTTTTATAATTACGCTTTCCTTTTGTTGTAATTGGACTAACGATAAATAGAGGGTGATTCTCCGATATAATATTACTAATAATAACGCAAGGTCTAACACCTTTTTGAACATGTGAATTAGAATTATCCCTTGGGGAACCTAACCAGACCTTGACAACATCCCCAATTTTTAACATATATACCTCCTTAAAATTGATCCATCTTAGCATTCTTTTCGAAGTCTTCATATTTTTTCTGTTTAGCCGCTAAAATAGCTAATTTACGTTGGTGGCTTTCTTCTCTTAATCTAGTAGCAGTTTCGGTGGATTTTATTTTATTTACAGAAAACGAAGTTGCAACACCCAGAAGTATAAAAACTAGCACAATAGCAGCTATAAGGGGCAGTACTCGAAAAAGAGCACTAACCCCATCTATAAACGAATATATTGCTGTAGTAAGACCGGAAAATCCAGATCCTAACTTCGAAGCCCCATCACCTAAAGTTGACATAGCTTCGCCTGCATCTCTTATACCAGAAATAATAGCATAAGAAGTGTTAAACAGCATAGAAACACCTCCTAAAAAATCTTACCAACTCTAGATATCGGGTAAAATCTATATACAGCCTTCCCAATTAGATTAGACTTATGTATATAGGGATTATTCCAGTATCTTGAATCAGCAGATTCAGCTCGATTATCACCAAAGAAAAGGTAACAATCCTCAGGAACAGAAAATGACATAGTTTCATAACTTTTAAAACCTATATAGTCCTCTTCTAAATATTCTCCATTAATGTAGACATCACCATCAACAATATCTACTAAATCCCCTGGTAATCCTATTGTACGTTTTATAAGTACAATGCCAACTTCATAATTTATAAAAACAGCTATATCTCCACGCTTTAAATCACTATCACGTGAGACAAATAGCTTATCATTCAAAGAAATAGTAGGATACATGCTACCAGATGGGACTTGAACAATAATAAAAGCAAAAACTACACCAACAAAGAATACAATAATAGCACACAATATGGCAATAAAAGCTATATTAAATAAACGACCAAATCTCAAAGGCTTCGCTTTATTCATGAAAACCACCAACCAAGTATAGGAATTAAAAACCACGCACAGATAATAATACTAAGAGTCAAAAAGACTACTTTTAAAATAAAATTTACAATTTTTATGCACAGATAAACAAAGAATATCGCAATAATTAATTTTATAATGCCAACAATAATTGCTTGAAAATTACCAAACACTTCTCCTACATTACTGAGTAAATCACCCATAATTTATTCCTCCAAAGTTTTCACCCATGTACATAATTGATCAAAATAATAGTACACAATATCATCTCGTGATACACTTCGCGAAAGAGCCTGGTCATTAAATATGACCACAGACCCTTTAAATGTATACAAAAAGAAATTAATGACTAAATATATAAAAACACCTAAGTCCATTGTTATAAACTTGGTGGTATATATTTCAACTAATAATACCTTTAATGCCGAAGAAACAGACACACTTTCGTGCGCTTTTTTAAAGATATTATCTAAATCATTTTGTATTTGAGGAACTGAAACATCCGTACGAAGATAAGGAGTGTCAATACTAAAATCCCTCAACATATAATTACAAATAGCTATAGCTAAACAACTTGTCATAATCTTATACTGATTTTCTTTACATTTTTGCAAAAACTCAATAATATTATTATATGTGATAATACTGGAAATATGCTTAAGAGACAAATCAGTAAATTTATCACGAAATAAACAATCTTCTATAGCAAACTGATCAATTTCATAACCAGTTAATTTTAACGAACTAGCAATAAGCATAGTTTTAACATCTAAAAGTGACTTATTAACCTCTAGTGTAATCATAGAACCTCCTAACTATATTCTTTTACCAAGATGCTATTTTCAGAAATAACAGAACGAGCTGAATCAGAAACTATACTATCCTTAAAGACAAGACAATATAAAGTTAAATCTCTATTATATTCAACATTTGACTCTATCAAAACAGATAAAATGTGTCTAGTTTCTATACACTCCAAAATTATTATTTGATTGGTATTCGCCGCCATAATATAATTTTCATAAATAGAATACTTGGGATTCCAAATTCTATTTGACAGCCTATTTATACTCGGATCACCAAAAGCAGCTATACCCCAAAATAAATTATCAGAAGGGATTTCAGCCTCATATAACTTTTTTCCATCTAAATTTAAACTAGTTTGGTCTCCATTCAAATATTTAAAAACCACACAAATCTTACCTATTTGAACAGTCATTTTCTTATTAGTTAATTCCCATTCAGGTGAGAAATATATAAATCTACAGGCTAATGCAATACCAAAAGCTTCAAGACCATCAAAATCGTGTCCTTTCATAGAACACAAAGCCTTAAAGTAATTATTCATTTTTGGCATCTTTTTAGTAATATCTCTGGAGATTTCTAACTTATTTCTAAAAGAATTTGTACGACCAGGTCCATTATCTTTCTTATCATGAACAAAAGACTTCCAAGTATTAGGCATGGGAGAAAATATATGATCTGGATGCACTCTTTTTATAGAATCTATATCCAAACATATACTTTTTACGAAACCCTTCATTTCATGCAGGATGTCCTGATTTTTATACTTAGTAGGAGGGACATCCTCGTAAGCTACATATTTCAATCTTACACCTTGCAACATACGAATCAAAAAATCCTTTAATGTAGAAGCGTAAATATCAAATCTATTAGACCTTTTATCATCTATAAAAATAGTAAACGCATAAATAGAATCAAAGTTATCCGTAGTTAAGGCTATACCTGTACATGACGGAGATTGGTCTATAGCAAGTATATACTCCCTATCCTTATCGAATTCTATCTCAACACTATAATAAGGAGCAGAAGAAAATCCAATTCTTGAAATTTCATTAGTAGTAATGACAGGTTCAATATTAGGCTCTATAATACAGGTTAATGAATATGCCATTACGAATCCTCCTTTAATATATCCATCGCTGAAGGGCTATCTGACACTTCAGCAAATTCTATAGATTTTAATAATTCTAAAATTGCAGAATTTGTTTTATTTAATGAGAACATTAATGATTGAGCTAATGCGATATTCTGGAAATCAGACATACCAAAATCTGTCATAGCCTTATATAATCTATACACAGACATGGATTTTGTAACTGATCGAGGAAACTGACGTTTAGCAACAAAATCGGTTGTTATTTGTTCAACTTGATCATGGCTTACAGACTTGAAACCCAATGCTAAAGACATATTCGGATTTTCAGATAAAATATGATTTATAGCTTGATAAAAGTTCAAATTTAGATAATTAAAAGTCTTGTGCAACAACATGAAAAGCTTTACATAACTTCCACCCAAGTTACAACTAAAACAGTGAAATATACCTTTTTTATCATCAAATCCAAATGACGGAGAAGTTTCAGGATGAAATGGACAGGAAATCATCACATATGATCCCCTATCTACAGGAGAATTTAATTGATTAAAATGCTTTAATAAATCACTAATCAAGAAATTCTCCCGTATATAAGAAAGAACCAAAGCTATTTTATCATCAATCATCATATCTTACCTTAAAATCAGTAGAGACTTCTACTGTGGGTTTATTGTCACGTATAAACGAAACAACATCACTCTCATTAACCAAACCATCAATATATAAATCTAATAAACAGAGCAATTCTTCCTTCTTATCTGGTTCTAATCTATTTGCAAAACTCTTCCATCTAATAACCCTTTTATCAGCCGTAATTTTAGGAGTATCTACAGATGTTTTACCCAAAAGATTAACCAATTCTCGACGTTGTAATCCAGAATTACCAGCCGCAGATTTGACAACCAACAAACCATTAGAATCTATACTTAACTCTACCAAGACTCTACTATGAGAAGTATCTGTCAACGCAGTGTTATCTAACTTTAAACTACCTAAAAACTCACATTCTTCAGAATACCGAGAATTACCTTGGTAGAATAGAAGTTCAACTTGATTTTGACCCTTCTCTTGTGTTAAGAATGTTCTGGACACAGTACATGGAATTTGCATACCTGCTTTTAGAATTGGATCGACAAAATCTTCCGAAATAACACCAATATCCATCGGTAAACAATCTAAAACATTTACAGTGTCATCACCAAATTTTAACCTTTTAGCTTGAATTGCCGCACCTAATGCCACACTTTCATCGGGATTTAAACCGAAGTTTATAGAAACTCCTGGAAAATCGTTCTGAAGCTTAGATCTGATATACTCAGACTTAGTAGACCCGCCAATAGTTATAATTTGATCTATTTTAAAGAGAGCAGAGTCACTCAAAACATTATCTAAAAGACGTTTTGTCTTATTGTAAACAGAATCAAAAGCCACATAAAAATCAGATGGATTTAAGGTAAACTCAGCAGTTTTATTATTAAAAGTCATAGTTTCCATATAAGCAGCAATGCCTTTCTTTTTAGCATACTCTGCACGCAGTAATAATCTTTCTCGCATACCACGAGTAATATCACCCTTATTTATATTCTGTTTAGCTAAATTATCTAGAATTCTAGATAATAATTCAGAATCCACATCATCTCCGCCCAATCTAGGGTCACCAGATACTTTTAATACAGAGAAAAGTGTTTTACTTTCAACAGAGACTAAATCATATAAAGCAGCAATCTCAGAATTTGTATTACCAGTATTACTAATCATAACCACACTAATATCAAAAGTTCCTCCACCTAAATCATAAACTAAAACTGTCTTACTACCAGAACTTTCAAATTGTTGGTTATATAGCAAACACGCAGCAGTCGGTTCTTTAATTAATGACAGCACATTTAAACCAGCCGCCTTACCTGCCTTTAATGTATCACTGATTTGCTTGTCACTAAAATATGCTGGAACTGATATGACAACATCATTTATATCCTTATATAAACCAACTTTAGCCTTTTCTACCAAAGCTTTTAAAATTTCTCTTGACATTTCCCAAGGGGCAAATTCACGTTCAATACCATCATATATCAGCTTAACTTTCTTATCAGTACCCATTAAACGCTTAACGCTATAACAAACATTTGGTCTATCACGATGTTTAAAAGCTTCTGAACCAACTACAAAATTATTACCACCATTCCACATAACACATGATGGCATGGTTGATTGTCCATCTACAGATATTATATCGGGTTTATTACCATTACCTACTACAGCTATAGCGGAATTAGTGGTTCCTAAGTCAATTCCAAAGGCTAACAAATTTTTCTGATCAATACTACTCATACTTATAATCCTCCAATACTATTCTGTGAAATGTTCCAAGAATAATTCACGCTGTTCTTTAGACATTTCTACAGAAAATCCATTATAAAAAACTAAAATATTACCAATAAGGGCATCTTCATAAAAAGAATACGAAACTTCAAGCTCCTGTAACTGCGCACCTCTATCTACATCAATATATGATAATGAGATAAAGTAATTTGAATAAGATGCAGGGAAAAACGGTTTATTTTTTATATACTTATCAACAATTGTAGCATATCCAATAATATCACCATCAGATTTTACAATCAATGATACCTCCTCCAATTGAGAATACACTTCATGTTCAACAGATTTTTTACCATCCGACCAAACTATAATAAATAAAACTGCAATAACACAAACCCAAAATCCTATTATATAACTTAATATTTTAAATCCAAATTTCCTCATAGTTAACTCCCAAAATCTGTAAGTAGCGTCATCATCTGTTGCAAACCTAACTTATTACCTGCTAAAGGATATAATTTATCCTTTATAGTCTTGGTAAAAATATTATAGATGGCTTGTTCAGGATCGACAGAATTTAACTGTTCAGGAGGGATTTGAGGTTTAGTTTGGTTTATAATACTCTTTACTTCCTCAACAGAACTCTTAGATGCCATAGGAGAAATATGGTTATTCAATAACTTTTTAGTGTCAAATAAAGAAATATTATCATCACTTAACACTATACCATTTGGGGAAAAATCAAACTCAGCCGACCTATATAAAGACAATCCACAGCTATCACGCATACAAACAGGACCACGAGTTTTAGTAAAATTATAACCTAAACATCCAAAATTATTGGGTAATTTAATAAAAATTGTTCTACCATCAGCATGTAATTGTTGGTGTAATTTAGTAATAGGTTTATTATTCAACCAAGCTAAAGGAGAACTATCAGACAAATCTTTAACAGTCGCAACAATATCAAAAGAATTATCAAGCAACATAAAAGGCTCTAAATTCTCATAATATTGATATAAATTCACCATAATCAAATTATCACGTAAAGACTTCAGATAGCAAGCCTTTTTATCGAAATATTGTTGGCGAGCCCACAGATCATTTATAGATAAATAAGTCCATACGATATCCATGTACTCGCTATACACAAATTGGTGAGATTTAATTAACTCAACCAAATTTGAGCCATAAGTTTGCTGAAGAAATGTTATTTCTAACATGATAGATGGAAAATCATTATACTTATACAACGGTAAACAACGCTTTAAATCCTCTGATAAAACCATAGGACCATTAGTTGCATCAGAACATCTAATTAAATCAAAATCTTTTCTACCAAACACCAAATCACCACCAGTCTAAAATAAGTCTAATGTGTTTATATTAGACTTAGCTAAATCTCTAAATAACAACTTATAAGATGTGCTCCAATCTTCATCAATGATCAAATAACGAACACAAGCTTCTCTTGGTAATTTAGATACAAAACAAAACACATTCTCATCATCACAATTTATACCAATAGATAAACTGTTCTTTAACTCATCTAACAATACAGGATCATCAGGACCTATAACTTCACATAACTGCTTAAGTTCTAAAAACCTATTGACACCAATAGTGACAATATTTTCTGTAGTTAGGGAAAACTCTAAAAGAATATCTCCTGCAGAAACAGGCAATAAGTCCGCTACTTTATACACTCCTTGCAAAGAATCCTTACCATTTAGTGTAACCAAAGAATCATTCAGTTTAACTAAACCGAAAGTAAAACCAGAATCATCTCCGATATTTAAGCGCATAAATTCCTGCACAGTTTCCTTGAAAGATACAGGAATTACTTCCATTCTATCAAATTTATTTATAACATTAGTCCGAGAAAATTCTTCTACAGTATCTTCATCAGTTGCAATAATTATACTTAACTTAGTACTCATTTTTAAAAATCATCATCCTCTTCAAAATCTGCATCAGATTCAGTATCTTCATCACTATAATCAGTGTCATCATCCAATTTAATTGAAGTTACAATATCGTCAGGTGAAGAATAATCATCTTGATGTTGCGGATCATAACGAAATAACTTACATGCGAATATTTTAGTGAGATTTATAATAGATGTTTCCTTTTCAGAACCTCTACCTTTGGTTTGAACCATAGCTAATAAACCTTTGGCTTCCAATTGATCATTATCAAAGATATAAAAAACATCGTCAGCATCCCCTTCAAGCTGTGTGGCATACTTTGTTAAACCACCCATATCCGATACTTCTCTAACTCTAGCCGCTTTAGGAGAAGTGTGTGATAATAAAAGAACATGCTTACCAAATTTATTTTTAAATTCTTTTATACCTTTACTAAGAGATTCCAAACGAGGGGTAGTTTCCCCACCACCAGCCATAGATAATGAGTGGTCAATAATACAATAATCAAAATCAAATTCACTATAAATAGTTGCTAATTCATCATATGCTCTCCATGCATTTATAGATTTAACAAATTTAAATCTATTAGCAGTTGTAAAATCATGTATAGCTATTTTTATATATTTTCTCCGCTCTGAAGCTTCTTCAGGGGTACTCCCTGGGATTTCCTCCTCTCCAATTATCTGTTTAAAAGTTGCAAAAAACCCAAATCGCTTAAAAATATAAACAGGTAACAAATACTCATAAAGCATAAAAGGTTCAGGTGTTTCCTCATTTATCATAAGGCACTTATGCCCATCTAGAAACACATTAACCAAAAAATTCACAGAAACTGTGGTTTTACCAATACCACGTTCACCAATTAATATAGTGTAATTACTCCTCACTATCGGTTTTCTATTATCAATCGGAGGAATACCATAATTAGATATAGTTTCTGTTAAATGAATTGCCTGAAGTCTTAAATCTTCTGCCTGCTCCAATGTCTGTAAACTTGAAGAATTAGTTGAAGCTTCTCGAAGTCTAACATCCAATTCAAAGGAAACATAAGAAAGAAAATCCTTCCAACCTTCGCCACCTAAGAATTTTTTACCCTGTAAGAAAAGTTTCCAACCATCAAATCTCGTAATATTAGCCAAGCCATCAGCATTAAATATAAAAGCTTGAGCCCTTATACATTCCGTACCTATAGCTGATATATAATTATTCTTTAAAGAAACAAAATAACCCAACACCTCATGAGGACTGACGCAGAGTTTAAATGCATCATCATATAACTCAAGAGCTAAGTTCATAAGTCGATTCATAGCATCCTGTGCCACAGTCTCTATACCTAAATTAGAAGGAACACCTTCTTGTGCCAGCATTTGAGTTATTCCTATACCATCAGTCTTCACTATATCAAACAAATTAGATATCAGTGTAGTCTCAAGAACAGATCTAGTATACACTGGATTACCTTTAGTCTGAAAATATATCTTTTCAAGTTCTTCAGCTACCCTAAAGATAAGATAATACTCTAAACTCATCTCATTTACGTGAATAAGTCTAGTTACTTGAGATAGTACCACAGAATACAGAGAATTATCGCCATTTTCATGTGGTAATAGCGCAGAGATAAATTTTTTCAAATCTTCGCATAATTCAAAGTGCTCTGCTAGGTTTAATCTGAACATAAAACTTTACCCCATATTATTATTTATTTATTTCATTATAATATGGGGTAAAGTAAAAAATTTCGAAGATTATATAATCACAGTAAGCGATATTACTTACTGACTGATTGTTTATACTGCTTCGAACCAAAAGCTAAACTAAAGATTGTTTTTATCAAAATCAGCAATAATACAAGAGCAATAGAGATAAACACATAATTAATATTATGTGTAGAATCATTTGTTTGAGGTAATACTCCATCTGAAGATGATCTAGGGGTTGGGATTGGAGCAGGAATAGAAGGATCATCTATAGTAGATAGATTGGATTGATTGTGTGAATCAGAAGTATCAGAACCACTAGAAGTATCAACTGATGAAGTAGGGGAAGATGACAAATTATCAACATCTAATTCCGTTAAAGCACTTAAAATATCAGGAGACATATTACCGTCCTCGTCAACCAAAGAATCATAAATATCACTAAAGATTAAATCCATCAAAGCCGAACTATAATGATCTAATGAAGCCACATTATCCATCAAATCATTTAAACCGCCACCACGTATAATATCGCCAAAAACATCACCTGCATCATATCCTTCACCATGAGCAACTATAAAAGGAGTAGCCCAACCAGGTAATAAACCACGAAGAACTTCAGGTGATAAATCTGATGGAATATAAGGAATAACTTCTTCAATAGGAGTACCATCTGGTATATTTTTAAGTATTGTTTCCCAGTCTCTACCAGAATTCATATCCCTCACAAAATCATTTACCCAAGGAGGGTTATTGTCAATAGGATTTCCATCAGGTAAAGTGCTACTGGGAGAATTACCAGGTCTATCCGTATTTTGAGTATTATCTATAACATCATCTCTAGGATCAAAATTAGTTGTACCAGTATTCCCACTAAATGGATTATCATTGCCCATTTCTACCTCAAGTTCACCATCTTCTGGTTGGATATTTGTGTGAATAATAGGGTCTCTATCGGTATTGGTAGATACGGTACCAGTTATTGGATTACTAATAACTGTGGATTCCAAAATGTTCCCAGAATCCGAAACATTAAAAATAAACTCAATAATATCACCATTCTGCATAGTTAATGGAACTGTATAACTAAATGTTTCCATAACAGTAGACCCAGCACTTATTAATGATATATTTGATGACCAAGAAGGGTCTAAAGAGCAAGTAACATTTAGTGAACGTAAAGGAACAGTACCTACATTCTTTAGATAAATAGTAGCTATAACACGTGTTCCAGGAAGTGGATTACTATTAGACAAAGCAGCAGAAATTTCCAGGTCTTTTTTCCCAACAACAGGGGTTAATACAGTTGTGTAAGATGTTTCAATATCCTCAGCAGTCATCATAAATCTATGATTTAAATCACCATCAGGAGTGGATTGAGGAACAACATAATTTAATGAAACAACCCTATCTCCTCCAGCATCTAACATATTTATAGTAGTGTATAATGAGGGATCAAGAGTACTTGAAACAACTATATTATGAATAGGAGCATTTCCTAAATTAGTCAATCTAAAATCGTATTTAATTTCGGTTCCGAGTTGAATAGGGTAATTATTAGTAGGACTATTTGAGCCCGCAAATGACAACACTCTATCAGGTATAACAGTATATTCAACTGAATCAGAACCTGTAGCCAACGCTACAGCAGTATATGCACTATTGGAAGCAAAAAACTTAAATTGCAAAGCGGAACCACCGATATCCCTACTACCTACTATATACCTGTACTGTATAGATCTACTGTCACGAGCAGGGACACTCACAACTTGGCTCCATTCTCGATCTTGACTATTTGTAATTTGCACGGATTGAAGAGCAGTAGAGCTAGAATTATGCAAAATTACTTCAATTTCAATGATATCACCTGTACTGACAAATTCTGGTGTATCACTAATAATTTCAAGAGTAAGATCTGAAGCAAGGACAGAGAGACTTAATAACGATGATATCGCTATCAACAACAATATAAAACCTAACTTTTTCATTCATAACACCTCTTATTCCAGATTATTTTTACCCCAATAAATAAATATAAAAATAAGGGTATGTAGTTAATTGTATTACGATAATCATATAATTTTGGAGGATTATCGTTATTTAAAGAAGCAGAAGAACTGTCTGGGTACGGAGCAATAGATGTAAAATCATTAGAATTATTACTGCCAGAAATATCTAAAGTACTAGCAGTATCTAAGAGATTGGATGTTGGATTTACATCACCTAAAGAAGAATCCAAAGAATTACCTGTGCCTGACGAACCATCTAATACATTAACATTACCAGTAGAGTCACCAGAAGGACTACCAGTGCCCATGGAGTTACCAGTATCTGAAGAATCGCCAGGAGAACCGCTAGAATCTGCGGAATTATCCAAAGAATTAACAGAAGAATTGCCAGGGTTATCACCTAAAATACCATCCATCGTACTACCAGATGAGTTATCAAAAGGTTCATTAACTATCGAACTATGAACACTTGATGGATCAATAAAATCGTTGGAAAGACCACTTGTTTCGTGAGGAACTTGGTCAATCTCTAAATTATTTAAATTTGAAGAAGTTGTCAAACTATCTAACAGATTACTGAAACTGTCTCCATAATCAGGAGAAACTCCTGGACTACTTCTATCTATATCAGGGTCTCCCCATTCTATCTCACCTATACCAGCTATATTACTTGATTCTTCACTAAACGATGATAAATCTGGATTTTGAGAGTTTATAATACTATTCAAAACAGAATCAAAAGTCTCACTCGCATCAACTTCATTATCATCTTCAGAATCAGATTCCACATCATCAACAGATGCTAGTGTAGAATCAAAATCAACAAAATCTTCAGAAGCCGTAACTCCCAGAGAATCAGTTGTATCAATACTTAAAGTATGAGCTGTCCTTAGCATAGAAGATTCCACAACAGGGTCAGTGGACACATCTTCTATGCTAGGAACATCCGAAGAACTTCCAAGTATCGACGAAAATATTGATGGATTATTTATGTATAATACCACCGCACAAAGCACTAATAAAGCAAGAATAATCAAACAGGTTAAAATTAAGCGCTTTAACATTTACATACCTCCTAAGAAAATAGGTGAGAGTAAAATACTCTCACCTATAATATCACATTTCTTTTAGAGTTCTACCTAACTCTAGGAACTCAGTGTACTCTTTACCAATGGCAGACCTAACAAATTCTGCCTTTTTATATATGTTTTCAATGAAGTAATCAGCATCACCAGTATCTAAAGTAAACATGAAAAATAAATCCATTATTTTAGGATTTATACCACGCTCTGCCCTACCAATAATCTGTTTCAACTTTACAGTATATTGATAGAGATATACATAATCGCAATCTAAATTTATAGCCTCAGATACGCTGATAATAACTACATCTAATTCGCCAGAGTTGAATGCATTTTGAACTGAATCTCTCTCATTCTGTGGTGTATTACCGTGAATACACCCATATTTTATATCAGTTTTATCAAAGAAAGGTAACATGTATTCTCTGCTGTTATGATAATAACAAAAGACAATACCCTTTTTGCCTCTGGACTTTTGAACTCTAATACCTCTTATCAATTCAGTAACTTGATTTACACTACCTTCTCCACGTGTTTTTTGTAACACATGCTCACCTGTAGCCCCTCGTTGAAAATCATGAGGTTCCACAAATACTGGGATAGAATTATAAATATTAGGGATACCAAGTGAAGCTCTATCGTAATTATATATATTTAAAGGAAATATCGTATCCAATCGGTTGCCATCTTTCATATATGAAACCATCTTTGACACATCTTTAAACTTGACATGATCAAGTAAATACAAAAAATAAGCAAATTGCTCATATGATGTCAATAAGGGGGTAGCTGTCAATAAAGCTACTCTCTCAAATCGAGGGAGAATAGCTTCAAGCATCATAGCCCTATCACTTTCCTTATAATTTAATAAATAATGAGCTTCATCAACAACACATACTGCAAACCTATAAATATTTTCATATAGAAAATACATAACATCTTCACGGTCCAATGTTTCATGGGTAAGCATCAGAACATCATAGTTATCAGTATTTCTAAATAACATACGAGTGGAAACTTGGTCACTTTCAGCAGTAGTTGTTACCACTCTCAATCCAGAATACAATCTAACATCCTTAGCCGTTTGTGTAATTTGAGACTTCTTTATGAAAAATAAACATTTCAAACTATTATCATTAGCATGTAATAACTTTAAAGCACCAGAAATTGTAAGAGTTTTACCAAGACCTGGATCAAAAATAAAGCCACCACGCTTAGCATATAACCACAATAAAATAGAAACAGATTGAAAACCAGCAAAAACAATATCACCACAAGCTTTATCAAAAACATTAAATGTGCCACGTTCTTTTATTTGCATCAATTCAGATTCAATCATAAAACCCTCACATAATTTCAAGTTTTGCTAATACAAGATTAACAAATGAAGAAGCCATTCTATGCTGATATTGTAGACAGAATAAAGCAAGCACATACTTTTCGGAAACATTATCAGTCTTAGCTATCCTATCCATAGCATCATCAAAATCCAATGGCTTCACAAAAATAGACTCAAACATGAAAGAACAACCCTGCAAATGAAAACTGCGTAAAAGATTATGGACTAATGAAGAAGGTTCACTTGACAGTTTCTTTAACAAGGGAACAGGGATTTCATCAACAGATTTATGCTGTATATAAAGATCTAATATCTCAATTATATTCAATATATCACCTACCTAATACCTATGGATAAACCCATTTGATGAAGAATAAAACGGCAAACTATAGAAGCGTGCACAGCCGATCTATACAACATCATCATGGCTACTATTTTTAAACAACGATAACTATTAGCTACCCTAAATTGGACATGCTCTACTTCCACATAAGATAAATTAGCAACAAAAGTCTTGAATACATCCGCATCAATATAGTTACTATAAGTTAATTTTGTGAAAGTAAGAAGGATTGCACTTATATCTGGAGTGTTAGGAAAATTATCATAAATAATAACACTTTCACCAGTATAATAAGAAGTTCCCGATAAGAAAGATAGATCTTTCATAAAATCTTCGGCTCTTTCATGAAGATTTCGGAACTGGTAATCTTCTTTATACTGTTTAAGGTCAGTAATAGCAGAATTTACACAATCTTCTATAGAAGCAGATGTGTATTCATCAAGGTCCATCCCGCATCCATATACAATCTCTAACTTAGTTAAAATGTCATTTATTTTATTAGAAGAGATCAAGTTTCATCACTTCCCCTCTGTCGGGATTTAATTTAGCAACCACATCCTCAACAGAAACAACTTCATTGGCTATATCTTTGATGACTTGTAAGTCCAAAGAATCCAAATGGTCTAAAATATGATAACTGTACATACCTGTAATATAATAAAATTTATCAATAGTGTCATCATCTAATACAGTGGATGGTAAAGTAATTTTATATTTATTATACATATCTAGAATAAAGTCAAGTAGATACATTACTTCCTTACCATCCTTACCACAATAGTAATCAATAGCTTCATATACCATTTGTTCAGTATTGTTTTGTTCGGCTACAGCTAAAACATCAAATCTAAATTCAAAGAAAGTAAAATAACTAAGTTGTGACAATATTTTAGTACATAATTCTTTGATTGTCTCTTTTTCTTCATCAGATAATGATATAAAAGCGTCTACTATAGGTTCAAGATAATCTGATAATTGTAATCTATAAAATTGGAAATGCTCAAGTCTTTCAAAAAGAATAGGAAATTTACTAAGAGCACCAAGTTTATAAGTGTCTATACCAGGTGTGTTCAATGCACTTAAAGTACTCTCGCAATTTAAAATCTGAGTGGACTCCCAAACTTCTTCATCGGGGCATACCGAGGGATCCCAAGTATCCATTGATTCCAATAAGGTATTTACAGAAGCCAAGGTATCAAAACATTCCTTTATACAATTATATGCTTCAGGCATACCACCGACTAAAACAGCAGTATTCAAATCTAAATTTATTATTTGCATATAGAACCTCCTACAAAATTTTATTTTATTTCAAATGACGATAAATCAATACCATCATCTCTTGTCGATAGTTGTGAAGCTAAATCAGCATGCATACTATTGAAATTATCTGCTATCTGCGAACCAAGCGGAGGTTCTGTCAGAAAATCAGGCAAGGAGATTGGCGAAGATACAAAACTCCCGCTAGTACTTAAAGCTTCGACAATTCGATTATCCTCAGCCGCTTGATATACTGTAGCAACTATATTATGAGCTTCTAATTCGCTCGGATCTTTAATAAAAATATTAATACTCTCCTCAAATGCAATATCAGCGGCTTTAATTTCAGAAAAAGAATCATCAATTAATACATCATTAACAGGAATTTCTGTAGATTCTTCGGTATACGGTAACAACGTGAAACTAAAACCGCCTAATGCTTTAGACTTATAAAAAATTATAGCTAATACTATAAAAGATAACAACGATGACCATGTTGGTATAAAAGGGTTTGTTACACCTGTAATATAAGGCCACAATAACGAACACCAAACAAATAAAATACCATTTAATATAGTTGCAAACAATGTTACCCTTCTTATTGAAGCCGTGCCTAAAAATAATATTTTTTGACTTGCTTCGTTTACTAATCGTAAAGGTCCTAATAATGCATGCAAAACTAGAACCTTTATAATTCCTTCCTTAGACGATGCTCCTCCAAGCTTATGCTCCGTGTAACGTAATTTTGGCTTCTTCATAATTCACCTCAATCATTATAAAACAAAAAAGACAATAAAACACATAAGACAGAAAAAAGCATAATCAACATTCATACCAGTGCGAGGTTTACTAAAAGCTAGTACATAACCCGATACTAGACAAAATAAAATACAAGTTATAGTCTGCACTACAAATGCAAAAACAGCTAATACAGTAGAAATCAATTTTCATCACACCAATCTATTCAGAAAGATTTGGCATACCCTGCATATCTCTTTGATTCATCCAATCTTCTGGCATATTCTGTCTAGAACCATTCATTGCACCATCTGGATCAGCTTGCATAGAATCATTCATTATACTATCTGGGATACCCTGTCTAGGGTCATTTATCCAATTTTCAGGAATATCCATCATGTCACCAGCAACAATTCCA
>Ga0099364_10003673_pt1 | contig 23652 bp, 17 predicted proteins | sample TergutTh196P3_FD_73070 | JGI IMG/M metagenome (GOLD analysis project Ga0099364, IMG submission 73070) | Microcerotermes parvus P3 segment gut microbial communities from Pointe-Noire, Republic of the Congo - Th196 P3 | ecosystem: Host-associated > Arthropoda: Insects > Digestive system > Gut ...
TTTGCCCCACTTCGGCGGGGGAAACTTTGCGCCCCCCCCCCTTTTTGCGCCTTTTTTTTCCGCCCTTTTTTTTCCCCTTTTTATTTTTCCCCCCCCCGGGGCCCCCCCCCCCCCCCCCCCGGCCTGTAACAGCGGTCAAAAAAATTTTACTACCTCTCCCCAATGGTACTTGCCCGCCATTTCCTTCAATGCTAACCTTTTTAATACACTGGGCGTTTTGCCCCGAAAATTAAAAAAGGGAGAGAAAAGAAGAATGAGAGAGATGAAAAAGCTATTGCACCCCAGGAGGGGGATCGCGCTGATCTTGGCGCTCACATTTGTGCTGGGAATGATGCCTACATCAGTCGCCGTAACTACACCTACCGGCGCGGGCATAAAGCCGTATGAGGTGACGCACGACAGCATAACGGTAGAAATCAGTGCAGACTATGGAGAACACATCGATTACAAAAGGGGCTACACAGTACATTGGCTCGATGGTGTTACCTGGAAAGAAATGAGTTGGGTAGGCCCGGAGAGGCACAGGGTAACCGGCCTGAGTCCCGCGACAGAGTACAAGATTAAGGTTGACCTTTACTTTAACAGCGGCGGGGGCGATGAAATATGGGGCTACGGCGAAACCTGGATAACAACCCTGCCAGCCCCGGCTCCATCCCCTGTGCCGGAATTATCGCGGATTTTGCGTTTCGAGATTGAAAGCGTGACTCATGACAGTGCAAGCATCATAGCGGCTATGCTGCCCGCGCCCGGCGCGCCCGCTGTGCCGGAGTTTGCCTGGACCGGCGGCCCGACCCCGGCTCCATTGACTCAATATCTGCCCACCCAGCACATAGCTGGAGACAGGTACCGTTTTTCTGTGGATGGGCTGACACCTGGCACTCAATATACCTTCAGGGCAAGAGCGGCGGCTGACTCTGGCTTCCCTGCCGGTGAATTTAGTGCAGTTGCACTGAGTACATTACCCGCGACACCCGAACCCGGAGCCACAGCTGAGCCTGAACCCACGGCGTCACCAACGCCGGCTCCTACAGGTGCGCCAATTGGTCATCTAACGATTTTGGAGATAACCGACAGCAGTGTTACCTTCGCGGTACCACAGCTGCTGACCGAGCAGCAGGTTTGGTTCCGCGGCTGGAAAGGCGATGTTGCGGAGATCGGGGCGAACGCCCTGACTCCGGGGGGAACTGTAGCAACCGGATCTGAATTCACCTTTGACAGCCTGGATGATGATACGGTATACACCTTCCGGGTGCGTTCCCATGCCGGAAACGGTTACACGGCGGGTGCCAACACCGATATTACCCTAAAAACACTTGCCGCGGATCCCGATCCTTCTGAAGAGCCCACCACTGAGCCAACGAGTGAACCCACGGCCGGACCTACGGAGGAGCCTACTCCTGAGCCGACGGAGGGACCCACCACTGAACCCTCGGGTGAGCCGGAGCCTGTATCTCCAACAGCTGAACCTACCGGTGAGCCTGGGGTCGCCACTAAGCTGGCAGGCGCGCTGGTTGCAAGCGGCTTGGAGTTTATTAGCAATGATCACTCCAGCATCACAGTAAGCGAAGCTGTTTTAGAGGAATTGGGCGGTGGCATACCAGCAGAGCAGAATGCCGAGTATGCTATACTGGAGGTCAGCGGAATGATGTCCGGTCCCGGGGACTGGATGAATTCATCCGGTACGGGTCTCGCGCTTGCCGATGGTAAAGCGGTATTCAGCGGCTTGACAGCCGATACGGCATACATCGTCTTTGCGCGTTCGGAGGCAAACAGTGACTATTATTCAGGCAAGAGGTCATTTGTTGTTGTAACCACAGAAAAAGCACCTCTGCCCCCCAAGGAACCAGGCTCTGTTCTCAGCGGAAGGCCTGAGATGGAATCAAAGACCAGCACTGGAATTATATTAAAGGCCGATAGCGTGACTGTGGCTGATGCCAGTGGCCAGGATGTGGAATACGGAATAAGCGAAAAGCTCCTTGGCGGCGACTTTACACTTGTGGACGGATTCGCCTTCTTTGAAGACGACATTAGATGGGCTGACGGTGTTGAGTTCAGCGGACTGACCCCGGGCAAAACCTATTACTTCTTTGCCCGCTCAAAAGAAAACGATACTCACAACACCGGAAACGTAATCCTGCGTGAATCGCCCTCAGGCAACAGCCTGCTTGCAGTCACTACCTTCAAGCTTGGCTCTGAGATAAGTATCTCCGTCACGGAGGAAACTCACGATAGCATTACCGTGGACGCAGAGCTGAGTGAACCAACCGGGCAGGAGATCGAATACGCCATAAGCCAGCCAGGCGGCATCACCCCTGGCACCTGGGGTTCAGATAATGTATTCAGCGGCTTAACCGCTCAAACTAAATACACAATATTTGCTCGTTCCAAGGGCTCTGGTACCGATGGTGAATATGAAGAAGGAGAACGAGTACACATTGTCGCGGCTACAAAAAAGGAAGACAAGGAGCTGGGAGATAACCTCAGCGGGACCCTCAGCGCGGACAGCAGGGGCAAAACTCTAATAATTCTGGGCGGCGTCTCGGCAGACGGAAATACGCAGGAGGTTGAGTACTGCATAGATGGCGGTCAATGGCAAAGCAGCCCTGCTTTTGGCGGTTTGCAAGCCGGAACTCCCTACACCTTCCATGCCCGCACCAAAGAAAATGACACCTGCAAGGCAGGGGATCCGGTAAGCACGGAGATCAAAACACTGTATGAGGGTGCTGATGTAAAAGCCTTTGAAGCAGAAGACGTTACGCACAATACAGTTGACCTGAACGCTGAATTGTATGATAATCAGGAGAACACAACGGCTCAGAGTATTGAATACACAGTAAGCGAAATCAGCGGCATGACAGAGCTAAGCTCAGATTGGGTTAGTCAGCCGGTTCTTGATAACCTGAATCCAAATACTACCTATGTCATCTTTGCCCGCTCCGCAGAAAATGATGACTATGCCTCAGGAAACAGGTCATTCATCGTAATAACAACAAATAAAGCTCCAAAAACAGCAGGTGCCTCAATAAGCGGGGCAGCCCTTGAAGCCGTTGAGGTAACGCGAAACAGCGTAACTGTGGGCTGGGTTGGTGATATAGAACCTGATACCGGCACCCAGGACATAGAATACGCCAAAGCCATTGCAGGCTCATCCCCCGAAAACGATGATTATCAAGACAGCCCTGTGTTTACAGAATTAGATGCCGGAACGTCCTACGACTTCTACGCCCGTGCCGGGGAAAATGAAACCCACAATGCCGGTGCGCCAGCAAAGCTTCTGGATGCCCAGACCCTTGCCGCGCCTGTTATGCCCACTGGCACAATCACTGTTGAGACAGACAGCTGGGGAAGCTTTTTGAGAACCATTACCTTTGGGGCGTTTTTTGAAGATACCGTTAGTGTTACGATTGAGAGCGGTTCGGCCAGTGACACAATTGAGTACTTTGCCTATCAGTCATGGTTCCCATTACAGGAGAGCACCGACTGGGAGCAGATAAACTGGACTGCCTACCAAGACCCGTTCAGCCTTTCGGGAGACTGGAGGGGCATTGTGTACGCCAGGATCACCAATTCCGATGGCAGTATAGTCATCAGCTCGGACGGGGTAACAGTTGAAGCAACACCAACGCCCACTCCAACACCTACACCAACGCCTACGCCCACTCCCACTCCCACGCCTGCCCCAACGCCTACCCCAACACCCGCTCCCACGCCTACTCCCGCTCCTACACCTACACCAGTGCCGGAATTGATTAACATTGCTATTGAAAGAAATAACCCGGCTGGCGGTAAGGTCCAAGGCGGCGGAACTCTGGAAAAGGGCGTAAGACACACGGTTACCGCATCGCTTAATCTCGGATATGAGTTTATAGGCTGGTACGGCGGAAGAACAAAAAAGTCCAAGCTGCTGAGTACAAAACGCAATTATACCTTCACTGTCAGCAAGCACACCATTTTGCAGGCACGCTACCGCACCATAGACTACAAGGTCCGCTTCAAGCTCAATGGGGGTAAATGGGCAAAGGGCACGGTCGTCCCCAAGCATTACACCTATGACAAGGGCTTGACAGAATTGGGCATACGGCAGCTGAAGGTCATCCGCGACGGCTACAGATTTGTAGGCTGGTATTCGGAGGGTTCTATGAGGAAGAAAATCAGGCGTATCGGCAGAAGAAAACGCGGCGATGTAATCCTGCGGGCAAGATGGACAAAACGCTGACCGCCGTAAAATCATTATAACAAAAAAGGAACCCGCCAGCTTGGCGGGTTCCTTTTTTGCGCGGAAAACGACAGGTAAGATAAAAAATCAACACCGTTTACAAAGGGCTATGCCCCAGCCCGGCAAAGCCGGAATTAACAGAGTGTTTTTTTGCAAAAAATATGCCCTTACGGGCAAAGAAAAAACACGCAACCCCACGTCCCTCACTAAGCAGCAAGGGAGCGGTACTCGTGTTTTTCCATATGCGGGGGGGGGGAGTTATTGCCCCCTAGGCATCTGCTGTATCCCCATCATCCTCTGGGGCAGAACACTTGCTGAATGAAAAATTGTAAGCCTTTGAATTTTTTTCAGGGAAATCCATTTCAGGGATTTTTGAAGAGTAACTGAATTCCTCCTGGTACACCCTTGGATGATTCGCGACAGTCTCCTTGATAAATTCTTGGATTGTTTGCATTTTCCTTCAGACTCACCTTTCTATTTTTTTATTCTTAACAATAGTGAGGAACGAGGAAAATGCTCCTTCCTCACTATTGAATAAGCGCAGACACTCGAATGATATCCCAAAACGAGTCACCAGTATACCACAACTAAAACCAAAAAGCAAGACCTATATGCTGGAGGGATCAGATAACTCTCTCCACCTATCCAGCATATAGGAAATTATTTCATTATGACACTTATGTTCGGGGAGCATGAATTCTTTTAATTCTTTGAAAAAACTGGACTTATTAGTGGTTTTTTTGTAATGCTCAATGCCAGCTTGTATGAAACAATCTATGATATTTCTTCCAGTTGCTTCGAATCCCCTGTTTGTTTGATGTGCGCCATAATCAACCATATATTGGGTGATTATGGCTTTGCCGTACTCTTTGCCATCAAGTTTGTTTTTTATCCGTTCTTCTAATTTTTCCATTTGCACAAGAATTCTTTTATCGTCTTCATCCTTTGCCTTTTCACTTGCAATATCTTTCCTAATATCATCAAGCCTATTTTGGAGCTTTTGCTTGATATCATCAAATTTTTCTTCAATATCTTTTTTATTAAAATTAAACATATTAGTCAAAACTGTTCCAATGCGAAGAATACTTAGGTCGTTATCGGGGAAAATAATCTCAAATTCAGCTTTGTCCTCTGACATATAGTTTGTTATGTGATCTAAATACCGCTGCAAATCAAATCCGAGTACACTAATTGCCAACGAATCGGAAAATGATTCCACAAATAAGTCTGCCACTATTTGAGCCAAATTGTCCCTCCTATTGTAAATAATATCCTTATGAATAGTATCTGTGTACTTGCGAATCTCATCTTTGACTTTTTCATAATCCAAAGACACCATGGGGTATGAGTTCGTGACAAATTCGTTGCCCCTCGTAATAAATTCATCAATAATAGAAGTTTTATTATTGCTATCAGTTATATGCCCCGCAAATATACCGCTAAGGAGTTTGATGTAAAGTCCAACCTGTGAGGCATAGTCCTTCTGCTTATCCAAATGTAGTGACATTTGTTCCTTTTTAAAGATATCGTGCAGGTATTCTGCTATACACTCTATAGTCTCTTTTTTGAATTCTTGCGCTATAGTGGGGCCATTATGGAGTGTAGGGTTTGATGGGTAGTTAATATCAGCGTTAGGTTCTATTGCTTCAGTAAAAATTTTATACGCCAGTTCATTTGCGATATATTTGATAGTATATTTCATTCTCAAATTCGCAAGCTCTTCAGGGAGAGCAATCAGGTGGAAAAGCTCATGTGTCATGCGGAAGACAGAATCGCGGACACGGTACAGGTGTGACTCAGGCATTTGTATGGTGGCTATTTTTCGCTCCTCGTGCATATGGGCAAACCACGTTTTAGCCTTTATTTCATCCACACCGCCGCTTGTGAGCAGAAAGGTTGTTTTTTCAGTATCCACGCCAAGGTTCTTTGCCATTTGTATTAATATGGAGTAGTATGCCATGATAATTTTCTTAGCGGCTCCCATAGCTTGGTGAGAGAGAACCTTTCCCTCTGCCCATTTGCCGTCTGCCTTTGCGAAGTCATGTGTAATATGCCGAAGCTTACTTCTAAGCTCATTCAAGTCATTGTTGATTTTCTCGATTGTCTCACGCTCTGGGATACCCTCATAAACTCCCTTAACAAGCTTGAACATATTATCAAGAAAGGGCGTGAGCATACAGTTGACATCAAAATTATGATCCTTCTCCGCAAAGTCAAAATAGTAACGGAGCAACTCGGAATAGCCCTTTTGCAATCGTGAACAGGATATCATTATTCCGTGTTTTTTTAGAAAATAGTTGTGTCCCTTGACTGATTTACCGTTTAAATCGCACCCGAAGGCTTCGTTCATGCCTTCGAGAATTTTACAGTGAACCGCTGTCTCGCTTCCATCCTTGTACTCACCAAGCTCGATGCGTTTAACATGCTGAATCCCATCCTTCTTTAGGTTTAGGGTGGTTCTCATGCTGCTGATCCAGCCCGATTTCAGCAGCTCGAGGAGTGTCTTATCTTGACCATTAACGTACATATCGGTGTATTCCCAAATGTCCTTTTTGCTGTGGAGTATTATATCGGAGTGGCCGGATGCCATATGTATATAAAAATATTTGATTAACACCCTGGTAACTTCTTCTATTTTGCTCGTATCAGTTAAATTCATCCTAATTGATAGGGAGACAGCTTTAGCCTTGTCCAGACTGCACGTCTTCCAGCTTTCTTTGGCAGTGGCTACATTTTTAATCGCCGGAACTAGAACCGAGGAAGAGACAAAGCCATCCTGCTCCCTCAAATCGTAGAGCAATTTGAGTGGCGTGTAAAAGTTATTGCTTCGGCATAAAATAGCATAATCTGCTGTGCCGATGCTGTTTTGAATATCAAATAGAGCCTTTGCGCTTGAATTCTCTTCTTCTGCCTCTTCCGCCGCTTTGCGAACGGCCTCCATCAGCCTTTTTGTTATCTCTTCATCAGCATTTTCTCTTTTAATAGCATCCCGCTTGAGGTCGAGCAATATAACCGACAGCAAAGGCTTGTCGTTGCCGGAATCCCCAGGAAGGTCGGCTATATGAGCTTCTCTTTCACAAAACAACGATTCACAACTCATATCCTCTATAAGCTTATCGAACACAGTACTCCGGAAGAGCTTTATTTTATATCTGCACTCATAGTCCTCCTTCGTGCTGTGGCAATCACATTTAATAATGTCAGAATTGGGGGAGAAGTTATCAATCCCATCAAAGCTCACCGTGGTCAGCGAGGAGTGGTATCCTAATACTGAATAAATATCATGGCTAGCTATGTGAGGTGCATCCGGATGTTTTTTCTGGTTTTCTAATTTTTTCATATGCCCTTTGCATGAAAACCTTGATAAATAGATTACTGTCCCCTTTAAGTTGTCACTCACAGCCAAGCCCACCCTTCATTGCATGTTTTTAACTGAATTTTCAGCATAATATCACATAAAAACTCTCTTGTCAAGCGTTTTTTCGCCAAAAATTTTTGGGCCGAAGGAACCCCGGTAGATACCCCCCAAAAAAACTCTTGCCGCCGGTTCTGCTATGTGATACAATGCCCGAGGAGCTTAGGGCTTGTTAAGAGCCTGCTCTAAATCTTCCCGGAGTATGTGAGGTATATTATGCGAAAAAATGAAATCCGCAGCTTGGTCATGGCGGCATTGCTTGCCGCATTGGATATTGTTACGACACGGACATTATTTGCCCAGGCATTTATGCCGCCCGGAACATTTGAGGTGCGTGTGAGCTTGCAGTTTTTATGGTATGGGCTGGCAGGATGGCTTTTAGGCCCGGGCTGGGCTATAGGGTCAGCTGTTTCGGGCGATTTGATTGGGTCAATGATGAATGCCGGCGGCACCGGGACATTTTTCCCCGGCTATACCCTGACGGCGTTGGTTTCGGGGTTGGCGTGCGGTATGCTTTTATACAAACGCCAGCCGCGGCTGTGGCGTGCGTTGCTTGCCTCCGGGGCATACTGTCTCCTCATTACCCTGCCCCTCACCTCTCTTTGGAGGTCAATGACCGGTGAAGGCGTTGCCGCGGTTTCATTCGAGACGGCGTTTTGGGTGGCGTTGCCTTGGCGGGCGGCTTTGGTTGCCCCATACGGCTTAATCTTAGCTGGAGTGCAAAAAGCTCTTGACAGGCCTTTTGGGAAATTATTTCTATGAGCGTTTTTTTTGCCGGGGCATATGATATTGCCGTCATAGGGGGCGGTCATGCAGGGATTGAGGCTGCCTTGGCAGGGACACGCTTGGGCTGCCGCGTGATTTGTTTTTCAACACAGTTGGATGCCATAGGGAATATGCCCTGCAATCCATCGGTGGGGGGGACTGCCAAGGGTCACCTTGTAAGGGAAATTGATGCTTTGGGCGGGGAGATGGGCAGAGCCGCCGATGCCTGTTGCATACAGTACCGTATGCTCAACCGGGGCAAGGGGCCGGCAGTACACTCTTTGAGAGCGCAAGCAGATCGTTTAGCCTACAGGGCATATATGAAGCGTGTTTTGGAGCAGCAGGAAAATCTCAGCTTGCATCAAGCAGAGATTGCAGATATAAAGCTATCGCATAACGGTGCCGTGTCATCGGTAATTACTGCCCTTGGAGGGGAGTTTTTTGTTAAAGCCGTCATTCTTGCCACCGGAACATTTCTAGGCGGACGAGTAATTACTGGGAATCATTTTTTTTTAGGAGGGCCGGACGGTTTAGCCGGGGCTTATGCCCTGCCGGAGGTCTTAAGACGCCTGGGGATCCCCCTCCGCCGTTTCAAAACAGGTACGCCTCCCCGCGTTTTGGGGCGTACACTGAACAGGGACAAAATGCAAATTCAACAAGGGGAGGATACGATACAGTTTTCTTTTGAAGCTACTGGCACGGTACGCAATCAAGCTTGCTGCTGGCATACATGGACAACGCCGGAAACCCATGAAATTTTGCGGCGTAATCTTGACAAGAGTCCGCTATATAGCGGACTTATAGAAGGCACCGGTCCTCGTTACTGCCCATCCATTGAAGATAAAATAGTCCGCTTTGCGGACAAGGATCGTCATCCCATTTTTTGCGAGCCGATGGGGGTGGATGACGGAGAATATTATTTGCAAGGACTTTCCTCATCCATGCCATTGGACGTACAGCTTGAGGTTATCCGTTCGGTCCCGGGCTTGGAAAATGCCGAGATGACCCGTCCGGGTTACGCGATAGAATACGACTGCTTAGACCCGCTTTGTCTGTCGCCCTCTCTTGAGACGAAAAAAATCCCGGGTCTGTTTGGTGCGGGGCAGGTTTGTGGCTCCTCAGGATACGAAGAGGCTGCGGCATTAGGTTTGTGTGCTGGAATTAACGCCGCGTTAGGGGTGCTTGGAAGGAAGCCGCTTGTCTTAGGACGCTCGACAAGCTATGCAGGCACCTTGATTGACGATTTAGTCACTAAAGGAACTGATGAGCCCTACCGCATGATGACCTCCCGCAGTGAATACCGATTGCTCCTCCGGCAGGACAATGCCGATATACGCCTCACCCCGATAGGGGCTGAAATAGGTCTGATTTCACAAGAAAGGCTTCAAAAAACATTAGACAAATATCATCGCATAAATACTGCGATAAAGCGTGCTGAGGGGTTAGTATTGCCACCATCTCAATCGCTTTCTCATATTTTAAAAAAAGCCGGTTCCCCTATTCCGGTTAGCGGAATACGCATGGCCGATCTGCTCCGCCGGCCCGAGCTGACCTGGGAACGATTATCGTCACTTGATCCCGAGGCACCTGAACTTAACGCTCAGGAATGGGAGAGTGTTGAAATCTGTATAAAATATCAAGGGTACCTTAGTCGCCAGCAGTCACAAGCAGAGGCCTTTGGGCGTATGGAAAGCCGCCGGATACCCGGCGACTTGAATTATGACGATATTTCGGGGCTGCGTCTGGAAGCGCGGCAAAAGCTCGGTGTAGTGCGTCCGCGCAATTTAGGCCAGGCGGGACGCATTTCGGGGGTATCCCCCGCCGACTTAACTGTTTTAATGATATATTTGGAGAAATAGTTCCCGCAAGGCATACACTCACTGCCCGCCGTTATCCGCCGTCAGTAGTTCTATGTTTATTTGATAAATCTCTTCAATATTTTTTTTGAAATTTTTACACAGTATCCCAGCCTGTTTTTCATTGCCGGCAATCATTCGCAGGGAAAACAAGAGACACTTGCCATCAGTAAAGCTGCCTTCAAAATATAGCCCATCCTGATTATTATCAACATTAACTGAAATACAGCGGTTGAGCTTCTGCCTCTCTGTCCAGAGTGCCGCCGATTCACGCAAGGCCCGGCGCAGTGAGCTGGGCAGCTCTTTTTCTACAACAGCGGCATTGTCTGCCCCGGCTTGTGAAATATACAGGGAATTGTTTTCATCCGTTAAAATTTGCTCAGCTTCAATTAGGCTGCCTAAGGCGTCAGCAAAGACGAAATAATTAGCATTGTCATCAATCAACGTGAGAACCTGTAGCTCATCCCGCCCGATGGGATCAGGCAGAAGCCCCAGAGTATATATAATTAATTTTTTCATATCCGAAATTTGTCCGGAAAACCCATAACGCGGCAAGACATCCCCTCCGATTCTTCCTACAGTGTATCACAAGCATTTTAAAAAGACAAAGGTTAATTCTCGCTCCCAACGGAAAGTAAATCTAAACCTTGGCGAATCGTTAGTCTTGACGTGACATCTTTACGAGCCGAGGATTTTATATTTTGGTTCATTTCTAAAACGTATCTTACAATAAGCAGGCTTTGAGTGATCACTTCGGGAATTCAATATTCAACGGTGAATGCTTTTTAATTATATGCTCGTTCACCTTCACGTTTGCTTTCTCCGTCAATGTCCTAATATGATTATCAAATTCAACCCTATCAGATTTTTTCGATTCGTTTTCAGAGTACGCCTTCTCGATGGGGCTATTTTCAGATAAATGTTGGCGTATTCCAACAGCGATATGGTATGTATCCTCAGTGTAAAAGGGTTTATCCTCCTCCATCCTCATCAGCTCGTCAACAAAGCTGGGGATTTTTGCAGTATATTCTTCATTGTCCGAGGATATAACAGCCACAGACAATGGGCGGAACTCTTGAAATTCATCGTTGTGTTCTATAAGGTGGTTTTTATATACCTCGTCAATGGATGTCCCTTTTTCAAGCATAGAAACATATTCCTCTGCAAGACTTTTAAACGAATCTATCTCCGAATCCGAATATATCTTACCATCCATGCTGTATTTATTGATAAGGAAATACTTTGCGGATGCGAGCTTTACGGCAGCATCACCGATAGTTTCTTCCTCTGGATTATCTGTGGAATATTTCTCAAACAGAAGATCTGCGTACAAAAAACTGCTGTGGGCAATGTCAAAGAGATCTCTTGGGCAATCATTGCTCTCAAAGATTTCTTTGTCCGTTTTCCAACGTTGCGAAAGATAGGTGTCAAGCAACTCCTCCTCTGCATATCCAATTTTGATCCTTTGTGCATCTAACTCTGTTTTGACAGTGTAGTCGTACACAATTTGCGATAGTGCCCTTTCCTCAATCCATTCGGCGACCGGGAGACCGTCAATTTCCTGCGAGAACAAATCTGTACCGGGGCCGGCAACTTTAGTCCGCGCAGACATGGTTTGCTGAATTACATACGTTTTGTAAATTTCAGCATCGACTTCATAGTCATCGACTTTTATGGCGTAACCATCAATCAGAAAAGGATTGCTACCGAATTGAAACCATAACACAGATGCAAGGATAACAAGCAAAGCACCGGGTACAGCCCCAAATAATATAATCTTTCGTTTAGTTGACATTGCCGTCCTCCCAAATAAGCTTTTTTTGATTATACAATCAGTTGCCATTAAAGTCAAACCTTTTGCATCGCATTTCAAAAAGATTAGAATTTGTTAGAGTTTTTTTGTGGTATAATATACCCTGTCTAATAAGCTAAAAAGAACTCTGGGTTAAAGCGAGGTGACCAGCTATTATGAAAGAGAATACCTCTGAAGCTGCTAAAAGGAAAAGGAGGTCGGGCAAATCAGCCAAACCAGAGGAGGTTGTGGAATATCTTACAGAGGTTATGCGCGGGGACACAAGCAGCTCAGCACGTTTGAAGGCGGCTGAATTGCTAGGTAAAAAGTATGGGATTTTTTCCGAAAGGCCCACCGGCTTAGATATAAAGCCGGTAGTGATTTCAGGAGACAATGACCTGGAGGATGTATAATAGATTTCCTCGGAAATTAAGGTGTAAGTGGCTAATTGTAAAAAAGGGGGCTGAACATTGACAAAATTATATTTACCCACTCTTGTAGGCAGAGGTTACGGCTCATTCTGGCGGTTTAAGGGGCGTTATCGGGTTGTTAAGGGGTCGCGCGCTTCTAAAAAATCCAAAACGACCGCCCTGAATATTATTACCCGGATGATGGAATATCCTACGGCAAACACCTTGGTGGTCAGAAAAGTATTCCGCACACTCAAGGACAGCTGCTTTACAGAGCTGAAGTGGGCAATAAAACGACTAGAGGCAGAGGCTTGGTGGGAGGTTAAAGAATCCCCGCTTGAATTGACATACAAGCCTACTGGGCAGAAAATTTACTTCAGAGGACTAGACGATCCGCTAAAAGTAACCTCAATAACGGTTGCTAATGGAGTTTTGTGCTGGATGTGGATTGAAGAAGCCTACGAAATTTCCAAAGAGTCTGACTTTGATATGTTAGATGAATCTATCCGGGGTGCAATACCGGAGGGAATGTTTAAACAGATAACACTGACATTTAACCCCTGGAATGAACAGCACTGGCTTAAAAAACGGTTTTTTGACAGGCAGGACGGTAACATATTAGCTATGACTGTAAATTATCTGTGCAATGAATGGCTAGATGATGCAGACAGAGAGGTTTTTGACACAATGGCAAAACAGAATCCACGTCGCTTTAAAGTAGCCGGCATGGGTGAATGGGGTATTGCAGAGGGATTAATTTACGAAAACTGGGAAGAACAATCCTTTGATTTGAACGAGATTCGCAATCGTGTCGGTGTGCAATCTGCCTTTGGCTTGGATTTTGGATACACAAATGACCCTTCAGCATTATTTTGCGGGCTAATTGATCCTGTATCACGTGAGATATTTGTATTCGATGAGCTATATGAAAAGGGCCTGACTAACCGAGAGCTGTACCAACATATTGCGGCCAAGGGATTCTCCAAAGAAAAAATATCGGCAGACAGTGCCGAGCCTAAGAGCATAGACGAGTTAAGGGAGCTTGGGCTGCAGCGCATACAGCCGGCACGCAAAGGCCCCGACAGTGTTTGCAATGGAATACAGCTGATCCAGGGGCATAAAATCATTGTACACCCGAATTGTGGGAGTTTTCTTACTGAGCTTAGTAACTACACTTGGGGAGAGGATAATTTCGGCAGGAAAATCAACGTTCCGGCATACGGCTTTGATCATTTAATGGATGCCATGCGCTACGCTGCCGCAGATGCTGTCCGGGGCGAAATTTTCAGCTTTGCCTGATATTATCTGTATTCTGTGTGGACAAGTTGAAAAATGTGCCACCAGGCTTCAGTGCTGCCATATTGCCTCAATACTATAAAGGGAACCGCCGCCAGCCGTTTATTACGGTTTGGCGGCGCAGAAATATTTGTAACCCCCACTCTGGGCTTTACAATACGCTGTAAAGCATCTGGGCATATGTCGGAAACGGCCAATACTTGGCGGCTACAAGCGTTTCAAGCTCGTCAACAATCAGCCGCATTTCAGCCATAGCGGTGAAAACCCTGTCACGGTAAAAGCTTGCACAGTCAAAAATTCCCCTTGATTCCTTGGAATCCAAGACAGCGTCCTCCAAAGCAGTCAGCTTTTTTAGCAAGCACCCTGACAGTGAGGATATTTTGCTTAGCAAATGACTTTCTAGCGAACAATCAAATTCAGTCCTGTCATTTTTACTGTTCAAGAGAGCTGCCAATTCATTTTGATAGCTTATGCAGGCAGGAATAATTGAGCCTTTGGTCATATCAACCATAGTAAGTGCCTCAATGTGGATTGCCTTGCAATAGGCCTCCATAAAAATCTCATATCTTGAGCGGAGCTCGGTTTCAGCGAAAACATGGTGCTTTGTGAAAAGGGCAATGCTTTTCTCTGAAATAAACTCAGGGAAAGCATCTACTGTGGTTTTGAGGTTTGACAGCCCGCGCTTTAGGGCTTCCTCTACCCATTCATCGGAATAGTTGTTGCCGTTGAAGATAATACGCTTGTGATTCCGATAGGTTTTTTTGACTAGTTCAGCCAATGCGGCATTGAAATTATCCGTTTTCTCCAAAGCATCGGCAAACTGGCACAAAACCTCTGAAATAGCTGTATTAAGCACAATGTTGGGTCCTGAGATGGAAAACGCCGAGCCTAGCATACGGAATTCGAATTTATTTCCGGTAAATGCAAATGGTGAGGTGCGATTGCGGTCGGTTGTATCCTTTGGGAAGTGGGGAAGCACCGTGACACCGATTTCCATTGCCTGCTTCTCTTTTCCCTTGTAATCAGCACCGAGATCTATGGATTCGAGGATGTCAGTCAATTCTTCCCCTAGGAATATGGATATTATTGCAGGAGGAGCCTCGTTGGCACCTAATCTATGGTCGTTTCCGGCACTGGCAGAAGAAACTCGTAACAAATCTTGATATTCATCCACCGCCTTGATGACAGCCACCAAGAACAGTAAAAACTGGGCATTTTCATGGGGGGTGTTTCCTGGCTCGAGTAAATTGATCCCGGTATCAGTGCTTATAGACCAGTTATTGTGTTTGCCGCTACCATTGACACCCGCAAAGGGCTTCTCATGGAGCAGGCAGGCTAAATCATGGCGGTTTGCCACGCTTTTCAGCAGTTCCATAGTGATTTGGTTATGATCGGTGGCAATGTTGGCGGTTGAATAAATCGGTGCAAGCTCATGCTGTGAAGGGGCCACCTCGTTGTGCTTGGTTTTGGCGCAAACACCAAGCTTCCACAGCTCTTGGTCAATGTCCTTCATAAAGTCGCAGACCCTTGATTTTAAACATCCGAAATAATGATCCTCAAGCTCTTGACCCTTCGGTGGCCTGGTACCGAACAGTGTCCTTCCGGTATAAACCAAGTCGGGACGCGCCAAAAACAGCTCTTTGTCAATTAGAAAATATTCCTGCTCAGGACCGACTCCGGTCACAACACCCTGCACTTCACTGTTGCCGAAAAGCTTAACTATACGCATTGCCTGCTTGTTAAGTGCCTCCATGGACCGCAGGAGCGGCGTTTTTTTGTCAAGAGCTTCCCCGCTGTAGGAGCAAAAGGCAGTTGGGATGCACAACGTCCCATCCTTGATAAAGGCATATGATGTTGTATCCCAAATGGTGTACCCTCTAGCTTCAAAGGTGGATCTCAAGCCGCCAGACGGCAGACTTGAGGCATCAGGTTCGCCTCGGACGAGCTCTTTTCCTGAAAACTCCATGATAATTCTGCCATCGCCCTTGGGTACTATAAAGCTGTCGTGCTTTTCCGCCGTAATTCCGGTCAGAGGCTGAAACCAGTGAGTGTAGTGGGTGGCACCGTTTTCCACTGCCCAATCCTTCATTGCGTTGGCAACCACGTTTGCTACATCTAGCTCTAGATGTGTTCCCTGGGAAATAGTCTTTTTCAGCGCGTTATAAACGTCCTCCGGGAGCCGCGTATTCATTGCGGCATCATTGAACACCATGCTCCCGAACAGCTCGGTGACTTTGCATTTGCTCATTTTTCAAACACCCCTTTTTTATTTTGAACCCATTGCCTTGCAACGGTATTCTCTCAATTTTTTCACGAGCCTATCCTAGGCTTGCAATGTCCCCCTCTGCCTGCGGCATAGAAAGCAACAGGCAGAGGGAATTCTGGACACTGCTACTCATCGCCGGGTACCGAATCCTGCAGGGCGTGATAGCCCTCCTCCCCGGTACGTACCTTGATTACATTTTCCACATCGTAAACAAATATCTTTCCATCGCCTATGCTTCCGGTATACAGAACCTTCTTAACGGTATCTACTAACAGGTCAAGCGGCACCTTGCTGATAACCAGGTCAATTTGAATTTTCGGCATCAGCTGGGAGTCAACAGGTACACCGCGGTACATTTGGTTTCCGCGCTGTAATCCGTACCCTAGAACGTTGGTAACAGTGATTCCGGTAATTCCGATTTGGTCAAAAGCACTTTTCAGCACCTCAAACCTACTCTGTTTGGTAATTATGGTGACCTTCGTCATCTTAGTGCCGCTTGATACATCGGTTATCGTTACCGCCCTTTCAGGCGAAACCTTGACAGTCGGGCCGGAGTCCTTGTTACTGGGATTTAATACCTCTTGCAAGGCGGGGCCATCAACCGGAAGAAAGTCTGCATAGCTTCCACGCTCCATTCCATGCTCAGTGGCATCCAAGCCCATGATCTCCTCTTCAGCGGAAACCCTTAGTCCGTGGGCTTTGTTGACCAGGGTAAATGTAATGGTCATTACAACTGTGACCCATGCGGCAATTGTCAGCACACCGATAGCCTGTATCCCCAACAAACCGGCACCTCCGCCGTAAAATAATCCCTGTGCACCAGAAAGCACCTCGCCAGCCGACTCAATAGGCCTGGCAAACAGCCCGACTGCTAACGTACCCCATATGCCGCAGACGCCGTGTACCGCTACCGCGCCAACCGGGTCATCAACATGGAGCTTGAGATCAATAAACTCAACCGCAAGAACTAGCAGAATGCCCGCAATCCCGCCAATAATCAAAGCCCCTAGCGCATCCACATTGGCGCAGCCCGCCGTGATGCCCACGAGTCCACCCAACGCCCCATTCAGGGACATGGATACGTCTGGTTTGCCATTTTTAATCCAGGTGAAAATCATGGTCATCAGAGCCGCGGTTCCCGCCGCCAGGGTTGTAGTCAGGAAAATTGATCCAAGTTGCGGCAGGTTTTCTGCCGCCGCGCCGTTGAATCCGTACCATCCGAACCAGAGTATAAAGCAGCCGAGCGCACCTAATGTTAGTGAGTGACCCGGTATGGCATGGACAACTGTCTTGCCGGTTTTCGCATCTTTAGTATATTTGCCAAGGCGGGGACCTAGTATAGCAGCACCTACGAAGGCGGTGATGCCGCCCACCATGTGGATTGCGGAGGAACCTGCAAAATCAATAAAGCCCATCTGTGCCAACCAGCCGCCCTCATTCCACACCCAGCCTGCCTCAATGGGATATACAACAGAGGTGATGATAATAGTGTAGATTAAGTAAGCACTGAACTTAGTCCGTTCTGCCATGGCTCCCGACACGATGGTTGCTGCCGTGGCGCAGAACACAAGGTTGAAAACAAACCCCGAAAAATCGAAATTTTCAAAGTCAGCAAATATCCCGAGATTTGGTATTCCTATGAAGCCCAATACATATTCCTCGGCACACATGATGGTAAATCCGATAAAGGTAAAGCAAATTGTCCCCACGCAAAAGTCCATTAGGTTCTTCATTATGATATTGGCGGCGTTTTTTGCCCGGGTGAAACCTGCCTCCACCATCGCAAACCCCGCCTGCATAAAGAAAACCATTGCCGCAGCAAGCAAAAACCAAATGCCAAAATCCATATGTATCTTCCTCTCCTTAAAAATTTCTCAGCGTGTCCTTCCTCTTGCTCCCGCAGGGACGGTACGCTGTCCGACGGCGGTACCCTGATCTCCGGAAAATCAAAATAAGAAAGACGCCACGAATCGAAATTCGCGGCGTCTTTGCCGTTAGACAGATGATAGCACATGAGAATTTATTTGTCAAGCATTTTTTTTAATATTTTTTTTACAACTTCCGGATTGCCTGTTCCGCGCATTTTTTTCATCACTTGACCCATGAGAAAACCGAGAGCTTTTTCCTTGCCGGCATACCAGTCATCAACGGCACCGGGGTTTTCAGCTATGGCGGATTCCACGGCATGGGTAACCGCGCTATCGTCACTGACCATAAGAAGTCCTTTTTCGGCGATATAGCTTTCCGGGTCAACCCCATGCACAAATACGGCCCCAACTGTTTTCTTGTAGGCATTGCGGTTTATTTTCCCTTCTGAAAGCAACATAACCAATACCGAAAGCTTATCGGCATCTGCCGACAAATCCTCCGGAAGAGTATCGGTACTGTTCATTAGACGCATAATCTCGCCGGTAATCAAGCTCGCAGATTCTAAAGGGCAATTGCTCTTATCTGAAATGGCATCAAACAAATCGGAAATATTTTTGTGAGAGGTAAGCAGGGATGCTTGGGCAGCGGAAACTCCGTGTTCTTTAACATACCTCTCGCGTTTTTGGTGGGCCAATTCGGGAAATGAAGCTTTTATTTGCCTAAGCCAAGCATCGTCTATACAAACCGGCAAAAGGTCAGGCTCGGGAAAATATCTGTAGTCCTGGGCATTTTCTTTAGAACGCATCCCTGAGGATATTCCTTTGTCATCGTCCCAGCGTCGGGTTTCCTGCGTAATCTGACCGCCCGACTCTAAAATATTTATTTGGCGCTCTGATTCATATTCAATTGCCCGCGCAACAGCCTTGAAGGAGTTTAGGTTTTTCATCTCGGTGCGTACACCTAAGTGTCCGCCTGGCTTGCGAACCGAAAGGTTAACATCGGCCCGGATGGAACCCTCCTGCATCTTGCAGTCGCACACACCGAGATACAAGAGCGTTTCCCTGAGCTTTTCAAGATAAGATATTACTTCTCCTGCCGTGCGGAAATCCGGCTGTGATACTATTTCCAGCAGGGGCACGCAGGAGCGGTTAAAGTCCATCAGGGTACTGCCGGTTCTGGCATCATGTATGAGCTTTCCCGCATCCTCTTCCATGTGTATTTGACGTATATTAATAGTTTTCTTTACACCATCCGATTCAATTTCCATATGCCCATTACAGCAAATAGGGGAGTATAGCTGCGATACTTGAAAGGCCTTTGGCAAATCTGGATAAAAATAGTGCTTGCGGTCGAATTTGCAGCTTTGTGCAATTTCACAGTTTAAGGCAAGCCCTGTGAGAACTGCATATTCCACCACTGCCCGATTGAGCCTTGGCAAGGTACCCGGCATTCCCGAGCAAACCGGACATACGTGGGTATTAGGCTCACCGCCAAAAGCGGTGGTGCAGGAACAGAAAAGCTTGGATTTTGCCGAAAGCTCGGCATGGACCTCCAGTCCCATAACAATTTCCCAGTTCAAAGCAGCACACCCCCCGGAATTTTTGCATGATAATCGGTGCGGGATTGATATATTCGCCCTACACCGATAAGCTTTTCTTCTGAAAAAGCGTTTCCTATAAGCTGAAATCCTATTGGCATGCCTAGTCTGTCAAACCCGCAGGGGAGAGCTATTGACGGAAGCCCTGCCATATTAACAGAGGCTGTATACATATCCCCCATATACATCTTCATGGGATCGTCGATATTTTCACCTATCTTATATGCTGTGGAAGGAGCGGTTGGAGAAAGTATCATATCAAATTTCTCAAACAGCTTGCTGTAAGCGTTTTTAATCAGACTACGTGCCTGAAGTGCTTTTTTGTAATAAGCATCGTAATATCCTGAGGAAAGCACAAATGACCCCATCATAATCCTTCGCTTTACTTCAATGCCAAAACCCTCGCTTCGTGAAATACGGTAAACATCATTGAGGGTTTTTGCGTTTTTGGCGCGGTATCCATACTTCAAGCCGTCAAACCGCAAAAGGTTGGAAGAGGCCTCGGCAGAGCCTATGATATAATACGCAGGAATTACGTAGTCTGCCAAGGGCATTTCAAATTCTTCAACATGGCCGCCTGCCGCCTCTATCTCTCCTGCCGCCATCAGAACAGCATCCTTGACCTCGGGGTCGATGCCGCTAGCAAAATAATTCCGGGGGATTCCAATGGCGATGCCGTTTAACCGGTTATTGCCGGTGTTGCTGAAATTAAACGGTTTTTCTATAACGCAGGTACTGTCCTTCTCATCTGGGCCTGAAATAATCGACAAAAGAGCCGCGCAGTCGTCTATATCCCTGCCTAACGGACCTATTTGGTCAAGAGAGGATGCGAAAGCCACTGCGCCGTAACGCGATACCGCACCGTATGTCGGCTTAATTCCGGTAACACCGCAAAATGAACATGGCTGCCGTATGCTGCCGCCAGTATCTGTACCAAGAGAAACGGGTATCTCCCTAGCGGCAACGGCAGCAGCACTGCCGCCGGAGGAGCCTCCCGCAACACGCGACACATCCCATGGATTGTGTACCTCACCAAACACCCCTGTTTCACTGGAACCTCCCATGGCAAACTCGTCCATATTGAGCTTGCCGATAACAATCATTCCCGCTCGCTCTAATTTATCAACCACAGTGGCATTAAATACAGGCTTATAGCCCTTAAGCATTTTCGAGGCACAGCTAGTTTCGATATCTGCTGTTGAGATGTTATCCTTCAGGGCGATAGGCACTCCTGCCAAATCAGAGGGTATATTTCCGTCATCAATTTGTTTTTGAACCTCTCTGGATCTGACGATTGCTTTTTCAGCACACAGCCTAACAAAAGCATTTAGCAGACCATCTGTTTTCTCTATGCGTTTTATATAAGAAGCCGTTGCCTCCTCTGAGCTCAATTCTCCGGCTTTTATTGCCCTTGACAGCTTCAGCCCGCTCATGTCAAACATATCATTCACCCCTCAACTGTTCTGGGAGCGATAAACGTTTCATCGCTCTTTTCAGGCGCGTTTCTGAGAATTAACTCTCTGTCCACAGATTCATAGGCTTCATCCTCCCGAAAGGCGTTTACATAGTCAAAGGGGTGACTGCTCTCACTTACTCCGGCTGTATCCAGCTCAGCTAAACGCGCTATGCCATTGAGAATATTTTCTAAGTCACCTGCCAGCCGCAGCTTTTCTTCCTCCGAAAGCACAAGGTAGGACAAATCCTCCAGGTACGAAAGGAGCTTTTCATCAATTTTCATAAACAGACCCTCCTCGCTGAATTACTGCATAATTAAACCACTGTATCAATGCCTGTGTCAATAGTTATTTTTCACAAAGCTCAATTCATGTCAGCTAATGCGGCTAATCACGAAGCAGCACCTTTTTTGAAAGGTTTCGGGAAATTGCCTAGTGTTGCTTAGGTTAGCTCACTGCAAATCGGTTTACCGCGCTCTAATCAGATTTATAATGAAAAACACAAGTGACGCAAAACACACGAAAAGAAAGACAGGAAGAAACCATATTGGTAGATTCGTTCCTAGTGACTGGTTTACTGAAATAAACACGAATGGCGCGACCATTGTAAATTTTGTTGTAACAATCATGTTCTTTATGATTCTATAAACCCTCCATTTGTTTTCCTTTGTAACTCTTACGCCTGTGTTCCATATTTGTGGAAACCGTTCTATGACCGATATGCCTATGAACATTGCCCAATTCACTATTGGCATGATGAGTAATGTGCCTTTCCCACTGTAGCTGGTGATGTTTCCGGCACTGTCAAAATGCGCAGGAATCTGCTCAGGCAGACCGCCCCAGACAGCTATCAGGTATACTAAATTACCTACCAATAATATCATGCAAGCTATATTGACCAAAAAATTATATATGTTGTTTCTGAGGCTCACTTAATCAACTCAATTCCAATAATATAAACCTAAACCACCAACCCTGTTTGCGGTAATCAGCCCGCTGGCACTGACCGAGACCACGGTGGATTTGTTGCCTGTCCGCCAGCTGAGCGTTTGGTTGGTGGCGTTTGCCGGGAAAATTTCCACCTGAGGACGGTAAAGCTGACCGGGATACAATACTATGCGCTGAGGGGTGATTTCAATGCGCTCAACAGGAATATCCCAGATTGCATACAGCGTAGTTGTCGCCTGGGTGAGGCTCATCGTCCTCCGTTGCCCCAGCCCGGGGCCGTACCAGGCCCCCGGGTACCATATTATGTATACTGCTGTGCTTTGGGCGGGGCGGATTCGTTTCATTGTCCTTTGCCTCTTCAAATTAAAATTCAAGCATACCAATTATGTAATAAGTCGGTACTGCAAGTATAGCATATGTTATGATAACTGTGCAAGTATATTTTAACGGTGACAGCCCTAATTTTACTTTGTTTTTTTTGTATATCCTTTTACTTCCAAAAATAAGAACTAAAATTCCAGCTAATAGTTCAAATAGAACTGATAGAAGAAATTCATCAAGATTATTCTGAAAAAGGAATTCCATTATAAACAATAGAAAAAAAAGGCTACAATTGCCATTGCCGCAAGCAACACATTATAAGTTATTATTTTCATTATCTTTTTGTTTCTGAAAACAACAACTAAAGCTTCTGCCAATATTCCACACACTGCAAAAGCTGTGCCTACAACGTCACCCGAGAAATAAAAAAATCTCAATATAAGCAGTAGAAAAAAAAAGGCTACAATTGCCATTGCCGCAAGCAACACATTATAAGTTGTTATTTTCATTATTTTTTTATTTCTTAAAACAATGGCTAAAGCTCCTGCCAATATGCCAGACCCTACAAAAACTGTGGTTATAACGTCACCCGAGAAACAAAACCTCAATACAAGCAATAGAAAAAAAAGGTTGCAAATACCACTGCCACAAGTAACAAATTATAAATAACTACTTTCATTATTACATTTTCCTTTCAAAATTAAAACCATAGGCACATTTAATGGGCCTATGGTTTATCATATTATTATTATGGATGTATTATTACATTTCCGTCAATCAATGTGGAAATGGTATTATTCTTTATCGCCTGACCTGTTCCGTCAACTGTTGCTACAGTACCCCCTGTTGTTGTTATATTTGCTGTATGAATCACACTTGTATCCTTCAAGCCTTCGTCAACCAAGGTTGAGACTTCAGCCGTAAAGTCTACAAAGCTGCCCGCGTTTGTGCCAAATGAGAACACGAGCTTATAGCCCTGGTTCGGCATGTAAATTGAGCCTTCTGTAGAATTTTCGTCCTCAGAAAATGAATCGTAGATGAAGTCATTCCCATCAAATCCGTCATCCTCAATATTGTTGGCTGTCGCGACAACGTTACCAACAGCATCATAAATAGTGGCAGTTACGGCGGCATTGCCGGAGTAGCGTATTTTTATCAGATCTGATATGCTGGCGTCTTCTTCTTCTTCCTCTTCCTCGCCCTCGTCAGAATCCATATACGGTACCCCTACAGCCCCAGAAATTGTATTGCATACCAAAGTCAATACACGCTTGTTGTTAGACAATTTACCGTGGTCCATTTTGGTGAAATTCTCAAAGGGCAACGGTGAAATTGTGCCGTGTTTCTGTCCCTTTGCACTGCACCCATGAACTGTGCCATCGCCGTCCTTGCTGTACAGAATATCAGTAAGCACTGAGTTTCCATTATACACCACTGTATAAGGCGT
>Ga0099364_10003674_pt1 | contig 23647 bp, 18 predicted proteins | sample TergutTh196P3_FD_73070 | JGI IMG/M metagenome (GOLD analysis project Ga0099364, IMG submission 73070) | Microcerotermes parvus P3 segment gut microbial communities from Pointe-Noire, Republic of the Congo - Th196 P3 | ecosystem: Host-associated > Arthropoda: Insects > Digestive system > Gut ...
GGGGCAGGAAGAAAAAAGGCGCTGCCGCCGGAGGGCGGTCCGCCGCACGGGAAAAATCAGCAGACGCCCCGGCTGTGGAACAAACAAGCATTGAAGCAGACGTGGTGAGCAACGTTGCGGTGCCTGCAGCCGCGCAGACAGCAGGGATAGACGGCATGTCCGCCGAGAGCCGTCCCGCTGAGGAGACGTCAGCCGAAACGCAAAAGAGCTTTGTAACGAGGACCGATATAGACGAGGAGCATAGTAAAACAGCAGCCGGTGAGGGAGCAGATGAGCTTGTCACAAAGCAGTACAGAAAGCGCAGCCGGGTAGGCGAAGTCTTCCACCATTTGAGCAAAAGCAAGAGCGCGATGGCAGGACTTATCATCATTGCCGCGCTGCTTTTGACCCTTATAATATCGCTGCTCACCATCAGCTTTGAATCGGTCACGGCGTCAAACATACCGATGAGATTCTCCCCGCCGGTTCGGAACGCCATTTTCGGTACCGACCATATGGGGCGCGACCAGTTCCTGCGCGTTATTTACGGCATCCGGTATTCTTTGCTTATCGGGTTCTGCGGGGTCGCGCTGTCTTCGGTCGCTGGCGTCATTCTCGGTTCGCTGGCGGGGTTTTACGGAAGGCTCGCCGAAGAGATCATCATGCGCATTTCCGACGTTTTGGCCTCAATACCCGGAATGCTTCTGGGGATGGTCATCGTTACGGTGCTTGGTCAGAGTATCCCGAATCTTATAATCGCCGTCGGGGTGCCGGCCATACCTATATTCATACGAATCACAAGGGCGTCCATACTATCCGTTAGGGGAAAAGAGTTTGTGGAGGCTTCCCGTGCGATCGGATTATCCCGTTTCCGCATCATCTTTGCTCATGTTCTGCCCAACGGGATGGCCCCGATCATCGTTACATTCACAAACTTTTTGGGTATAATGATAATCGTGGGCGCGTCGCTGTCATTCCTTGGTTTCGGTGTACCGATCCCCCATCCCGAATGGGGAACGATGATTGCCAACAGCAGGATTTTCATACATTCCGCGCCGTGGCTTACACTGTTCCCCGGATTATTTATCATGATCACAGTTCTTGGGTTTAACCTGCTTGGCGACGGGCTGCGCGACGCGCTTGATCCCAAGCAGAAAAAATAGGACATTTTGAATTTGTGATTTAGAAATTTTTATTGACTTTGACAAAAAAAGAGTGTAGGATGTTATAGTGCTTTATAGGCATGATTGTAATATTTTATTATTTGAGGAGGAATAGAATGAAAAAGTTGTTGTCAATCTTTTTGGTGGTCTGCCTGGTGTTTGTGGCAGCATGCGGTACCACAGAGCCCGGCCCCGCCCCCGCGACCCCAACTCCCGCGCCCTCGCCGCCCGCCGCGACCGACGCCCCGGCCCCCGGCGTGAATCCTGATGTAGTACCCGAACATGTCGATAGGATCGCCGATCATATCACCATCATGAACGATGGCGTGGTCACGCCGGTCATTGACGCTTTCAGCAACGCCGGCACAGCAGCGCAGTCCAACTGGGTCTACACGATGATCACAGACAAGCTTATCGTCCTGAATGAAGACACGGGAGAGTTCGAACCCATGCTCGCGCTGAGCTGGACAACGCCCGACTTCCGTACCTTCACATTTAATCTGCGCGAAGACGTGTACTTCCACAACGGTGAGCATTTCACAGCCGCCGACGTCAAGTTCACCGCTGAGATCTCGCGCGAGTTCCCCGGATCACACGGTTATGACAGATGGCGTCCGGTGGTTGAGGCCAATGTTATAAGCACGTATGTCGTCGAACTCGTTTTAGAAAATCCGAACGCCGGGTTCTACACCCTGATAGCCTCGCCGCCCGCCGGCATCTACAACGAGGTTGCTTACCAGACTCAACCCGACACCTGGACATGGATCGGCACAGGGCCCTACTATGTCAGCGGATTTTCTTCAAACGACTATGTTGACCTGACACGTAACGATAATTTCTGGGGCGAGATTTCACCGACCCAGACCGTCTCTTTCCGCTACGTCCCCGAAGAAGCCGTACGCCCGGTCATGCTGATGAACGGCGAGTTCCAGTTCAGCCTGGGAATCCTCCCGGACGACCTGCATCTATTCGACGGCAACGCGGACTTCCAGCAATTGCCGAGATTCTTAAGCTCCCCCATTTCAGTCGGCTTTAACCAGACAGACCCGATCACAAGCGACAGGAACTTCAGGATGGCCGTTATCTACGCGCTTGACGGCAATGAGATCGGTCTCGTCGGCGAGGGTGATCGCGGCTACGCCCCGATGGACGACGGATCTGTATGGGGCAAATCAGTTCCGTTCCGCAATACAAATATTCCGAGGATACAGCAAAACATCGAAACGGCAAAGGAATATCTGGAAGCCTCGGTCTGGAACGGCGAAGTAGTCAGGATCGCCGCGATGCCGGGTGGATTAGGCAGATGCGCGGAAATGCTTCAAGAGCAGATGAAAGCCATCGGCCTTGAGCTCGACGTTCAGATCATGGATCAGCCCAGCCTGTTTGCACATGTGGCTTTCGGCAACAACCAAAGCCAGATGTACATCTTCCCCGCAATATTCGACCTTTGCCCGTTTATGGGTACCCGCAATAACTTCACAAATACATCCAGTAACATGACTTCATACGTCAATCCGCTCATCGAAGAGCTTATCGTCAGGGCGGAAGGCACGATAGATCCGGAAGGCCAGCGTGCGATATTCTACGAGATCCAGGAGATCGTAGCCGAGGATTATCCGCTGTATCCCATGTTCTGGAAACAGTTCGTTGACGTTAGCTGGAGCAACGTAGGCGGATTCAAGATGTCAAACACATCCCCGTGGCACATTTTCAGAGGAATATACCAGATCCTGGATTAGTATTTCCTCAGACACGCGTTAACACATAATAAAGTCCGGGGCTTTGGCCCCGGACTTTTATTGTTGACATCACGACATTATTTTTATATAATTGCTCGCAGAGAAATAATAAGAAACAAAGGAACAAAAGGAGGAAAATAAGTGAGTGCAGAGAGCGTAAATAAAGGAGTTGCCGTGACGGGTGTCATCGGCGAAGACGTCCATGTTGTGGGCATCAGGGTCATTGAACGCGCATTGAGTGACAGCGGTTTTAAAGTCCATTCTCTGGGGGCGCAGGTCTCGCAGGAGGAGTTCATCCAAGCCGCGCTCGAAACGAACGCGGACGCGATTTTAATCTCTTCGCTTAGCGGACATGCAGAGATTCTGGTCCAATCATTCAGAGAAAAATGCGTCGAGGCCGGGTTGGGGGATATTCTTCTCTATGTCGGCGGGAATCTCGTTTTAAGCGAGGAACAGATGGCAAATGCCGAGGCTATTTTTAATAAGCTGGGATTTGACAGGGTATATCTGCCGGGGACAACGCCTTATAAAGTCATTGAAGACCTGACTGAGGACATCGCGCGTGTAGGGAGGAAGCAAAAGTAATGATTCAAAACAAGAAACTGACTGACGATGCGTTTTTTGCGCAAAGAAAAGAAGTGCTGTCAATGTGGCGTACAGGCAGCGAAGTTGATCTGGACGAAGCGATCGAGTACTATAAGAGTTTTCCCGACGATAAAAACATGGTGCGCAAATCAAGGCTGGCAAAAGCGAACAACAACGAGATTTTTGCCGTTACCGGTATGGGAAAAGCGTCTGTCGAGGAGCATATAGAGCTTCTGCAGCATGTGGAAAAAGAAGGACAGGCGGAAGTGCTTGCCATATCTCCCGACAGTTTGACCAGATATAACAGATTTGAAGAAGTTCAAAAATACATGGAAGAAAGTATTAAGACAGGGGTGTCAAAGCTCAACGGAGTTCCCGTTGTGAATATAGGCGTACCCGGTGTTAAGAGGATCGTGGAGTCGGTCAAAACCCCGGTTTGCCTTCGCGGCGGAGCGCCTGACGGGAGATTGCAAAGCGAGGTCCTGTTTGCCGGCGGATGTACCCAGTATGCACCCGATCTGCTGATGGACTTCTGGCAGCACTCGGCTAAAACACCTTATGAATACGTAGTTGAGACCCACCAGTATATAGGCAGGTTGATGGGTTATTATGAAGATCACGGCGTTCCGCTGATGGCGAGCGTCCAGGGCTTTTACGGGGCCTGCATACCGCCGTCGCTGCAGTCCGCGTCAATAGTGGTAGCCGACATGCTGCTTGCGGAACAGGGCGTCAAAAACATCAATATCCATTGCACGGGACACGGCAACCTGGTTCAGGACGTCGCTTCCAATGCAGCGCGTGAGAATGTCCTTAGGTACTATCTCGACAAGTTTGGGCATAAAGACGTCGAGTTGTTCAAAGCGCTCTCATTCAGCCTGCTGCAGTATCCTCCGGAACCTGCTTCAAGCTTGGCTGTGGTTTTCATGAACACGCTGATGGCGAAGCTTATCGGCGCCACATGCAGCGACGTCAGGACGGTAGCGGAAGCCAAAGCGATCCCGACAAAGGAAAACGTGGCCGATACCTATAAGATCGCTAAAGTGATGCAAAACTTCCTGCAGACCCAAAAGATAGAAATCGACAAAAAAGAGCTTGAGCTGGAAACTCAGATGGAAGAGAAAGAAACAAAAGCCATCGTAGATAAAGTCCTGGAATTCGGCGATGGCGACATATTAGTCGGTGCCGCAAAAGCCATAGAAGCGGGCGTTTTAGACAATCCGTTTGCGGCAAACAGGGCAGCGGCCGGCAAGGTACTGGGGGTCAAAGACAGCGAAGGCGCCATCAGATACTTCAATACCGGAGATCTCCCGTTTACGAAGGAAATCATTGACTATCACAAAGAAAAAATAGCGCAGCGTGAGTTAAAGCAAGGCATTAAAGTCGGCTACGATACGCTGATAGACGATATTACCGCAGTCAGCAGAGGCTATCTGGTATAGGAGGCTTCTTTTGGGATTGGTTTTTGCGGTAGATTTTGGAAGTACCTATACCAAAGCGGCGGCGTTTGATCTTGATAATGAAAGACTTCTCGGTGTGGCAAAATCAGCGACTACTGTTGAATCAGACGTCATGATCGGTCTGGATAAGGCTCTTGGTAAGCTCAGGGAAACGATAGGCCCGAATAAGCCGGAAGCGGAACACATCTTTTCAAGCAGCAGTGCCGCCGGAGGGCTAAGGATGGTGGTCGCGGGTTTTACCAATGAACTGACGACCAAAGCCGCCAGAGAAGCCGCTTTAGGCGCAGGGGCAAAACTCGTAGGCACATACCCAAACGGGATCAGTTCAGAAGACTGCGCGGAAATTGAGCGGACAGCGCCGGATTTGATTTTGCTGACAGGGGGGACGGACGGGGGTAACAAGCAAGTAGTTCTGCATAACGCCGAAGTTCTTGCCGCGTCGCGGCTGGATGTGCCTTTCATTATCGCCGGAAATAAAATGGCTTCAGAGGAAGCTCTGGCGCTTCTCGGCAAAGCCGGAAAGTATGCGGTCGTTACGGAAAACGTCTTGCCAGAGCTCTCCGTCTTAAACATCGAGCCCACACGCAGCGCTATAAGGGAAATATTCATGCGGCGCATTACTCTGGCTAAAGGTCTGGAAAAAGCACAGGCCATCGTAAGCGGCCAGATAATACCGACCCCTCTGGCCGTCTTAAAAGGCGCAGCTCTGCTTGCTGCCGGAGCGGAAGGGGAGGAGGGCCTCGGTGAACTTATGGTCGTGGATGTAGGCGGGGCTACGACAGATGTGATCTCAATAGCCTACGGGCGTCCGACGTCTGCGAACACAGTTGTTAAGGGGATTACGGAGCCCTATGATAAGAGAACGGTAGAAGGGGATTTGGGCATTCGATATAATGCCGTATCTATCCTTGAGCTTGCGGGTCCGGACATGGTTACGGCGAAGATGCGCCAAATCAGTGAGTTGGTGCCTGAGCCTTCTGCTCTGCAAAAAATGACGGAAAATCTGTCAGGACACGTCGATTACGTCCCAAAAAATGATCTTGATTATTTGATGGACGCGGGGCTTGCATCGACTGCGGTCGATATTGCCACAAGGAGGCATGCCGGAGCTATCGAGGAAGTATATTATCCTTCGGGAGCGGTCAGGATACAACGCGGCAAAGACCTGACAGATGTAAAATGTGTGATCGGCACAGGCGGGATTTTCGCTTATAACGATAGGCAGTGTCAAATACTGAACTCCGCGTGCTTTGACCAGGGCTTTCCGGAGTCGCTCAGACCGTCCTCGCCTGACTGCTATGCAGATCAGAGCTACATACTTTATGCATTGGGTCTTCTGGCACAGCATGCCCCTCAGAAGGCCCTCAGGATTTTCAAAAAACACCTTAGAAAAGTTTAGGGAGGTTAGATTATGGATCTCGGATATAAAGGCAAAGTTGCTTTTGTTACAGGATGCGGCAGCCCGACCGGTTTTGGGCGGAGGATATGTACGCTTCTGGCGGAAGAAGGCTGCAATATCATTGGCTGCGACGTCGAAACGGAGACCACGGAGGAAACTATCCGCTTGGTAAAGGAATTCGGTGTGGAAGGTCTGGCGCTTGTTTTCGATGTGCGCGACCGCACTGCGGTGGATGCGGCAGTAAAGAAAGCCATCGACAAGTTCGGTAAAATAGACATACTGGTCAACAATGCCGGCGCGAGCTGGTCGCATGCTTCAAATTTCGTAGACATGACAAAGGAAATGCTGTATTTCGACATAGAAGTGAATCTTCTGGGCCAAATGAATGTTGCTCAGGCGATTCTGCCGTATATGATCGAAAAAAAGTTCGGCAGAATCATAAACTTTTTGGGCGGCAGGGGCGTACCCGGACTGTCCGCATACGGTGCGGCAAAGGGAGGCGTCAAAGAATGGTCAAACTCTCTGGCCGTTGAGGTCGCACAGTACAACGTATATGTTAACACATTCGCTCCGGGACTTGCCTACACAGGACTTACAAAGGGCGCGTCTGAGGGTTTTATGCAGCATGTGACGAACATGACAAAACAGAAAAGGCTCTGCACGGCGGAGGACGTCGCGCCTATCATCGCGTTTATGGCGTCTGATAAAAACAGCTATATGACAGGCGGGCATATTAGCATAGTCGATTCACAATAAAAACCTGCCCGGGAGGGTCAAATTGATGATAGGATACGGAAAATTCCTGCGCGTGAATCTTTCAAACAGATCATATTCTGTTGAAGATATACCCGAGGACTGGCCGAGGCTTTACGGCGGTGGGCGCGGTTTCGGAGCGAAGCTGCTTTATGACGGAGTCCCTGATTTCTGTGACCCGTTTGGCGAGGATAATAAAGTGATCTTTTGCACGGGGGTTCTTGCAGGTACAAATCTTCAAGCTTTCCACAGATGGATAGTTATAACAAAAAGCCCGTTGACCGACGGGTACTGCCGTGCGGTGGGTGGGAGTACATTCGGCGCTTACATGCGGTTTGCCGGGTATGACTGTATTGTTGTTGAAGGCAAGTCAGAAAAACCCGTCTACCTGAGCATCAACGATTCAGGGTGCGAGTTCCGTGACGCATCCCATATATGGGGCAAGGACACGGAGGCCGCTCAGGAAACGATCAAAGAAGAACTGGGCGGCGGGAAGAACATGTCCACTGTTGCGATAGGTCAAGCGGGCGAAAACAGGGTCCTTTTTGCGGGTATTTTCTGCGATAGGCGTTCTGCGTCAAGAGGAGGCTGCGGAGCTGTAATGGGCGCAAAGAACCTCAAGGGTATAGGTATTGCCGCTAATAGGAGTCTGGATCATTTGTTCAATAATGAAGGAATAATTGAACTCAGCAAAAAGCAAGCCGGGATTATGGCGACAAATGAAGATTACCGTCTGCACAAACATTACGGAACAACAGACGGTATGCTGTCCAGAAACGGGATGGGAATTTTCCCGACCCGGAACTTCAGGTCCGGTTATCTTGAAGGATGGCAGAACATGACGGGCGAACACTTCATGAAACTGCGCACAGGTGCGGGAGGTTGTTATATCTGCGGCGCCGTATGCGGGAAGATCCACGAGGTGCAAGAAGGCGAGTACAAGGGTGCGGTGAGCGAAGGACCCGAGTATGAAAGCTATTGGTCTTTATCCGGTCCCATAGGAGTTGTCAACATTGGCGCCACGATCATGGGAGACAAGCTTTGCGACGATTACGGGCTTGACACCATATCGACGGGCGGCGTCATAGGATTTGCTTATGAGCTCTATGAAAAGGGTATAATAACAAAAGAGGATACAGACGGGCTTGAGCTTAACTACGGCGACCACGGCGTTATGATCGAGCTTATCCATAAAATCGGACGCTATGAGGGGTTTGGTCGGATACTCTCAATGGGCGTCAAGCGTATGGCGGAGCATTACGGTCACGGCAGCGCGGATTATGCAATGCATGTCAAAGGCATGGAACTTGGCGGATACGAGCCCCGGGGCCTTAAAGCGACAGGTTACGCGTACGCGACCTCAAATGTCGGGGGAACGCACGGCGCCGGTTCTATCGCTTTCCAGGAGTGGGGCGTACCTTTCCCGCGCCTGCTGGACAGGTTTGAGGATTTTGGTAAAGAGGACGTCGTTATTCACAACCAGAACGGTAACTGTACGTCTGAGATCGGGGTACTGTGCTCTTTTGCGAACGGGTGGGGTTGGGCCCCGCCGTTTTACGGGCCGATGCTGGTCGCGGCCACAGGGATCGAAGAGTTTGCTGACCGTGGGTTTATGGCTGTGATGGGCGATCGTATTTTTAACCTCGAACGTTCTTTCATAATCCGTCAAGGTATGACCGGCAAGGATGATACGCTTCCGAAACGCGCAACAACGGAGCGCCTGCCTATAAACGGCATTGAAGGCGAAGGGCAGATAATAGCGCATTTGCCTGAAGTATTGCAGGCATACTATGCGCTGCGCGGGTGGGATACGGGCGGTATTCCGACCAAAGAGAGACTGGAGTCTCTGAGTTTGGATTATGTCGTACCCGATCTGGCGCGTGTACTCTCGCGAGGCTGATCGGCCATGGGATCTGTTTCGATCACACTGTCGCCAGGTTTTCTGTTGGAACTGAAAGACAGCGAGTTTTCTTACGATATCCCCGGCAGCATGAGCCTTAACGACCTGATCTTAGGGTGGTGCGCTAAAAACGCACCCGAACTTCCGGAGAGGCTCTTCGATAAAAATACCGGAGGCATAGCGGGTAACGCAATGATACTGCTAAACGGGAACTCAGTTAAATCCGAAGATCCAAAGAAGCTTTTAATATCCCCCGGCGACAAAATTTCCATGCACCCGATCCTAATCGGCGGCTGAACCGGCGGCGGCGGTTAGTAATGCAGAATGCAGAATTAATTCGGAATGCGGAATTCGGAATGCGGAATAGGGGAACGACGCCAATGCAGAATTACGTAGCAGGAGGACTAATCCCTAATCCCTAATCCCTAATCCCTAATCCCTAAAGTATTATTCTTAATTATCAGTTGCGGCTTGTCCGCTGTGGGAGAATGTAAATGAATATCAGAGCAGACTGTATGTTGGATATCTTAATATTTTTAGATGGAGTGATGGCCGGGTCAAAGGAGGGGGGATCGTCCGAAAACAGCGGCGATCGCTTCAGGAAGCCGGTTAATAGCGGTGTTGTGCTCGGCAATGAGGATTTAAAAAGCAGATACGAGCAGGACTTATTAATGTCTTTATTTCTGCTGATAACGATGCAGTTCATAACCGTAACAAAACCGTCTGATGCAGGCCCGGCGCCCGTGTGGGATATCCACGGCATCACTCCACGCGGCAGGTCATATATAACAACTAAGGTATTTTCTTGAAAGAGATGGTGATAAAGATGGCTGTTATTGCGGATGTTTTAGTAATAGGCGCGGGCGGTGCCGGAAGCCGGGCCGCTATCGAAGCCGCGGACCTGAATCCCGAATCAAATGTCGTTATCCTGTCGCAGGGGCCTGTCGGGAAGAGCGGGCTGACTGTTATGGCCAATGGCGGTATGGCCTGGGTCACCCACCCGGACGATACCCCCGATAATTTTTTTCATGAAATCGTTCGCGCCGGCTCTTTCTTAAACGAGCAAAACCTGGTGGAAATCTTAACGGAGGAATGCCCCGCCAGAGCAAATGAATTGATCGGGTGGGGGGCGAAGGAACTGTTCTTTGAATCGTCTGCGACCGATCAGCAGGGAACGGGCCCCCATTATGTAAGGAGCCACTATGTACCCGGCGTCACCTATATGGCGACGCTGCGCAAAGAACTTGAGAGCAGGCCGAATATTACCATAATAGAAGATGTTATCACAACAAAGCTGCTCACCCGGGGAAACAGAGCTGTAGGCGCGGTCGCAGTCAATATCAGATCGGGGGAAATAGTTGCCGTCAGGGCGAAGTCCGTAGTGCTTGCCACGGGCGGTTTGGGCGAGCTCTTTGACCATTCCAGCAACACCCCGTTTGGTATGCGCGGCCATGCGGCGGGGATGGGCTGTGTCTTGGCCTGCAATGTCGGCGCGGAGCTCATTGATCTGGAGATGATCCAGTTTACCGGCAATCAGCTCTATCCGCCGTGGCTGCTGGGAAACCCCGCGCTGCTTGTGAGCATGTGCGGCGGCAAGTACATGAACGTTCACGGTCAGGAGTTCATGAAACTTCCTTTGACAAGGGATGAGACACAAATATTAGCGCACAAGGAGATCGCAAAAGGAAACGGAACAGACAGGGGCGGGGTTTTCATAGATCTTACAGCGTCGCCTCTGACAAGTGAGGAGATCGAGGAACAGCTTAAGATAAGCCTGTCTGTAGAGGTAGGCAAAGAGCGATGGAAACTGATAAAAGATATGAGCGCCGATGACCCCGATCCAAAGAACTGGAAGATAGAGTTCACCCCCGGCGGGGCGCATTTCTCCATGGGGGGCGTGAGGATAACCGGGAAATGCGAGACAAACATAGAAGGGCTCTATGCCGCAGGCGAGGTTTCGGGAGGTGTTCACGGCGGCAACCGTATGGGAGGAAATGCCCTTGCTGAGATAATCGTCTTCGGCGCCAGGGCGGGCAAGTATGCGGGAGAGTATGCAAAAAGCGCAAGTATAACAGAGCCGGAAGAGCGCTCGATAGAAAACGAGCAGGACCGTTTGCTGGGGTTATTCAAAGACAAAGGGGTCGCCCCTGATGTGATAAGGAAGCAGATAACCTCCATTATGTCTGAGTATGCGGCGGTATCCCGGACTGAAGAAGGCTTAAATAAGGCCCTTACGGAGCTTGAGGCTTTGAGGAAAGGTGAGTTTACTCAGATGCGTGTCCCACAGGGCAGGGTGTTCAACTCGCTGTGGGTAGAGGCTATACAGGTCACATATATGCTGGACCTGGCGGAGATGATAGTAAGATCTGCGCTCTTCAGAAAAGAGAGCAGAGGCGCACACTATCGGGAAGACTATCCCGAAAAAGACGCATTGCCCAAACACACCTGTTTGACAAAAAAAGACGGGAGCATTAGCATCAAAGCCGTTCCTGTAACGATCACAAAACTGGATCCGGAGGCATAAAAATGAGTAAAGAATCAGTAAATCTGAAAGTATTCCGCTACGATCCCGACAGGGATGAAACGCCAAACTACATTGATTACGAAATACCGTGGAGCGAGGGCCTCCTTGTTCTGAGCGCGCTTAAATATGTCCGGGAAAACATTGACGAAACCCTTGCTTTCCGTGATTATTGCTGCGGCTGCTCATGGTGTATGTCCTGCCTGATGATGGTAAACGGGAAAGGGACCCGCACATGCTCATGGCTCATCAAACCGGGAGAAGACCTCTTGATCGAACCGATGTTCGGAAACCCTGTGATCAAAGACCTGGTCGTTGACTTTGGCGTAAACATAACCACCCCCAACGGCACATTCAAAAAATCCGAAGGCACCGTGATAAGGAAAGTCTAACCCACAAGCAGCCCACAAACAAGCAGCCTCTTGCGGGGCTGCTTGCATTGCTGATATCAAATTTACCTGCGTGTCAGGGGGACGGTTCTCTTGACAGGTTCATATGTGAATGATGAAGCCCTTGAACCTGTCAAGAGAACCGTCCCCCTGACACGCAGAAGAACCGTCCCCCTGCTTGGCAGACCCACAAACAAGCAGCCCCTCACGGGGCTGCTTGCAGTGTTGATATCAAATTTACCTGAAGCTTTAAGGATTTATCCCAGCGCTCTTGCTTCGACTTGAGCAAAGTAATCCAGATAGTTCCATCTTGTGATGACCTCGACTTCCGCTTCCCATAGGCCGAATTGATTGCCCCACGGATGGTCTGCGGGCGTCACTTCCAGCCATATCGTATCCATGCTCGTACGGCCGTCGAGGATAGCGACGATACCTGCTGCGGCGGGACCGCCGTAGAGAAGATCCGGAATAGCCAGGGTCGCGAAATTAACTGCTATCGTGTCAGCAGACATACTCTCCCAGTCGGAAACGACTGCGGCATGCCCAACGCAAACGACCAGGGCATTTTCCGGAGTCTTTCCGAGGGTTTCCAAAGCACGGGAAGCGCCTGAGGAGTAAGTCTCCGCGCCTCCGGTCACAAACCAATACTCAATTTGCGGATTTGCCGAAACAGTTGCGGTAACAAGGTCGTAGGCGGCTTCGGCTGAAATGACAGCGGGGCCCGCAAGCCCTAACGCAACAACGTCAAGCGCGAAAGCTGTGCTGTTCGGGAAGGTCGACCTGAAGAGCTCCACGGAACCATTCTGCCGCGCCTGGAAATCCTCGCTTATTGAGTAAGTTACATCGATCATCCCAAGCCTGGAGCCAAGCGTTGAAGCATCAACGCCCCAGTATTCCTGATGATTTTCGATCATCCATTCCATGCACTTGTTGCCGGCCATATACTGGTTTAGCGTTACGTTCGGTGCGACGGTCTTACCTTCGACAATAAACGTGTTTGCAAAACCGATCCACGGTATGCCCGTCTCATAGAGGACTTCACTCGCCCGCTCAAGGACGTCGGGCATGCAAGCGACGATGAAACCGTCGAAGCCTTGCATGGCCGCAAGTTCGATGTTTGCGATCATTTTCTCACGGTCGCTCTCGGCGCTGAATGCGGTCACTTCAAAATTCATTTTCTGCTCATAGGCTGAAATCCCGCTTAACCATGCCAGTTGGACTTGATACAAGTCTTGTGAGAGAAAAGCGATTTTATATGGGCCCCTTGCGTAATGGTCAACGTCGTCGTCAATGTAGCCCTGAGGAGCTCCTGAAGGCGCCGGCTGAGAAGTGGAAGGCGGCTGTGCGGTGTCACCGCCCGGGGCCGGGGCCGGGGGGGGCGGAGCCGGGGTATCGCCTGACGTTCCGCCGTTGCAGGCAGCCATAAGCCCCATGCAAAGGACAACCACGATGAGTACGGAAATTAGTTTCTTCATTTTGTAATCCTCCTAAATAGTGTTCAATATTGGATTTTAACCCGCAGTGTCAATTGTTTATGTTCCGACAGCAACCCTCCTCGCTATCCGGCGTCCGTTAAGGTAATCCAATGTCAGCGCAAAGAGCAAAAGTGCTCCCGAAGCGACCGTCTGCCAATATGACAACACCCCCAGCACCGACAATCCGTTATTAAAAGCCGTGACTATCAAAAGCCCTACAAAAGCGCCGGCGAAGCTGCCCGAGCCCCCGCCGAACGATATGCCGCCCAGCATAGCGGCCGTAATGCCGGTAAACTGCGAGGCGGATGTTCCGCTGGTCGTCCCGGACCTCATCCGCGCAGCAAGCAGCATCCCCGCCAACGATGCGAGCATCCCGCAATTCATAAACAAAATATACGACGTCCTGACCGGGCGGAGCCCCGAAAGCCGCGCCGCCTGGGGGTTGCCGCCAAGCAGATAAACCGATCTGCCGAACTTGGACTTGCCGAACAATAAACCGTATATGATAAAACAAGCTAACATTATCGGTATAGGTATGGGGATGATGTCAAATAGCCTTCCTGTCCCTATATATACGATAAACTCGTCCCGAACCGGTATTGCCACCCCCTTGCAGAATACAAATGTCAACCCATTGACCACGGATGCGACGGCCATCGTCGCAATAAATGACTGGAAGCCGAAAGCATTTACCAGTACGGCATTAAACGCTCCGATAGCCATACCGAATATCAAAGTGGCAATGACCGCCACAGGCCAGGGCGCACCTGCCTGCAGGAGCATGGGCATAATGACGCCGCAAAACGTTCCGGTAGCGCCTGTAGATAAGTCTATGCATCCATAGATAATGAGGCTGCCGACGCCGAGGGTCAGAAGCCCTGTCACGGCCATCAGGTTCAGTATGGTCCGTATGTTTATCGGGTGTATAAAGAGACCGTCTGTCAGCACTGTAAACATAACGACAATGATGACGAGCAGGAAGAGCAAAGATATCATTTTTGGATTGAAAAACTTCTTTAGCCCTTTTACGCTTTCCATAACAAAGTCAACTCCTTTCGCTTAGACTGATTGCCTTATGCGCGCTCTTTTCAGGGATGCTATCCTTGCTTTTGTGCTGTAATAATCCAGGCACAGCGCAACGATAAGCACCATGCCCTGCAAAACCAGTTGCCAGTAGGCGGTCATACCTATAACTACGAGCCCGTTGCTGAATGCGTTTAGCAGCAGCGTGCCAAAGAATAATCCCGATATGCTGCCGCTGCCGCCCATAAACGAAACGCCGCCAAGGACCGCAGCCGTGATCGCGTCAAGCGCACTGGAGGACAAAGCCTCATGGGAGGCGCCACGCAAACGGGAGGCAAGCAATGATCCGGCAATTGTCGAAAGCATGCCGCTGTTCATATACAGGATAGTGGTGGTCTTTTTCGGGCTCAGACCCGCAAGGCGGGCCGCAGAACGGTTTCCTCCGCACATGAGGACACTTCTGCCAAACCGGGTTTTATTAAGTATGAACCCGTAGAGGACCATAATACATATCATAATTGCAAAGGACATTGGGAAAAAACCGAACACATCGTATTCCGCGAGCCTCCAGAAAGACTGGTTGCTTATCGGTATAGGCACGCTCATTGTAAGAAGAAGTGCGATACCGGTGTATACGGAAGCCATACCGAGTGTAGCTATGAAACCAAAGAAATTAAGCTTGTTGATAAAAAAGGAGTTTATCAGGCCGGTACACATGCCGTACATCAAACCCAAAAGCATGGCAAGCGGCCACGGCAGGCCCGCGCGCATCAGCAGTGCGATGATGATCGCGCCCAGACACCCCTCGGCGCCGGCGGCAAGATTTATTCCGCCGCCCATCAGGAGCATAGCTGTGCCGATGCCGACTATACCGGTCAGGCTCATCGCTGTCATTATACCCCTGACATTATTTCTGCCGAGATAGTTGGGGTTCATGACATAAAAGAAAATGACAAGGGCAACAATAACTATGACCAGACTCATGCTCTTTGATTTAGAAAATCTTTTTAAAATTCCTATTATTCCCATGACGTCCTCCATCAACTAAGCATCGCCAGAGACAACACTTTTTCTTCCGTAGCTTCTTCCCGGGACACCCGACCCGTTATATGGCCGTTATGCATAACAATGATGTTATCAGCAAGATTGATTACCTCAGTCAGCTCGGACGATATAAAGATGACGCCAATGCCTTGCTTCGCGAAATCGCATACCATCTGGTACATCTCAGACTTGGTCCCGACGTCTATTCCTTTTGTAGGCTCATCTAAAATCAATACCTTTGTTGTCATCCTTGAAGACGTCCAACGGCCGAGGATCACCTTTTGCTGGTTCCCTCCGGAAAGCTCAATGACGGCTTTATCGACAGACGGCGTCTTGATCGAATAACGGTTTATTGCTTCTATTGAAATGTCGTCTTCCAGATGGTTGTCAAGAAACAACCTTTTTCGTACCTTTTTAAGGATAGGCATTGTTATGTTATCTCTGATCGAGCGCAACAAAACCAAACCTTGATCTTTTCGGTCCTCAGGACAAAGCATAATGCCATTTTTGATCGCGTCTCTCGGGGCTCTGAAGCGCACCTTCTTACCCTCAAGCTTGATTTCGCCCGCTGTGACTGCATCAGCGCCGAATATCGCACGGGCGACCTCGGTCCGTCCGGAACCGATAAGGCCCGCAAACCCCAGCACTTCACCACGGCGCAACTCAAAACTGACGCCTTTTAAGACGTCAGTTTCAAGGCCGTTTACTTCAAGCAGAACGTCTCCTATCTCAGTGTTGCGGTTTAGGTTCGCGTACTTGTCGCCAATGTCACGCCCAACCATGGCTTTTACGAGTTCGGTTTCGTCCGTTTCGTCCGTGATGAAGGATTTGACCATACGGCCGTCTTTTAAGACGACTATATTGTCCGTCACCTGAAAGATTTCCGAGAGCCTGTGCGAGACATACAGAATGATTTTCCCTTCCTTTTTAAGTTTTGAGATCAACTTAAAAAGTATACTTATCTCCGCATCTGTCAGCGGTGCGGTCGGTTCGTCAAAGGCGATTACTTGGGAATCTCTCCTGTATGCTTTCATGACCTCGACCATCTGTTGATAAGCGATCGGCAGCTTGCCGACGGGTTCATCAGGGTCTATTTTCAGGCCAAAGAATTCTATGAGCTCTTTAGTTTTTTTGCGAAGCTGCCCGGAGCTTACCGTGCCGATTTTTGTAAGCGGCTGTTCCGCCAGAAAAATATTCTCCATTACGCTCATTAGCGGGATAAGCTGCCGTTCTTGGTAGATAACGCTTACTCCGGACTTGATCGCGTCATGCGGCGTCCGAAATTCCATTTTCTCACCGTTTAGGAGAATGCTTCCTTCATCTGGATGAAAATCACCGCTAAGTATCTTCAGTAGGGTGCTTTTTCCCGCGCCATTCTCGCCAAGAAGCGCCAACACCTGCCCGCTTTCAGCCTGAAAGCTGATGTCTTTTAATGCTTGTACGCCCGGGAATGCCTTGCTGACATTTTGAAACTCTAAACACTGTCGTGATTCCGCCACAATCAACCCTCATTTCTGATATGTAACGTCGTATTTTCTCGTATTTTTGCATTATAGCATATTCTACGCTTTTTGCAATAGTATTATTATATATTGACATCCCAAATCTGCTGTTATAGAATAATACGGCTGATGCGGTGCCCGACGTGTAGTACTCAAAGCGGGTAAACCACACTGACCACATGCGCTCCGCAGAGAGCCTTAGCTTAAAGAACAGGTGGGATTTATGCAGAATTTTGAACATGTGTTGTCTCCGTTTCGTTTCGGCAATATAGAAGTCTTAAACAGGATCGAGCTCTCTCCTGCCTGTAATTGCCTTGCTTCGCCGGATGGTTATGTTACAAGAGAACTGATAGCTTACTTTAAGTCGATTGCCGCAGGCGGGGCAGGGATCGTAACGATAGGAGAAACCCCCGTTGATTTCAATCTTGCAAGACGCCATGAATACCAGCTAAATATCAGCAGCGAAAAAGTAACGGCCGGTTTATGCACCCTTGCGGAAGCTGTACACAGATACGGGGCAAAGCTCTCGATAGAGCTCAGCCACAGCGGCGGGGCGCTTATGAACCGGCCGGAAGCCATCGCGCCGTCGCCTATTACGTCTAAGTCGGAGGAACTGCTGGCTAAAGCTGAGAGAAGGAAAAAAACAAAAGTCATAGAAATGACTCAGGATATGATAGACGAGGTCATTGACAGTTTTGCGTCCGCAGCCGAAAGATGCCTGCGGGCAGGGCTGGAAATGATAATGCTGCACGGGGCGCACGGGCATTTGCTGTCCCAGTTTGTATCACCGTATTTTAACAAAAGAACGGACTCTTATGGAGGAAGTCTTGAAAACAGGGCAAAGTTTGTCATCGAGCTTTTGACCGAAATTCGCAGCAGGGTGGGAAACAAACTTGCGATCGAATATAGGATAAGCGCCAATGAACGGGTTCCGGGGGGGATGCAGGAAGACGAAACGATAGAATTTGTTAAGATGATCCAGGATAAGATAGATCTTCTCCATGTGTCGTCAGGGGTGCTTAGCGACCCCGAATCCGCCCGGTATCTGATCCAGCCCACATACATGCCCCATTGTCACAATATACATTATGCGGAGAGATTTAAAAAAGAGTTAAATATTCCGATAGCGACTGTCGGCTCAATAAGCGATATGCAGTCAGCCGAGAACATTGTTAAAGAAGGTAAAGCGGATATTATTGCCATGGCAAGGGCAATAATGGCCGACCCCGAGATCGTAAGCAAGACACGGCGGGGATTAAGCGGCGAGGTCAGGCCGTGTTTGCGGTGTAATGTGTGTACATCAAGGCATACCAGCAAAAATCTTCCGATTCGATGTACGGTTAATCCTGTCCTCGGCAGAGAGCTTGATTATATAAACATTCAGCCTGCCATAAATAAAAAGAAGGTCGTCATAGCAGGCGGCGGGCCGGCAGGGATGGCAGCCGCTCTGACAGCGTCATGCAGGGGCCATGAAGTCATCCTGTATGAAAAAGAATCCGAACTTGGCGGTAATCTCATATTAGCCTCTGGGCCACCCTTCAAAGCGGATATGAAACTCTATCTCGATTGGCTTATAAGGCAGGTCAAAAAAGACCCCAACATAGAAATAAAGCTGCGATCCGCGGCGACGGCGGATATAATCAAGGCTTTAAAGCCTGATGCGGCTGTCATAGCGGTCGGGGCGGAGCCGATAGTACCCGACGCTTTAGTCAAAGACAGAGCTAATGTGGTTTTAGCCGGAGATATCCACATGGAGAGGGTGACAACAGGGGATACTGTCGTCGTCGCGGGCGGCGGGCTGACCGGCTGTGAAGCGGCGCTCCACCTTGCGCACAGCGGAAAAAAAGTAACGATCGTTGACATGCTTGACATGAAGACTCTTACAGCCGATGTACCCCGCGCTTTGATAGCACTGCTGCACGAAAGCAGCGTTCGTCTGCTCACTGAGGTAAAGCTCGAAGAGATATCAAAAGACGGAGTCCATATCATCGACAAGGTATGGAACCGAACTTTCATACCGGCTGACACCGTAGTCCTGTCCTTGGGATATACAGCGCGAAGCGAACTCACAGAGTCGTTTAAAGATACAGCGGAAGATGTTTATATTATCGGCGACTGCCGCAAGCCAAATGATCTAAAACAGGCGATACATGACGCTTTTAATATTGCAGTAGAGATATAAAGGGAGGGAATTTAAGATAATGATATCAAACAAAAAACTGGACGACAGTGTGTTTTCGGAGCAAAGGAAAGAAGTGCTGTCAATGTGGCATACCGGGAAAGATGTAGACCTTAGCGAGGCGGTTGAGTACAACAAAAGCCTGCCTCTTGAGAAGAATGTCGTGCGCAAATTAAGACTTGCAAAGGCGGCGGGCGATATATACTGCATAACCGGCATGGGAAAATCGACTGTCGAGGAGCAGATAGAGTTGCTACAGCATGTCGAAAGTGAAGGGGAGGCCGAAATGCTGGCAATATCCCCCGACAGTTTGGGCAGGGTCAACAGATTTGAAGACGTCCAAAAACACATGGAGGAAAGCATTTCGGCAGGGAAGTCAAAGCTGAATGGGGTTCCCGTCGTGAATATCGGAGTAGCCGGCGTGAGGAGGATCGTAGAATCGGTCAAATCACCTATTTGCCTTCGCGGCGGTATGCCGGACGGGAGGCTGCTCAGTGAGATTCTTTTTGCCGGCGGCAGCAGTTATTGCGGGCCCGATCTGCTCATGGATTTCTGGCAGCATTCGGCTAAAACGCCTTATGCTTATGTGGTTGAGACGCACCAATACATCGGCAGGCTGATGGGTTATTACGAGGAGCACGGAGTTCCCCTTATGGCGGGTGTCCAGGGGTTTTACGGCGCGGGTATACCGCCTTCGCTGCAGGCTTCGGCAATAGTGGTTTCCGCGCTGCTGCTGGCTGAGCAGGGTGTTAAAAACGTTGACATCAGGAGCGTGGGGCATGGCAATCTTGTTCAGGATGTTGCTTCCAGCACCGCGCGTATGAATGTTCTGCGTTATTATCTCGATAAGTTCGGATATAATGACGTCGAGATGTTTAAGAATCTTTCATTCGGACTGATGCAATATCCGGCGGACTTTGCACCCAGCCTTGCTGTGGTGTTTATGAACACGCTTATGGCAAAACTGGTAGGCGCCACGCTTAGTGACGTCAGGACGACTGCAGAGGCTAAAGCAATCCCAACCAAGGAAAATCTGGCGGACACATACAAGATCGCAAAAGTAATGACGAACTTTGTCCGTACACAAAAGATAGACGTCGACGAAAAAGAACTTAGTCTGCAAACTCAGATGGAAGAAAAAGAAATAAAGGCCATAGTGGACAAAGTATTGGAATTTGGCGATGGAGACATATTAGCCGGCGCCGCAAAAGCCATAGAAGCGGGCGTTTTGGACAATCCGTTTGCGGCAAACCGGGCGGCTGCGGGGAAAGTATTAGGCGTCAAGGACAGTGATGGCGCAATCAGATACTTCAATACAGGCAATCTTCCGTTTTCAAAGGAAATCATTGAGTATCATAAAGAAAAAATATCGCAGAGGGAATTAAAGCAAGGCATAAAAGTCGGCTATGATACGCTTGTAGAAGATCTCACCGCAGTCAGCAAGGGCTATTTAGTTTAATAAAAAATTTAAATAACGAAGGGAGAGTAAATCAGGTATGAGTATTGAGAAATTAGCGGATAGGATTATTGAAACTGAGTTCCTGATCGTTGGCGGGGGAGTGGTTGGTAGTACGGCCGCCATACGGGCGAGGAAGAACAACCCCAACCTTGACATTACCGTCATCGACAAGGCAAAGATGGAGTGGAGCGGGGACGGGGTAGGCCTGGATAACTTCAACCAGGTCCCGCTGCGCAAGGAAGATATCAACAGGGAAGTAACCGAAGATGACGCAAAAAAGGCCATCTTCGGTGCTAAGAGGATGCAAGGGCTTCAGAATCTCAAGCTCGACGCCATCCAAATGAAGAACGCTTTCATTTCCCAGTCGCTTTTGGAAGAAGCAGGTGTCAGGATACGGGAAGACGATGGAACTCTGTATGTGCTTCAGGCATATCGCAAGGGAATCAACTGGAGCAGAATAGAATATGACGATTCCGGAAAACCCTGCGAGCCCCTGTTCGGCTCCTTCTCCAGAGCTTCGGATATGAAAGCCAAGTTAGGCGCCGCAGTCCGCAAGAGCGGGACAAGGGTGCTGGACAGGACCATGCTGACCAGCATAGTCACCCGCGACGGCGTCGCAGTCGGTGTTACCGCAATAAACACCAGAACGAACGAGTTTCTGTTTATCAAATCAAAAGCGATCCTGCTTTCTACAGGGTTTGCTTCCAGGGTGTACCCCTACCCCTGGTCTTCATACCCCAACAGCCTGTTTTATTCCCTCACGTCCCCGGTGAACCACGGAGGCGGACAAATTTGCGCGTTCCATGCAGGCGCCAGATTGTACAGTATGGAGATGGGTAATTTCTATAATGTTTCAAAGGGCATCAATCACAGCAGCGGCGGCGGCGGATGCAACTGGTATTTCAAGATGTATAACTCCAAAGGGGAGTCGCTGGAGGAAAAATATCGTGAGAGAGGCGTTATGAACATAGGCGGGAGGATTCCGGGCCTTAATTACCTCTTCTCACCGGATATGAAAAACGCGGAAGTACTCAGCGATGTTATCATATCCCATAAAAATGTGGCTGATCCCGATACCGTAGCCGCAGTTTACTTTACAGCAGTGACAGAACCCACAAAGGCACTCAAGTTCCATAAACTGGCCGGCGGTCTGACCAACGAGCCACCCTCCGAATGCACATACATTCATAGCGGGATCGGACAGTCCGGCGGAGGCGTCCACCGTGAAACGATTAAGTCCGAGACCGGGGTAAAGAATCTGTTCGCTGCCGGCGGGGTGACCGGCGTCAGCGGTTCGGCGGGATTTACCTGGGCCTGCCTGATAGCGGATCATGTCACCGAGCTTGTTAAAGATGTTGAGCAGGCAAAGATAGACGGCGAGCAGCTTAAGCAAATAGAAGAGACCCGGCAGTGTATTTTCGCTCCGCTGGGGAGGAAAAGCGAATATGCAGTAGACCCGATGGAGCTTGAGCACTATGTTAAACACATCAACATGAATTATGTCGGTGTGCATAAGGTCACGTCAAAGATGGAGCGCGGCCTGGAACTGATCAAACGCGCAAAAGAAGGCGCCGTCCCCATGCTGGTTGCGGATAACCCCCATGAGCTTATGCGGGCAATAGAAGTTCAACATATAATCGAGATATCCGAGCTGCATGTCCAGTCGTCCATCATAAGAGATGAAAGCCGCATAGTACCCGTTCACTTCCGCCTTGAGTACCCCAATCCCGATCCCAAATGGGACAACATGATCGTCACGGCAAAGAGGATAGACGGAGAGCCTGTTTTTGAAGTCGAAAAACTGAACAAAGAACTGTAAGGAGAGATGCCTGATGTATAATGTAAAAGTTAACTACGGACCAAGAATAGACGAAAGCCGTTGCGTAGGATGCGGCGAATGTTATGATATGTGTCCCATGGATATTTTCGGATGGGATGAAGAAAAGAAAAGACCCACAGTAGCCTATTCCGGCGAGTGTTCCATCTGCTGCTTCTGCGAAGTGGTCTGTCCCGAAGTAGCCATAGATGTCCATCTCCCGCTGCACCAAATGCTCGACTTCGGTATATCGCCGACTAATTTGACGAATAAAAGCGACTTCCTGGGTCAGGATTAGTATATTTGAACAGACTGTTCCGGCGTTCATTTGAAAAATGAACGCCGGAACAGTCTTTCGAAGCGACCGCTTATCGCTATATATTTCTGGCGACGGAAAAAGCCATGGCGGTCGCGCTCATGATGTCTTTTGGATTGACGATGTCGCCAATCATGTAGAAATCAGGGGTACAGAGGCTGAGCCCCTCGGCGGTTTCCCATAGCGGGCGCTGCCCGACGGCGTAGACGACAGTGTCTGCGCCGAAAGTTTTTTCACCGTCCGGCCCTGTGCATTTTACACCGTCCGGCGTGATCTCCGCTGCTTCTGTGTTATAGTTTACGTCAACGTCATACCTCTTGAGCTCAAGCTCTATGGCCCAGCCGTGCATGTGATTGCCGCCGTGATTGATCCCGTCGAGTTTTTCCACGACTGTGACCTTGCGTCCCAGTGACGAAAGGTATATAGACAACTCCAGACCGGCAAGCCCCGCGCCCAGGATGACGACGGAATTGCCCGCTTTTTCGGGGTTTACATATGCCGCCTCCGCAGAAAGCACGTTAGGACCGTCTATGCCGGGTATATCCGGTTTCACGGGGCGGGCGCCGATCGCGGCTATCAATACGTCCGCACCCGATGCCGCCGCGTATTCGGGCGTTACCTCCGTATCAAATCTTATGTCTATGCCTGCCTCCGTTATCTTGAGCGCCTGGCGGTCAAGATATGAGGCGAGCTTTTGTTTAAACGGCACGTTTTCCTCACAGCGCAGCGTACCGCCCAGCCTGCCTGACTTTTCGCAGAGTATCACGTCATGCCCGCGCTCTGAACATGTCAGCGCCGCTTGCATTCCGGCGACTCCTCCCCCGGCTATCAGTACCTTTTTCTTAACAGACGGCGGTATCGCCAGATTCATCTCCGCCTCGCGCCCCGTCTCCGGATTGATCGCGCAGTGAAGCTGACCGGTGTTATGGTGATTTGAAAAACAGTCCA
>Ga0099364_10003675_pt1 | contig 23646 bp, 14 predicted proteins | sample TergutTh196P3_FD_73070 | JGI IMG/M metagenome (GOLD analysis project Ga0099364, IMG submission 73070) | Microcerotermes parvus P3 segment gut microbial communities from Pointe-Noire, Republic of the Congo - Th196 P3 | ecosystem: Host-associated > Arthropoda: Insects > Digestive system > Gut ...
TCCGTACAGGATTTGGGGGCGTTCCGAATGCGAAACACATGGCGAATTAGGAACGAATAAATGCGTTCCGTACAGGATTTGGGGGGGCGTTCCGAATGCGAAACACATGGCGAATTAGGAACGAATAAATGCGTTCCCTACAGGATTTGGGGGCGTTCCGTACAGTTGTTACCTCAAAAGAACTCTTTTTTACAACTTGGGCAGACCATAACAATATCACCGGTATATTTAACATGTTCTTCAAGAAAATAGTTATTACAATTTTCACAAGTTGCTTTAATTGGTTTATATGCGGTAGAGTAATTGCATTCGGGGTATTTATTACATGAATAAAAAATCCCTTTCTTGCTTTTTTTTGAAGCAATTTCACCTTCTTTGCACAGAGGACATTTTATACCAGTAGTGTTGTTCTTAATTGTTTTACATTTTGGATAGCCTGAACATGCTAAAAATTCACCGAATTTACCGTTTTTAACGACCATATCTTTTCCGCATTTAGGACATTTCTCGTCAGTGGTTTTAAGTTTTGGCTCAGCAATTGTATAAGTATCGCCTTCTTTATTAAAGTTTTTCGCATTTCTACATTTTGGAAAGTTTGAGCAAGCGATGAATTCTTGTCCAAATCTAGATTTTCGAACAAGCATATCAGATCCACATTTGTCGCATTTAAGTCCTGTTTCTTGTCTTTTAGTTTCAGTAATAGTAATTTCTCCGTTTTCAGTTTTTTCAAAGTTCTTAACATTTCTACAATCAGGGAAATTAGAACAAGCGAGAAATCTACCAGTTCTAGCGGTTTTAATCACCATTGGTGATTTGCACAAATCGCAGACCATATCAGTGCTTTGTTCCATATCTTTTCTAGCGTTAGAGATATTAACAGCGTCAATAAGGTCTTGAATTAAATCGTAATATTGGTCTAGAAGTGAAATATAATCTTGTTTTCCATATTCAATGTCATCGAGTTTATTTTCCATTTCAGCCGTGAAAGTAACATTGAACAATTTATCAAAGCTAGTAACAAGAAATTTATTAACAAGGTGTCCAAGATCAGTAGGATAGTATTTCTTTTCTTTAATTTCCACATATCTTCTTTCAACAATAGTGTTTGTTATAGCAGCGTATGTAGAAGGACGTCCAATACCTTTTGATTCCAGTTCTTTAACAAGCTGAGCTTCTGTAAAATAGGCAGGTGGTTTAGTGAAATGTTGTTTTCCTTGTGGAACTTTCTTTTCAAGATTGTCTAATAAAGCGTAATCTGGATGAATGTTTTCTCCAATTGACACGTTTACATGCGGATACACCTCGAAGAATCCGTTTTCAAGAACAACACTACCTGAAGTTTTAAAAACACCTTTTCCTGTAGTAATATCAAGAGCAACTGTTGATAATTTCATGTTTACCATTTGTGAAGCCGTGAATCTTTTCCAGATTATCTCGTATAGTTTAAATTGATCTTTAGATAGATAACTCTTTAATGATTCGGGTGATCTTTCTGGATATGTAGGACGAATTGCTTCATGGGCGTCTTGAGCAACGTTTTTGTTAACGTATGTACGGATCTCAGCAGTCAGTTTATTTTCTCCATAATTCTCTTTAATATATTCTCTTACGGCTTCATTAGCTTGTAAAGCAATACGAACTGAATCCGTACGCATATAAGTTATTAACCCTAAATTCTCGTTTCCAATTGCCAAACCTTCATATAGTTGCTGAGCTATAATCATAGTCTTTTTACCGGTGAAGTTAATCAATCTAGAGGCATCTTGTTGTAAAGTACTTGTAATGTAAGGAGGTGGCGGTTGAACTTCTCTTTCTGATCTTTTATATCCACTTATAACAGATTCAGTATTGTTAAGTTCTTTCAGGATTTTATTTGTTTCTTTCTCATTTTTGGGGTCAACTTTCTTTCCATTGAAGAGTTGCAGAGTTGCTTTAAATGGAGTTAGGTCGCCTTTCCAGAACTCAGTTTCTATTGTCCAGTATTCCTCTGGAACAAACGCTTTAATCTCTTTATCTATTTCACAAATAAGTCTTAAAGCTACAGATTGAACGCGTCCAGCAGATAGCCCGCTATTCAAAATTCTCCATAACAGCGGACTAATTTTAAACCCGACAATTCTATCAAGTACTCTTCTTGCTTGTTGAGCATCGACTTTTTTAATGTCAATTTTGTCAGGTTTTTTAATAGCTTCTTGAATTGCTTTTTTTGTAATCTCATTAAAAACAATTCTATAAACAGGTTTATCACCAATTTCTTTTTCAAGAACTTGTGATAGATGCCAAGCAATCGCTTCGCCTTCACGGTCGTTATCAGGTGCAAGATAAATAGCATCAGCATCACTTGTGAACTTCTTCAGATCAGTAACCAATTGTTTTTTAGTAGCTTCAATTACGTATCTTGGCTTAAAATTGTTTTCAATGTCTATGCCTATAGATGATTTTGGTAAGTCTCTTACGTGTCCCATTGATGCCTTCACAATGAACTTATTATCAAGATATTTGGTAATAGTCTTTGCTTTTGCGGGGGACTCTACAATAATGAGTGGTTTTTTCATTTCAACCTCTTAATGAATAATATTAAATCGCTTCGTTAATAGCTCTGGTGTATTTACATAAATGTCTATTGCTGTGTAAATTGCATGGTCTTTGTAGCCAATCAGGCTCATCATTTCTATCATTGGTGACAGAATACTAACGTCAACAGGTAATGTAATCTTCCTATCAAAAGTAGTAAGAATAGTAAGAAAACGTTCAAAAAAATCGATAGAAATTTCATCAGTATTCACCCAATATAGTAATAATTGAAACGCTTCTTCTGTAATTAACTCTTTCTCTTCTGTGCTTAAACTTCTTTTCAATGAAGCATAATCTGTGTTCATGTAATCCTTTGTTTTGTCTATAATCTCATCAGAAAAGAAATTGTCATGCTTTATCATATGGCTGTAAATTAGACTTCTGAAGAAATCAGAATTTAAGTCGTGTTTCATTTATTATCTCCCTGAAAATCATGTTCCGATGTCATAGCGCCATGGCATTTTTTATATTTTTTCCCAGAATTACAGAAGCAAGGGTCGTTTCTTCCGATTTTAGCTTCAGCAATTACCGGTTGTTGTTTTTGTTCAGATTCTTGTGGTTTAGAAGCAATATTCGCACGTTTTGCGGCAAGTTCTAAAGCAGACATAGCTTCTTTAGTGAATTTTTCAGCTTTCATAACATTTTTATAATTCATTTGAGTAATTACTAGTGCGTTGAAAGCTTTTCTAACTGTATTTTCATGAATTCTGTCAATTAAATCTCTAAAAAGTTCATATGATTCCTTTTTATATTCAGTTAAAGGATCTTTCTGGGCATATGCTCTGAAGAATATACCTTCCTTAAGTGTATCCATTTCATGAAGATGGTCGCGCCATTCGTTATCCACTGTTTCTAACAATGCTCTTCTTTCAATTTCTCTTAAAGTTTCGGTGCCTAACATATCTTCGCGTCTCTGGTATGCTGCTAATAATAAATCAATTATCGTTTCAACCAGAACTTCATGGTCAAGCCTGCTCATATTAAAGTCAGATTCATCAATTTTAACTCTTAATTTGTTATCAAACCAAGCGAAAATTGCGTCAAGAGGCCACTCATCTACATGTTTAAAGTCTTTAGTATAACCGAAAACAACGTTATTTACCGTGCTTTCTATCATTTCAATTATATCATTTTTAACTTCGTAACCCTTTAAAACGTTTCTGCGATAGGTATATATAACTTCTCGCTGTTGATTCATAACCTCGTCGTATTTGATTAAATTCTTTCTAATATCAAAATTTTGTTCTTCTACTTTCTTTTGTGCATTTTCTACTGCTTTTGTCATCCATGGATGGCGTATAGCTTCACCTGATTGAAGTCCAAGTTTTAACATTAGTGGAGCAATCTTCTCAGAACCGAATAAACGCAGAAGATCGTCTTCTAAAGACAAGAAGAATCTAGAAGAACCCGGATCGCCTTGTCTACCGGCACGTCCACGTAATTGTCTGTCTATTCTTCTGCTCTCGTGACGCTCGGTACCTATAATATGAAGACCATCTAAAGGCAAACCAAACGGATTTTCATCTGTAATTTCTTTCTTTAAGTTTAAATATTCTATTCTTTCTTTTTCAATAACGCCAGTTCCAAGTTTAATGTCAGTTCCACGTCCCGCCATGTTAGTAGCTATAGTAACAGAACCGGGTTGTCCTGCGTTTGAAACAATTTCAGCTTCTTGTTGATGATATTTAGCGTTAAGTACTTTGTGTGGAATTTTCTTTCTTTGCAATAATCTGCTAAGAGTTTCCGAAGATTCCACAGTAACTGTACCCACTAAAACGGGTTTATTCATATTATGCCAATATTCAATTTCATTAATAATAGCGTTATATTTTTCATTTTTTGTCATGTAAATAACGTCATCATGATCAACTCTTGTTATAGGTAGATTTGTAGGTATTACACGGACAGGCAGTTTATAAATCTCATAAAACTCACCTTCTTCTGTAACCGCAGTACCTGTCATTCCTGCAAGTTTCTCATACATACGAAAATAGTTTTGAAGTGTAATAGTAGCATAAGTTTGAGTAGCAGCTTCAATTTTAACACGTTCTTTAGCTTCTAATGCCTGATGTAATCCGTCTGAAAACCTTCTACCGGGCATCATTCTACCCGTAAATTGATCAACAATAACAACTTTATCATCTTCAATCACATAATCCACATCTCTTTCAAAAAGAGAATATGCTTTAATAAGTTGTGAAATATTATGTATAATCTCGTTTTTATCAAAGAATTGAACAGATTGTTTTTCTTTTTCGATTTGTTTTTCGCTATCAGTTAAGTCGCTTTCATCGACTCTTTTCAAAACATCTTCCAATTGTTCAACTTGAAATAAATTTGGATATTTCTGTTGAATAATATCTTGTCCTTTCTCGCAGAGTTCAGCAGAATGATTCTTTTCTTCAATTACGTAGAATAACTCAGAATCAATTTCAACCATTTTCTTATCCCTTAACACAATGCCTTCGTAATCTTGTACAGTTCTTTTTAAATCAGGATCTTGCATTAGTTTCGTAAATGCTTTATTTTTAGGGGTTCCACGTTTGATTGTTAATAAAAGTTTACAGAATTGTTCGTTTTCTTCAGGTGATAGATTTTCATTTTTTTGTAAATTACGAAGTTCGGTTGTAAAACGTTGTACCAGTTGGTTTTGATAGCTTATTATTGTCTTAACGATAGGGTCGATTTCTTTATAGAAATTCTTGCTTTCTGCAACGGGACCGGATATAATAAGCGGTGTTCTAGCTTCATCAATTAGTATAGAGTCAACCTCATCAATAATCGCAAAATAATGTCCGCGTTGAGATAACATTTTAGATGATATAGCCATATTATCACGTAAATAATCAAATCCAAACTCGCTGTTAGTGCCATATGTTATATCACAATTATAAGCATCGTTCCTGCCATAAGGTTCCATTCCTGTTGTTATGGTGCCTACGCTAATTTCATGAAACTCAAATATCGGAGACATCCACTCTGCGTCACGCTGGACAAGATAGTCGTTTACAGTAACAAGATGACTGCCTCTACCGGTAAGTGCGTTCAAAAACAATGGCAGGGTTGCCATAAGAGTTTTTCCTTCACCAGTTGCCATCTCTGCTATATTTCCTTGATGGAGTGCTATTCCACCGATAAGTTGAACGTCAAAAGGCACCATGTCCCAAGTTACTTTATGACCCCTTACTTCATATGTGTGACCCAACAATCGTCTGCAAGTGTCCTTTACTATAGAAAATACATCAACAAGGTATTCGTCTAAAATATCGCTAGTGCTCTCTTTAAGATATAGTTTTTGTTTATCGATTTCTTTGCCTATCTTATCACGTTCACGCTCTGTTACTACTTCCTGATACTCTTTTGTTAGTAATTCTATCTTTTCGGTATTAGGTTGTATAACTTCGGAAATTGATTCACGGATTTTTACAACTTTTTCTTTTATCTCATCGTCTGATAGGTTAATAAGTTCTTCGCATTTGTTGTTGATTTCATTAACCAACGGTTCGTATTTCTTAATTTCAGTGATTTTTTTATCTCCGACAAAAAATTTAATAATTTTTGAGATCATAATTCTCCATATATTGTTGGGGATGTACACATTTTCTGTACGGAACGCACACATTTTCTGTACGGAACGCATTTATTCGTTCCTAGTTCGGTTGGGTTTCATATCGAATTAGGAATGAATAAATGCATTCCGTACAGACAAAATGGGATCACAACCGAACTAGGAACGAATAAATGCGTTCCGTACAGAAAATGTGTGCATTCCGTACAGACAAAATGGGATCCATATCGAATTAGGAATGAAAAAATGCGTTCCCAACAAGAGCACACCCATCAATGTTATTTTGAACAAGGAAAAAAAATAGTGGTTTTGTTGTCAATAATATTTTTATTATTTTTTTTTAAAAATATTTGTTGACAAAAATTTGATTAAAAATAATATGGTTCATAAACTGGGTACAATGTACCTTTAAGGAAAAATAAATTTTTACATTTTACCGGGAGATAGAGTGAATTACATACAAAAAAAAGAAAGAACAAGCCAAGAATATGATGCTGTTTGCATAAAGGTTGCTTCTCCAGACAAGATTAGAACATGGTCTACAGGGGAGGTTACAAAACCCGAAACTCTAAATTATAGAACTTTAAAACCGGAGAAAGACGGTCTTTTCTGCGAGAAAATATTCGGACCTGAAAAGGATTATGAATGTAGTTGTGGAAAGTACAAAAAACGTTCTGCGCAAAGTATAGTTTGCGATAGATGTGGTGTTGAAGTAACCACATCAAGGGTACGCCGTGTTCGTCTTGGGCACATAGAACTTGCAGTACCAATTGCTCATATCTGGTTCGCGAAAAGCGGTCCTTCAAAAATTGGCACTTTGTTAGATTTAACTATCTCGAAATTAGAGAGAGTGCTTTATTATGAATCTTATATTGTTATAGATCCCGGTGAAGTTAACAGTCCATTTAAGAAGTATGAACTTTTGGACACAGACGAATATTACGAGAAACAGGAAGGATTTGGACCTAATTTCAAAGCAAAGATGGGTGCAGAAGCTATCCGTACACTTTTAGAAGAGATCGACCTTGAACAAATGGTAGAAGAGCTTAAAACGAACATCATTTCTGAACCTTCTTCTATAAAAAAACAGAAATATATAAAAAAATTAAAAATCGCTGATGCGTTTTTAAAATCAGGAAATCGTCCAGAATGGATGATACTTGAAGTCTTGCCAGTTCTTCCACCAACGCTAAGACCGCTTGTAGCACTAGAAGGCGGAAGATTTGCGACAGCAGATTTTAATGATTTATACAGAAGGGTTGTAACAAGAAACAATCGTCTTAAACAATTAATTGAAATTAATGCACCTGAAGTGATTCTTAGAAATGAAAAGAGAATGATGCAAGAAGCTGTAGACGCATTGATAGACAATTCAAGAAAATCTAGACCTGTACGCGGACGTGGAAACAGAGCATTAAAATCATTAACCGACCAATTAAAAGGAAAACAAGGGCGTTTCCGTCAAAACTTGTTAGGAAAGCGTGTTGACTACTCGGGTCGTTCTGTTATAGTAGTGGGACCACATCTTAAAATACACCAATGCGGGCTTCCCAAAGAGATGGCATTAGAATTATTTAAACCTTTTATTATAGAACGTTTAGAGAAATTAGGACAAACAGATAAAAACAAATCAGCGCGGAAACTTGTTGAAAAAAAACAACCGCAAATTTGGAAGGTTTTAGAGGATGTTATTGCTGACTATCCGATACTGTTGAACCGAGCTCCTACTCTACATAAGCTTGGTATTCAAGGTTTTATGCCGATTCTTACAGAAGGTAAGGCAATTGAGCTTCATCCTATGGTTTGTACACCGTTTAACGCCGACTTTGACGGTGACCAGATGGCTGTATACGTGCCATTATCACAAGAATCGCAACTGGAAGTTAGAACTCTTATGCTTGCTGCTAGAAATCTTTTGCTACCAGCAAACGGAAAATTAGCTATGGCTGCATCGCAAGATATTGTTCTTGGCAGCTATTATTTAACTACAACTGAATCTTTAAATCCACCGGACGAAAAATCATTAAGACGCTTCGCCTGTTATAACGAAGTGATTTCAGCATATGAGTACGAAGAAAATATCAGAATGCAGAAAGGGCGAGAGATTCAAAACGACAGATTGAATCTTCATAATTGGATTATTTTAAAAGAAGCTGGGAAGAATATTGTCACGACAGTTGGACGCGTTATTTTTAACTCTATTATTCCTGATGAGATACCATTCCAGAACTATACATTCGACAAAGGAAAATTGAACGACATTGCTATGTTGGCTTATAGCACCGTTGGGCAAGCTAAAACCGCAATTTTCTTAGATAACATGAAAGAACTAGGTTTTAGATACGCCACGAGAGCTGGAGTTACATTCAGTTTTTCTGACATTGTAGTGCCTACAAACAAGAAAGAAATTGTTGCAAAAACTGAAGCTGAAGTTGCTGAAATTTTTGGTACTTTCTACAATGGTGGTATTACAGCAAAAGAAAGATCAAGCAAAATCATTGATAAATGGAAATCTACAACTGAAACTGTTTCTGACGCTTTGATGGAAGAACTTTCTCAAGACAGAAAAGGTTTTAACTCTATATATATGATGTATCTTTCAGGTGCTAGAGGTGGTAAAGACCAGATTAAGCAGCTTGGAGGAATGCGTGGACTGATGGCAAAACCGGCAAAAAGTAGCGATTCTAGCGAATCGGAAGTTATTGAAACACCTATTAAATCAAACTTTAGAGAAGGACTTACGGTTCTTGAATATTTCATTTCCACTCACGGTGCAAGAAAAGGTCTAGCCGACACCGCTTTAAAAACAGCGACAGCTGGATATTTGACAAGAAAATTAGTAGACGTTGCTCAGAACTGTATTGTATCAGAAATTGATTGCGGAACTATCGATAATATGGAAGTTTCTGCGTTAAAAGAAGGTATAGAAACCATACAAACTTTGAAAGACAGAATCAACGGTAGATTTACAGCAGAGGACGTTATTGACCCAATTACTGAAAACGTTATCGTGTATGCTAATGAATATATTACTGAAGAAAATGCTAAATTAATACAAGATCATGGAATTCATTCTGTGAAGATTAGATCGGTTCTAACTTGCGAATCAAAAAAAGGCATCTGCCAGAAATGTTACGGAAAGAACTTAGGTAACAATAAATTAGTTACACACGGTGACCCGGTTGGTATTATTGCTGCTCAAAGTATCGGTGAACCCGGTACTCAGCTTACACTTAGAACTTTCCATATTGGAGGGGTTGCAAGTACTGACGTTGAGAAAGCTGAAGTTGCTTCAGACTATGATGGTATTGTTAGATTCGACAAGATTAATTATGTTGTTAACCAGAAAAATGAATTCTTCTCTGTATCACATATTGGAAGACTTCATATTGTAGACGAAAACGACAACGCTATAGTACTAGGCGACTACAAAGTTGAATACGCCGCAACAATATATGTGCGTGAGAACGATAGAATAGAAAAAGGCACAAAACTGTTCGCATGGGATAGTTATAACAATCCTACTATTGCGGTTAGTGAAGGAAAATTAAGTTACGATAATTTCGTAAAAGATATAAACTTTAAAGAAGAATATTCGGATATTACTGGAAGAAGAGAAATTACAATTATTGACCCGAAAGATAGAACTAAACAACCACAGTTCATTATCGGAAATCCAAAAACAAAAAAAGAAGAAAGAGTGCCATTACAAGCGGGGATGACTGTTGAAGTAGAAGACGGTACTTATGTTTATCCGGGTGATATTTTAGGAAAATCTTCTAGAGCTACTGCAAAACAAGGCGACATTACTGGTGGTCTTCCAAGAGTTCAAGATTTATTTGAAGCAAGAACGCCAAAAGATAAGGCTGTTGTTAGCTTCATTTCAGGTAGAATTACCATTGGAGAACTTACAAAATCTGGAAGAATTATTTACGTAAAATCGCTTTCAGGTGAAGAAGAAGAAAAATATATCATTCCACCCGGTAAAAGAATTATTGTTCATCAAAACGACTTAATTGAATCTGGCGATGCACTCTCAGACGGATCACTTGACCCGCATGACATCTTATCCGCAAAGGGGATTAAAGCAGCTCAACTTCTCATTTTGAACGAAATTCAAGAAGTGTATAGAAAACAAGGTATTAAAATTGACGATAAACATATTTCTATCATTATTAGACAAATGTTTAAAAAAGTTAAAATTATCAACCCCGGTCACACAAAATTCTTAGAAGGAGAACTTATTGAAAAAGACGTTGTTATTGCTGAAAATAAAAGAGTTGAAACTGAAGAACTACGCGACCGTGATGGGAATTTACTTAAAGGTGAAGGTGCTACATTTGAACAAATGCTCTTAGGTATTACTAAATCTTCACTTATGACAGAAAGCTGGTTGTCGGCTGCGTCATTCCAAGAAACTACTAAAGTGCTTACTGAAGCCGCTATTGAAGGGAAAATTGACTACTTAGATGGTCTGAAAGAAAGCATCATTCTTGGACATAGAATTCCTGTGGGTACAGGGACAAGATATTACATCGACATGGTTGAAAATGAAGTGAAAAGCGGAAAGACTATGAAGGAAATCATTGAAACTCTTGCGCATTCACAAACTGTTCGTCCAGAGGATGACGACCTTGAAGCCATGATGGATTATTAGTATGGGAGTTCCATATCCTGTAGGGAACGCATTTATGAAGGCACTCTAAAAATACAATTTAATATAAAAACATACCTTACACATGCCGTAGGTATGTGAAGCTAGGTAGAAACGGATACAAACACCAAATCTGCATCCCGTAGGGATGCAACTAACAATTTAAGCATTTTGTTGCATCCCTACGGGATGCGGTTGGTGTGTGTGCATCCGTTTCTACCTAGCTTCACATACCTACGGCATGTGTAAGGTACGATTATATATATAATAATTTGTTTTTTAGAGTGACCGCATTTATTCGTTCCATACAGAATATGGGAGTTCCATACAACATAGACAACCATCATCCGTGACCATAAAATGCCAGTGGGTACAGGGACCCGATAATATTTTTATGGTCGAAATTGAAATGAATGACTAATTCGCTCATTCATAGAAGATATTTATCTTAAACCGATGATGGATTATTATTAAGGAGGACACAAAAAGTGCCAACAATTAACCAACTTGTGCGCAAGGGTAGAAAAACTCTTGCAGAAAAGAAGACAAATCGTGCATTGCAAGCATGCCCTCAAAGGCGTGGTGTATGTACAAGGGTGTACACTTCCTCACCAAAAAAACCAAACTCTGCTCTTAGAAAAATTGCAAGGGTTAGACTGACAAATGGAATTGAGGTTACTGCCTACATTCCGGGTGAAGGACATAATTTACAAGAACACTCTATCGTTTTAGTTAGAGGTGGAAGAGTTAAAGACTTACCGGGCGTTAGATATCACATTGTTCGTGGTGCGCTTGACTGCTCTGGTGTCGACAAAAGAAAAAGAAGCCGTTCAAAATATGGCTCAAAAAGACCAAAAGCTGCAAAGCCTAAATAATGGAGATTTTAAATGTCAAGAAAAAGAAAAGCTATTCAAAGAGAAATTTTACCTGACCCAAAATACAAATCTGTGCTACTTAGCAAGTTCATTAACTGCATCATGAAAGAAGGAAAAAAATCTATCGCCGAAAAAATTGTCTATGGTGCACTAGATATTATGGGTGAAAAAACTAAAAAAGAACCCATTATTGTTTTTAACGAAGCTATTGATAACGCGAGACCTCTTGTTAAAGTCGTCTCTAGACGCGTCGGTGGATCAAACTACCAAATTCCGACTGAAGTTACACAAAAAGCAGGGATTGCTATCGCTTTCAGATGGCTCATTAGTACTGCTAGAAAAAGATCTGAAAAAAGCATGAGAGAATGCCTAGCTGCTGAACTTCTTGCTGCATTCAAAAAAGAAGGTACAACTATTAAAAAAAGAGAGGATACACATAAAATGGCAGAAGCAAATAAAGCTTTTGCACATCTGAGATGGTAGTTTATCCCCCATATCCTGTAGGGAACGCATTTATTCGTTCCTAAATTCTAACTCCCCCCTATCCCCCCCCCTCTTTGAGGGGGGCAGGGGGGAGTTTTTTTTTGGAACGCACCCATATCCTGTACGAAACGCACCCAAATCCTGTAGGGAACGCATTTATTCGTTCCTAATTCGATATTGATATAAATTTTTCCAACCGAACAATGGGATATTGAAATAAAATTTATTCCCAACCGAACTAGGAACGCACCCAAATCCTGTAGGGAACGCATTTATTCGTTCCTAGTTCGATATTGATATAAATTTTTCCAGCTAAACAATGGGATATTGAAACAAAATTTATTCCCAACCGAACAAGGAACGCACCCAAATCCTGTAGGGAACGCATTTATTCGTTCCGAGTTCGGAATTGATATAATTTTATACCAACCGAACAATGGGATATTGAAATAAAATTTATTCCCAACCGAACTAGGAACGAATAAATGCGTTCCGTACAGAATTTGGGTGCGTTCCACACAGCTGGAATTAGAAACGAATAAATGCCTTCCCTACAAAAATATTGACAAAAATCCAGAAAAATAATTCATTGCTCCTAAATAGGATGTTTGGGAATTTAGGACACTGTAACAATTAATAAAGGACCTATAAATATTCAAGGAGAATAGAAAACATGAAACACTTCAACACCTTCAAACAAATCATCTTACTGATATTTCCATTATTGTTGCTTACCTTATCATGCAACAATACATCACCCAAAACAGGTCAATCAGAACTCACGGTTCATCTTAGCACTTCAAATAATGCCGATGTAATCGAAGGAGAATTTTTTCTACAAAGAAACTCTGGTAAATCACGAGTTTATCGCAGTTTTGCGATAGAAAACGTTGTCTCATTTACCGAAATAGAGGCAGGAAACTACTCACTAATGTTAAACTCTCTAAAAATCGAAGACAATATTAGTATCAGTGAGGAAACACACATACTTTTTATCAACTTAGATGAAACAGAGCTAAAAGAAATCATAGAAAAAGCAAAACAAACCTATCTAGCCACTGTAATAAAAATAAAGTGTCCTGAAGAAATAGGGCATGACCCTGCATTAGCAACGATAGACGATGTTTCGTTCGACCCGTTTATAGGTATCTTTAAAGACAGTCTTGTGGCTTCTTTTTATGGTGGAATATACCATGGTCCTCATCCTGATGTTGTACGGGAAGTTGTAATTGAGCATTTTAAATTTTATTGGTCTGAAGGATATCCTATTCTCGTATGGAATGAAGGTATTATCTATGAACTGACCGATGCTTATGAGCAAGGTCTGTTAGGCAAAGATGATTTAGAAACAATATTCAACGTTTATCTATGAAGCAATCCATACCTTACATATGCCTTTGCGGATTTCTGTACGGAACGCACCCAAATTCTGTAGGGAACGCATTTATTCGTTCCTTGTTCGGTATTGATATAATTTTATACTAACCGAACAATGGGATATTGAAATAAAATTTATTCCCAACCGAACAAGGAACGAATAAATGCGTTCCGTACAGAAAACTCCCCCCTGCCCCCCTCAAAGAGGGGGGGAATTAGGAACGAATAAATGCGTTCCCTACAGAATTTGGGCATTCCCCACAAAACACAAATTAAACCAAGGAGGTCTCATGAGACACGTATTGACTTTATTTTTAGTCATTTTCACATTTCTTTCATGTGCCAAAGCAGCGCATGATCACAACGCAATGTGGCTTGAAGATTATGATACTGCATTATCTTTAGCCTCAAAAATCGATAAACCCATTCTCATTAATTTTACTGGCAGCGACTGGTGTGTATGGTGTCAACGACTCAGCGATGAAGTATTTTCGCAAACTGAGTTTATAACCTATGCATCAGAAAATCTTGTTCTATTAAAAATTGATTTTTTAATGAACACGCCTCAACCCGAAGAGATTCGTAATGCCAACATTGCTTTAATGGAAAAATATGCAGTGCAAGGTTTTCCAACTATTGTGTTTATAGATAGTGAAGAAAATGTACTTGCACAGACAGGTTATCAACCTGACGGTGTAAAAGCATACATTGAGCATATTGAAGAGATTTTAAAGGGTGAATAAACTTTGGAGGATTCAATCTGGTTAGAACACTTTGGCTATTATTTTTGTTATTATTTGCTACGACCCTTTATGCTCAAAGTAAATCACTTACACGATTAACTATCGTTGGAAATGATCATGTAAAGAAATCAGAAATAAAGAAGCTATTAAGACAAAAACCGTTACCATTTCATCAGAAACCTGCATTCTGGATAAAGAATCCAGAATTTAATCATAATTTAATGCTACAAGACTCAGATAGCATACTTGTATATTTGCAATCAAATGGCTTTTTATATGCAGAAGTTGAAGCTATAGCAACCGAAAGCAAGAGAGGCAACATTGGCATTGAATATAGAATAACAGAAAACTCGCCAGTTTTAGTTTCTAGTGTAACTGTTATTGTGAATGACACAATAAGGGTGGATAGACCAAGAAGAGCTCCAAGAATGAGAGGCTATGAACAGCGCAGAACAATAGAAGCTCAAGATGGCAAAATTTTTCGTGATGCTGATGTTTATAATGATATTGGTCTAATTAATGATTATTTCGTTGCGCAAGGTTATTTAAAGTCACATACAGATTTCCAAGTTTTATTAAATGAAGACAGCAGTAAAAATGAATCTACTGTAGAAATTGAATACCACACTGAAACTGGAAAGGTATATTATATAAAAGATTACGAAATAACGGGCAACAGAAATGTAGACACTTCGACTGTTAGAAATCAAATTGTTTTTCGTGATTCTTTAGCTTACAAGTTGGAATACGTTACAAAATCAAGAGAAAATCTTATGCGACTTGGTGTTTTTAGGTCGATACAAATTTTCCCTAATTTCATAGAAGATACAGATTTTGTAAAACCTACATTTCGATTTATAGAAAAGAATAAATGGGTCACTACAGCTGGTTTAGGTTGGGGTAGTGAAGAAAGGTTTAGAGCATTTGCACAAATTGCGCATCATGGCATGTATAAGAAGGCAGATCAGCAAGAACTTTCGATAAGAACTTCATATATAGAGCCTTGGAACGTACAATTTAGATTGATACAACCTGCCTTTTTCCATCCACAAATTACGCTTATGATAAATCCTTTTATCAGAAGAGAAAACGAAACTGATTATCTACTCGACAGATACGGAAATATTACGACCCTTTCATATAATTTTTTAACATATTGGAATTTATTTTTTGATTATTTATTGGAACAAAACAATTTAAGAGAGTTAGAATATGCAACAGATAGTATAGAAGGAATTTATAATCAATCAACTTATTTTACTAAGTTAGACTTTAATTATTCATTTCCCAGAATTAACCCATATAGAGGGTTTCATTCGATTTCTGGTGTTGGATTAACAGAAATTGACTTTGACAATTTGTTTGATTATTATTTTCTGTCACAAGAATTTAGATACTACCAACCTATTTACAATCAATTTATTATTGCTTTAAGAGCCCAAGCTCAAGTTATGGATGAAATTGCCGATTTCCAATCGATTCCAAGAGAAAGTAGATTGTATTTAGGAGGGGTCGGCTCTGTTAGAGGTTACGATAGAAGGTCGATAAGTCCTTATATTATAGATGAAGATGGTAACATCGTGAGAATTGGGGGGCGTTCTTCTTTATTGTTCAGTTCTGAAGCAAGAGTGCCGATAATTAAAAATATAGACGTTGCTTTTCTTTATGACGCAGGGCAAGTGCTAGAAGGTTCTTATGATTTTGACATTAATGCGATGTCGCAGTCTGTTGGTTTAGGAATTAGATACCAATCACCAATTGGAAGAATTAGATTTGATATGGCAAAAGCAATAGATAAATCACGACCGACTAGATTTTATTTAACTATTGGGGAGAGTTTTTAGGGGGGAGTTCAACCACAGGATAAATATGAAAATAATAAAAAAAACCATTTTAGCATTAGCAATTACAATATTTATTCTTATATTTTCATTATTTGTATATGTACGCTTTTTTCAAAGTGCTCATAACTTTATCATACGCGAAGCCCTTGATTTTGTTAACAATAAGATACCCGGCGAACTAGCGATAAGTCTTTACGAGGGCAATATATTTAGCAAATTTACTTTACACGACATTAGTTTAAGGGATAACAACGGAGAATTATTAGCATACATTGGCAAACTTTCGATGGATTGGAATTATAGAGAACTTTTAGTCAAAAGAATTTCAATTAATACACTTGAAATATCAAATCTTATTGCCAATCTTGATGTTAGCTCCAGCAACGAAGTTAATTTTAGAGAAGTATTTAGAACAAAACCCAAAGTGCAAAAACCAATAAATTGGGAGAGAAGGCGTAGCAGAGGACGCGCATTAAGACTCCCCTTTATGAACATTGTTTTAAACGTATCTGTTGACAACTTATTAATTAAAGATGCAGATGCAGATTTGAAAATTGATAAGAATGCATTTGTTATTCCAGACAAAGCAACTTTTGAGTCTCTTCAAATGAAGATAGATATTACAAACAGCGTCATTAACACGGATATTTTAATTGATAATTTAGTTGCAGAAGTTACTACTGATTCTAGCAGAAGAAATCATACTGGTGCTATTTTTAACTTAAATAAACTACACACGAATTTTGAACTTACTAATTATTTACTTGATTTTAATGAGTTAAACATTATTACAGATAATTCAAATATAGCTATCGTTGGAATCGTTGATTATCGTAATATGGAACATGTTAAATTGAATTTAACTTCTAATCCTGCAAGAATTACCGATTATAATATATTTATTCCACACACTGTTGATCTTAGCCATGTAAACGACCTTTTCTTAACGTTAAACCTAGATTTTGAAGATAATTACGCTTTAGTTGAACTAAATATTATTGAAGAAGAAAATCATGTGTATATAGAATCATATTTTGAAAAGCATATTGATTTTTTTGACAATAGATTTAAAATATTTGAGAATAATTATGCAATTAACATTGAGCTATTTAACGTGTCTACCGACTTCCTACCCGTGAATCTTAATCTGAACTCCAATATTTCGATTATTGGAGAAAACCTTAACATTAACCATAAGAAAGCCAATATTGATATTGAAATTATTAACAGTTTAATTAACGATATGCTAGTTGAGAACTTAACATATAAAGCCTTAGTTGAAAACAGAAATATTAATTCAGAATTAGAAATAATTTCAAACCAAGGTTATTTACATGCAGAAATTAACATTGAAGATTTTTTTACGAAGCAAGAATACTTCGCAGATATTCAGCTTAAAGAGCTAGATTTACATTCTATCATTGATGATTTTTATTCTGACATAAATGCAAACATAGTTTTAAATGGTACTTTCTTTCATCCGGATAGCATGGTTGCTAGTTTATTCATTAACATGTCCGAATCTTTTGTTAAAACAGAAGTTGTAGACTCTTTATTTGTATATTTAGAAGTTGACAGTCGCGACATTAACTTTGACAATATTAGGCTGTATACAGACGTTCTATCATTAGTTGCAAATGGAAAAGCTGATTTTTTAGAACTATATAATTCGGATGTTGAAATTAATATTTATAACCCGAGAGATTTTATTTTAAGCTATACAGGTTTTGAAATTGATTTTAATGCCTATGCACATTATGAGGCACATGGAAAATGGAAAAATCTAAACCATCTTCTTAATATTGATATAAATAGCATAATTACTGATTATTTTCATGTTGAAAACGTAAACGCTTTAATTAATTTAAATGATTTAGGTTCGTTAAACAGTCAAAATGATGTAAAAATTACTAATATAACATTTGATAAATTTCCCGCCTTTGAAAGCATAGATATTAGAACAAGCTCAGATTATAGAAATATGGATATTGACATTAACATAGCCAGTGAGAATGGATTCAACATAACTTTGGATGCTATTTTAAATTGGGAAGAAGCTCTTGACTTTGAAATATCAAATTTAGAAATATTCAATGAATTAATGGAGCTTAAAAACGAAGAAAACATATATTTCAATATAACTGGTAATAAAATTGCACTTGAAAATTTTAATATTCATACACTTACTTCATCTATCACTATTCCAAGTGCTATTAAGAATAATAACGATTTTCACATTAAAATGGATATACAAAACATTGATATCGAGAACATTATGAACACTTTCTACGAAGATATTAATTTAAAAGGATTTTACAGCATTTCTTTAGAAGCTGATTTAATTAATAATGATTTAGAAGTGTTTACTGATATTCTAATTTCTGACTTCTCATATTATTTAAATTCACATGATCATATTTTTTATATTGACGATATTAAAGCTAAAGTAAATTATGAAAATAACAATATATATTTCAGTAAGATCGCTACAATTGACAGCCATATTCCAACTGAAGCGAATATTACTTTGAATACAACAATTCCATTTACTGCTGATTTTATTAATAAAGAATTTTTCTTTAGAGCTGATGATAATTTTTATTCACATTTTAGTGCAAACAAAATCTCTCTAGACTTTTTAAATATCTTCTTTCCATATGAATATGATATTAACGCTAATACAAGCTTTGATATAGAAACAAAAGGTACGCTAGAAAATCCGCTTGTTACAAGTGTATTTAGCATTAATAACGGTAATTTTAAAAACTCTGAATGGGGAATTGATTTTAACAATTTAGATGTCGATATTAAGATTACACCTTTTAATGAAAAACATACAATTTCAATTAATAATATTTCTTTTGAAAGAGATAGAGGTGTTTTTTTATTACAAGGACAAGCAAATGCTATTTTTAATTTTAGTGATTGGTATAATAAAAGTTATGTGATTATTGAAGATACAAATATTTTTGCTAACTTTGATAGCTTAACTCTTCTAAACAATATGTTAGTAAGAGCAAACGCAACGGGACATCTCGAGCTTTACAATATTTTTCCTCTTACATATTCTGATTATATTGGAAATTCGTTAATTACAATGCCTGATGTTGTATTAAACGGAGCTATTAATATGAACGAAATGCGGATCTTCTTTGATGAAATTATTCGATACGATATTGCTAATAATAAAGAACCTATATTAGTTACTGCACAAAGAGGAGATAACGGAACTGTAACTAACAGAAATTCAAATAATAATAATTTCCAGTTCCCTAGTTTTGATGTGAATGTGAATATTGAAATTCCTCAAAACTTCTGGATTGTAGGGCAAGGAATTAGTTTTGAATTAAGTGGTGGTGCTACAATAATTGCGAACCAAAACACACCATTTATTGACGCCATATTTGATGTTACAAGAGGATATTATCAATATCTTGGGAAAAGATTTGTGTTTGATGAAGGTTCTATTACTATTATTGGACACGAACTTGACAATCCTCTTATTCATGTTCGAGCTCATTATCTTTTCAGAAATTCTGATGGAATGAGACAAAGAATTGATCTTAGAATTGAAGGACAAATGCGAGAACCAGAAATTACTTTCTACCTTGATGACGTTCAAATTGAAGAACTTGACGCTATATCATGGATTGTTTTTGGTAGAGAATCCGAGCTTATTACACATTCAGATTCTCAATCAAATACAGGTTTACAAACTGCTGCAGACTTGTTATCTTTACATCTTTCATATCAATTATCACAAATTCTGCAAAATCAGTTCCCTATTGATTTATTTGAAATTAGAGGTGATCATCAGTGGGAACAAGCTTCTGTTACATTAGGTAGATATTTTGGCAACAATTTATTTGTTTCATACGAGCAATCTTTTGATACTAGTGATATTAGAGATTCAAGAGGAAATGTTCTAAACGTTGAGTATAGAATTAATAGATATTTCTTTTTATCTACTACACAAAGTAATGAATATGAAACTGGTTTTGATGTTATTTTTAGGTGGACAAGGTAGATTATGGATAAATTTTCGCACTTTTTAATTAATATTATTGATGGGGAAAAGGTTAATTATGAAAATATTTTTAATAATACGAATCCTGTTGTTATGGAAATTGGTTCTGGAAAAGGTGATTTTATTTCCACATATTCAAGATTTTATCCTGAAATAAACTTCTTGGGTATTGAATTAAAAGATAAAAGAATTAATTCTATACTAAAAAAACTTGATATTGATAAAAATAAAAACGTGAAACTTATTAAATTATTTGTTGATAAAGATATACATAAATATATAGAAGAAAATTCAATTCAGGAGATTATTATTTATCATCCAGACCCATGGCCTAAAACAAGACACCATAAAAATAGACTTATACAAAATCATTTTATTGATGCTCTAAAATATATGCTAAAACCCGGAGGAAGGCTTAGAATATCGACTGATGATGAAAATTATGCTGATTGGATTGTTAAATTATTTAAGAAAAGAGTAGATTTCATTAGTAAATACGATGAAGGATTTGCATTTATTAAACCAGAAGACCATTTAGATACTTATTTTGATATTATTAAGGCTAATGAAGGAAATGAGACGAGGTTTATGATATATAACATTTCTAAATAAATGCGTTCCCTACAAAAACTCCATTATATATTAAATCATACCTTACACATGCCGTAGGTATGTGAAGCTAGGTAGAAATATATGCCCCACCACAAACCTGCATCCCGTAGGGATGCAACCTAGCATTTTCGGCATTTTGTTGCATCCCTTCGGGATGCGGTAGGTGTGTGTGTATCCGTTTCTACCTAGCTTCACATACCTACGGCATGTGTAAGGAATGATTTTATATTTAAATTATTTAAGGAGCCCAACATGAGTCCTTTAGCATGTTTAGATTCACAAGCATACAGGCGTTATCCTGAAGACACGCAACAAATACGAACTCAATTTGCACTTGATCGCGATAGAATTTTATACAGCGGTGCATATAGACGCTATCATGGGAAGACACAAGTTATTTCATTCAGCAATATGATTGACGAAGAGATGACCAATAGAAGCCTTCACACTACTTATGTTTCACAAATTAGCAGAACAATTGCCAAAGTTCTTAACTTAAACACAGAACTAACAGAAGCGATTGCTCTTGGGCACGATTTAGGTCATACACCTTTCGGACATGATGGTGAAAGAGCTCTATCTAAATTATGTCAAAAGAACAATATAGGATGTTTCCATCATAACATTCAAAGCCTACATATTGTTGACAATATTTCGCAGAAAGGAAATGGATTAAACCTTACATTTCAAGTTCGCGATGGAATCATTTCACATGATGGAGAAGTTCATAACACAAAACTAGTGCCGAATAGAGAGAAATCAGAAAATGATTTTAATGATTACATTGATAAAAAGAAAATGGGTGATGATATTCAAATGATGCCTGCAACCTTAGAAGGCTGCATCGTTAGAATAACAGACACTATTGCTTATATTGGACATGACATTGAAGACGCTATACGTTGTAACGCTTTAAAAAGAGAAGACATTCCAACAGATTGCGTAAATTTTCTAGGCGACAGAAATAGCAGAATTATTGATAATCTCGTAAAATCTGTAATTAACAATAGTTTAGAAAATGATTCTATCTCATTTGATGAAGAAACTTCGTTTTATTTGTTAAAACTGAAGAAATTCAATTATGAAAGAATTTATAACAACAAAAACCTAAAAAAATCAAATAGTAAAATTGATATTTGCATGGATATTTTGTTTGATAAATATTTAAATGATATTGAAAATAATAACTATAACTCGAATATTTTTAAACAATTTCTCCAAAATAAATCGAATAAATATTTAAACACTTTCAACAATGCTGAAAAAGTTAGAGACTTCATCGCTACTATGACAGATAGATACTTCAATGAAGAAGTCAAAGACTTTTTGTTGCCATGGTCATAAGGAGTATAAAATGGAAATTTATGAACTAGAAAAAGAAATTAACGCTATAATATCTAAAATTAACGATATTAGGAGGTTTCTTTGACATTGATAGCTTAATAACTAAAGAAATGGAACTAGAAGCTAAAATGCAAGAAACTGATTTTTGGCAAAACCAAGAAAATGCAAAAAAAACAACAAAGATTCTATCTTTTGTTAAGAAAAACATTCAAAATGATAAAAAATGTAACCTCATTAAAGACGAACTAGATACATATCTACAACTTCTCGTTGATGATGAAAATAATTATCTCTTAGAAGAAGCCACTGAACAGATTAAACAAGATAAAATTTTTATTGATACTCTTGAAATGCAGATTCTACTCAATAAAAAATATGATATGAATGACGCTTTATTAACTATTCACCCAGGTGCAGGAGGTACTGAATCTATGGACTGGGCGGAAATGCTACTAAGAATGTACAAATATTACGCGGATATAAATAAATTTGGCTTTAAAATTGTGGATTATCTGCCCGGTGATATTGCTGGTGTTAAATCGGTTACTGTTGAAATTGATGGTGATTACGCATACGGATATTTGAAAGGAGAAGCAGGGATACATAGACTAGTTAGAATATCGCCATTTAACGCACAAGGGAAAAGACAAACTTCATTTGCTTCTGTTTTTATTTATCCTATTGTTGATGATGATATTGACTTCGTTCTAAACCCTGCGGATATCAAAATCGAAACTTATAAAGCAGGAGGAGCAGGTGGACAACATGTAAACACAACCGATTCAGCTGTTAGAATTACGCATTTACCAACAAATATCACTGCCCAATGTCAAAGCGAAAGATCACAATTACAAAATAAAGAAACTGCTATGAATGTTCTAAAATCTAAATTATACGTGCATTACGAAAACGAAAGAGAAAAAGAAAAACAGAAACTTGAAGCAACTAAAACTGAAATTGGATGGGGAAACCAGATTAGATCTTACGTCTTTCATCCTTATCAAATGGTTAAAGATCATAGAACTAATTACGAAACAGGCCAAATTAACAATGTCATGGACGGAGAGATTAATGATTTTATTAACGCTTGGTTGAAAAAATCTAGGGATCAAAATCTGTAGGGAACGCATTTATTCGTTCCTAATTCTCACCCAGTACAAAACGCACCCAATTCTGTAGGGAACGCATTTATTCGTTCCGAGTTCAGCATTGTCATTCATCCGAAATTATGCATAAATGCGTTCTCAACAGAACTCGGTACGAACAGATGCATTCCCCACATATTAACTAATTTAGGAGGATAAAATGAAATTTTTTAACACAGCAGGTCCTGTTAGAGAAGAAATGAATTACATGATAGACCCATTAACACGCTGGGATTTAGACGAAATAATGACATTAATTCACCAACAGAAGTATTTTATACTTCATGCACCGCGGCAAACAGGTAAAACAAGTTGTATGATAGCCTTACGTGATAAACTAAACAAAGAAGGCAAATATTTTGCAATTTACACCAACGTTGAGGTTGGGCAGGCAGCACTT
>Ga0099364_10003676_pt1 | contig 23643 bp, 21 predicted proteins | sample TergutTh196P3_FD_73070 | JGI IMG/M metagenome (GOLD analysis project Ga0099364, IMG submission 73070) | Microcerotermes parvus P3 segment gut microbial communities from Pointe-Noire, Republic of the Congo - Th196 P3 | ecosystem: Host-associated > Arthropoda: Insects > Digestive system > Gut ...
CTGTCAAAACGCCAAATATCGCGTTTGCATGGAAAATTGAACTGAGGTATTTCTCGGCTTTACCAGTCGAATCGCCGCAATTCATCACTGCATATGTATAGGTGTTTGGTTTCATGAAAACGTTTAGCTTACGCAAAAATTCCGCAACAATCATCGGAAGGCCGAAGAAATAGACAGGGAAAACAATACCGACAGATTCATTTTCATCAACACTAAAGTCAAATCTTTTGTCCTGAACACATTTTGCAATATCTGTCAACTGATCGCCGGTTGCTGCCCCAATCCTTTCGGCAATGAACCTGCTGTTACCCGTGGCTGTAAAGAAAAAAATCATAATACTATTTCTCCTAATGCTGCCCAAAATACCGTGCATTTGGACAAGCGCACTCTTTTACGTTATCACAGCCCATAATGACATATCCTAACAGCACGAGCCGGAAGCGCATTCCGCCGCATCGTTCCCGCTGTCTGTGCCGCAACCTTCAAACGCCCCGAAATGTGTTGACCTGTCGCCTATCACTTTGAATGCCTTACCATATCGGGTGTCCGATACCATAGAAGCCGTATTGCCGCATACAAGCATTGGCTTATTCGTGATGAAACGATGGTGGTCGTCGAGATCAAAGAAATGCGGATATCCGGGAATGCTTCCGTCATAAATCGCCACCTGGCCGTAATCCTCGCAAATATCTTCCAAGCCATCAAGTTTGAACGCCCTGACTGTCCGGGACGAGAACGAGGCGAACCCTATTTTGTCAAAAACGTCCCCTTCATCAAGCGCAATCCCGCAATTGCTCGTATACCGGAAATCCGCCCAACCGGTTTTTGCCATGAGCCTGCGGAAATCCTCGATATACATTGCGCCGCTCAGGCATTCCCCGCGCAGCACGGGATCAGCGGCCAACGCTTCCGGTATGCGCCTGTCGGCGAATACGTCTGAGAAATACAGTTCCCCGCCCGGCTTGAGGACGCGGTATATTTCCTTGAAGACCTGTTCCTTTGCGGGCGAGAGGTTGATCACGCAATTTGAAATGACAACATCGACGCTGTTGTCTTCAATGCCGAGGGATTTCAAATCCTCGATATATCCTTGCATGAACCTCACATTGGAAGACTTGAACCCAAATCGTTCGCGCTGTTCCTCCTGATATTTCCTCGCGGTTTCGATTTGTTCCGTCGTCATGTCGACGCCTATGGCAAGCCCGGATTCACCGACAAGCTTCGACGCGATATAGACATCGCGCCCTGTGCCGCAGCCAAGGTCAAGCACGGTCATCCCTTCAAGCAGGGCGGGAAGCGGAGACCCGCATCCATAGAACCTGTCCTGGATTTCGTCCGCGATCAGCGGGAGGATCGCCCGTATCTCAGCGGGTGGTTTTTCATTCGCGCAGCAAGCGCCGCTTACAAGGTCGTTTTTGCTTTGTAGTTGCTTTCCGTAATACTCTTTCACCTTTTCGATAATGTCATCCACGATATTATCCTCCTCGATTATAAAACGGATACGCCATATCAGCAGCACGCATTCGCGCCGTCATCGGAGCATCCGCAGGTCGGCTCTTTGCCGGTAAACCAGCTCATGATAATGGCGGCGGCGCATCCCGTGCCCGCATTGACTTCTATGGCGCTTGCAGGGCAATTCATGGCGCAGGCCCCGCACTCCATGCAGGAATCCCTATCGGCTATCCGCGCCTTTTTTTCAACAAGGTCAAACACGTTATGCGGGCAGACCTCCGTGCAGCGTCCACAGCCGACGCACTTGCCCTCGTCAAATGCGAGGGTTGTCACATTCTTCAGATATCTATGCTTCATTTCCCTTTCCTCCTTCCGGCCAAATGGGCGCCGAGCGTCAACGCAAGACCCGCGACCGTCGCGCCGACGATAAACGGTAGCGCCTTTTCCATCTCTCTTTTCACGCCTGACGGCGACGTATAGGTAGATGCACCCGTGAAGTTCATGGCAAGCAATGAAGCTATGGCCGGGTAAAGCAGCAGACTCCCTGCCGACAGCAGCCTGTTGCCTTTCGTCAATTTCCCCGTAGCGCCGAGAACAGCCGACGTGCAGCCAAGCCCTATGATGCCGCCTTTCCATGCGAACGCCTTGCCCGGGATGTACGGGAGCAACGCGGGTGTGGCGACCGACCCAGCAAATACCGCACCTAGGCTGTTAGCGATTTCCGTTTTTCCGAAAGGTTTTGCGGCAAATTGATTCGCCAAAAGCATGACGCCGAAAACGGGCAGCGTGTATTTCAGAGCCGGGACAAATTCCATCGGGGTCAATACAAGCCTGTCCCAGAGGCTGAATTTTACCGTACGCATTTCCCTTGTCGCTTTGTATCCAGCGTCAAGATATCCCTTAATGTCGCTTGCGCGAACCGGGCCGAAGCTGACGTCATAGCCGGATCCGCTTTTCACCTTATATGCGCTTACGCCCGTCGCGCCTAGCTGCGGCAGGATGAGTTTTTTGTGCGAAACATATTTTGAAAGCTCCGATGATTTTATGCGCTCCACAAGCTCATCTGTCCCGAATGTCCCTTTGCCGGCGGCGCACCAGACGTTGATTCCTTTTGTGTCAAGGATCAGGAGCCAGCAGTCAAGGCCGTCAAGGTTCTTCCGCAGGGTGTCAAACGTGAGCTTATAGTTTGCGCTGACAAAAACGGGCGAATCATTTCCGGGCGTCCCGACTGAATACAGGCCCGGATCGACTGTGTAGTCCATGCGTCCAATCCCCCAACGCACTTTCCACGCGCCGAGACGGTCGCCCCATGTCAGCGAAGTAGTAACGGCTTTTACATGGATATCGTCGCAGCAGTTTTCCGATGTGCAGGAACAATTATTCTCGCTCATAAGCAATCTCCTCTTGGCATACGCCGTCACAAGCGCATACCGCTTCATTACAGATACAGTCTTGTTTCGTGGTCGTAACGTGTTCCAGAAATGACCGAAAACCAAGTATAGCTTCTTCATTGAGCGAGTAGTACATCCATTTGCCTTCCTTGCGCCCATTGACCAAGCCGCTCCCGCATAGCGTTTTCATATGGTGGGAAAGCGTCGGCTGCGTTATTTGAAATTTTTCAAGTTTGTAGCCTACCCTTCGGGCCAATGAACCGTCCGTACCGCCGCATGACGCTTCCGCTCACGCATCAAATCAAGTACGCCGCGTATAGCGGTACCGACTTGATGCCGTTTTTGAAGCCGAAGTTTTTGCCGGACAGCCTGATTGCGTAATCGGGGCTGTATTTCTTCATATATGAGTTTAGGCTGTATGAGCGGGTGTTTTCACTTGATTTTACTTCAATCGGTATGATTTTTCCGCCGCTCATTATCACAAAGTCAACCTCAGCTTTCGCGTCAGATTCCCAATAAAACAGCTCAAAACCATTGCTCGATAACGTGTTCGCGACATAGTTTTCTGTTATCCCTCCCATAAAAGTGCGGTCAAAGATTTTCATATTTTCCCTTGTCAAACCAGCCTTATAGCTTGCCATGCCAATATCGCCCATGTACAGCTTAAACGAGGAGACATCTTTGCTTATATTTGGTGGCATATTTCCGGATGGGATTTTTGTGGATTTTATGACAACGCCCGCCCTTAAAAGCCAATCTATGGACTCGCCGAACAGGCTCGCCCTTGCCCCTTTTGCGATTAGCTTATATTGGAACTTCCTGTTCTCTTTTGCGAGTTGCGGGACAATTGATTCGTAAGTGTTTATGGTTTTAATGCTTTGCGATTTGTCGGTGTATTTTGTCATGTCAGACACATACGTATCAGATATGATTCGCTGTATCTCAGTATAGTTCAGGGCACTGTCGCCGCCCCAATAGCTGCGGACAGCGAGGGGCATACCGCCTACAATAAGGTACTCCCTGTACATATCCATCAGGCTTGCGTGCAGCACCCGGTCCATGGGCGAATTGCTTGTGAAACACTTTTCAATATCCTCTGCGAATACCGCTTTGTCCGATTCCCATAAAAATTCTTCAAAGCTCATCGGATACATCATTTTTGTAATCACTTTCCCGACAGGGAACGAAAAATCCGCAGCAGATGTATGCACCCCAAGCAGTGAACCCGCGCCAACTACATCATACTCCGGCGCCAGTTCGCAAAAATATTTAAGGGATGTGAGTGCTCTGTTGCAGCTTTGAATTTCATCGAGTATGATAAGAGTGTCTCCCGGAGCCGTGTGCGTGTTGAAATACCGCTCAATACGAGGCAAAAGCTTACCCGGATCGATACTATCCGCGAACAGTTGCGCCAACGTTGGCTCGGTTTCAAAATTCATGTATACAGTGTTTTTATAGTTGTTCGCGCCGAAGTCTCTCAGTAAATACGTTTTACCCGTTTGCCGTGCGCCGTACAATAGCAAAGGCATACGATCTTTGCCTAATTTCTTCCACTGATTCAGATATTTCGTTAATTTGCGTTTCATGCAGACATCTCCTCATATTGAAACTGTAGAGATGTTACCATATAAAACAGCTCAAAGTCAAGATTATTGTCTAAATATGCAATAATAGGTGCCTATTATTGTCGAAGGAGAGCTAATGGGACAGCAGAACCGTCCCGCTGTCGTTACTATTCATGCCCTGCCCGGCGGCATCTCGCCCCACCAACTCACAGCATCCCCAAGGTGCATACACCCCACCCTCCCGCGAGATGCCGCCTTTCCAACATTGAGCCGCCTGACACAAGAACTTGACCACAACAAACGGAAGAGACCGCGAAAGCGGTTTTTTCAATGGCATAATGCAGCAGGCCTTGTGTATTTTTGGCGAAATTGCCAATGGACTCACTTTAATTTGTGTGGTATGCTCACGGCATGGGAAGTGTAAGGCCGGCCATGACGCCGGAGCGTATTGAACAAATCAACAAGCTGATTGCCGACAATCCTGACTGGCATAGGTCAAGGCTTTCGCGGGAACTCTGCGAGATGTGGGACTGGAGGGGCGAGAACGGTCAGATAAAAGACGTGTCTTGCCGCGATGTGTTACGTGCTTTGGATGCTGCCGGTAAAATAAAGTTGCCGCAGAGGGTCAGGAATGGGAGGATAGCGGGCAAAACGGAGCAGATTGTACCCATGCTGCACGACATGACGCCCATCACCGGCAGCCTGCAGGAGTTAATGCCGCTTTCCGTGGAAGTGGTGACGGAAAATTACGGGCTGATGGAATTCAAGTCATACATAGAGCAGCACCATTACCTTGGGTACGACCGCAACGTGGGCGAGAACATAAAATACTTTGTGCATGACCGGCACGGGCGGCGCCTGGCCTGCCTCATGTTCGGGTCTGCGGCATGGTCGTGCGAGCAGCGCGACAGGTATATAGGCTGGGGCAGAGAGCGGCGGAAGACGGCATTGAGGTACATGGCCAACAACTCCCGGTTCCTGATCTTCCCTTGGGTGGATGTCAGGCATCTCGCAAGCCATATCCTCGCGCGGGTCAGCCGCCGCATATCCGCCGACTGGGTGGCGAAGTACGGGCACCCGCTGTATCTGCTGGAGACATTCGTTGAAATCGGGAGGTTCCGGGGGACGTGCTACAAAGCCGCAAACTGGAAGCGGGTAGGCATTACCGCCGGGATGGGGCGCAACTCCAAGACAGGGGTAGTCGGCGAACTCCCCATAAAAGACATCTATCTTTATCCGCTGAATAAGCGGTTCCGGGAAGAACTGTGCGGGCACGAGATGCAAACTTGAGGGAGGATAAAACAAGGGGCGGGGGTGGAAACTTGGACCAAACTGAAACCGTGGCCATCGACTACCGGCGGCTTTACGAGGAGCAGCTGGCGAAATGCGCGGAGCAGGAGGCTTTGATTGCCTCGCTGCGCAAGGAGAACCGCCTGCTGCGCTTAGACGGTGCGCAAATGCCCAACAGCGGGTTCTTGTGGCTCTCCAACCTCCAGTACAGGGCCAAGGATTTGGCCGCGCAGGTCCGCGACTTCAAATCCGGGGAACGGTATGCCAGGATGGAGGAATGCCATAAGGACCAAGTCGCCGCAATGAACCGGGACAACAGCAGGCTAAAGCGCGAACTGGCGGACGCCAACGCCCAGACCGTCACCGTGCGCGAGAACTGGCTCGGGGTCATTGCCGACATGGAAAAGGCGCAGGCCAAGGAACTGAAAGCAAAAGACTCCAGAATAAAAGTTCTCGGGGACCGGCTGCTTGAAGCTGAACGGCAGCGGGACGAGCTAAAAGACAGGCTTCTGGAAAAGACCCGGGAAGCGTACCGTGTCGCAACGGAATTGGAAGAGGAAAAAGACAGAAACCAGAAGCTAAAGGCGCAGATCAACCGGGATCATGAGAACTCGTCGATCCCGTCTTCCCGGAAGCCCAACCACAAGAAAATCCCCAACGGCCGCGAGATTACCGGGAAGAGGCCGGGGGCCCAGCCCGGGCACGAACACCACCCAAGGAAATGGCACGAGCCGACGATTAAAATCGACATCCCCGCCCCGGATGAATATGCGGACATTTCGCGCTATAAAGAAACCGGGAGGGTCATCACCAAGCAGCTCGTCGACATCCGCGTCGAAATCATCGTCACAGAGTATTCCACGCCGGAGTACCGCGACCTTCTCACAAGGCAGCGCGTGCATGCCGGGTTCCCCGAGGGCATGGTCAACGAAGTGGCCTACAGCGGGAACGTCAAGGCTTTCGCCTTTCTCCTCAACAACCGATGCAACGTATCAATCGCGAACACTTCCGACTTCCTCTCCGAGCTGACGGGCGGCGGGCTGAAAATCTCGGCCGGCATGATATGCGGGCTGTCCAAGGAGTTCTCGCTGAAGACCGAGGCGGAGCAGAAAAAAGCTTTTGCCGACCTACTGCTCACACCCGTCATGAACGTGGATTTCGCCACCGTCCGCGTCAACGGGAAGAACATGAACGTGGCCGTATGCGCGGACCCCTCCACGGCAACGTATCACGCAAGGGAGCATAAGGGGCACGAAGGCATCAAGGGTACGCCGCTGGAAGACTATCAAAACACTGCGGTACACGACCATGACATGACGTTCCACAATTATGGGGGCAAGCACCAAGAGTGCAACCAGCACCCCGAGCGCTACCTCAAGGGCATCATGGAAAACGAGCCAGGCCTGGAATGGAGCGGTCAGATGCGGGATTTGATAAAGGAGATGATACATTTCAGAAATAGCCTGGATTCGGAGGACGGCAGGGACCCGGACAAGATTGACCCCGTCGGGGTGGAAGCATTTGAGGCGAGGTACGATGAAATAATCGCGCTTGCCAAAAAGGAATATGAGGACGTGCCCCCGAGTAAATACAACAAGGACGGCTTCAACCTGTACAGGAGGATGGAAAAATTTAAAGGAAGCCATCTTTTGTTCCTGCACGACAGGCGCGTGCCCCCAACGAACAACCTCGCAGAACGACTGCTCAGGGTAATCAAACGGAAATCGGCACAGGTGATGACGTTTAGGAGTTTCGAAGGTCTTGACTACCTGTGCAGGTCTTTGGGCACGGTCGCCTCTCTGCGCGCGCAAGGGGAAAACCTATATGACAGCGTCGCTTCAATATATGACAGGGTGACAGGTCAGTAGCGGCGATACCGCTGCTGGCGGTTGTGTCGTTTATTTGAATACTGGCAATCAGCGTGCCGCTTGTCGCGGTGCGCTTTATTATACGGAAGACTTTAGATATCTGCGAGGGTGCCGAACGCAGCATGGACGCTTCCCCAATAATCTTGCCGCAGTGGACACCGCAGAGAGTAGCGGCATCCCGCAGGGGGGGTGGGGTGCAAAATGCTGGATTTCAGAGCATGTTTGCGGGGCGGGATGCCGCGGATGCCTGCGTTTACTGGTTGGGCAGGGCATGAATAGTAACACCGCCTGAAAAAAAGGTGGGCGGTCAAAGTAAATGCGACATTGTAAGACTAAATGCGACAAAATGAGGCGAGGCTGCGTTCAGTCATACAAAGGCATGTTGCATTTAGGTCTTTATCGAGGGAAAATCGAAGTAAAACGGGCTTGCCAACCACGAAAAGGGCAAGCTAACGCCGAGGTACGCAGAATCCGATTTTTCGGTCAGAGTAAATGCGCCCCCTGAAAATAAGATATTATGGAACCCTCGCGGAGAAAAATAGATGAGGTAAGAGTTACCAACGTGCCTTGCGCAATCCAATCTGATTATTGTGGTACTAGTATACGTCCCCGAGAAGCCCGATTGCTTCATCCATCACGGCGACGCTGTGTTCGGCGGCGTCAAATCTGATTGACCCCCGCAGGTTTTCGGGAATGTTTGCCATGTAATCCTCTTCGGCATCCCTGACCCTTTCCATCCGCCGCGAAAAGGAAAGGACTAGCTTCCGGCGCTTTCTTCTCGTTGACACATCGTCTGCCGGGATGGGCCTGCGCTCTTTTGCAGTGCCGCTGTAAAGCGCCATGAATTCCGAAAGAACATCCGCCATTGAACGGCCTGAAACTGCACAGGCGGCCTTGAAAGTGGACGCGATGCCCGGATTGACCGAGACTTTGACTTGGGTATAATGCTCAGCATTCCATTTTGTTTTCGCGCTATTTGCAGCTTTAGACAAGGCCATCACCGCCCTCGAAAAGGCTGATTTGCTGCAGGTGCAGGTTCCCGTCGCCAGGTTCATGCGGCTGCTTTTTCAGCAAGGAGGGCTTCAGCACGATCTCGTTCGCCGGAATCTTGCGCATCCCCAATTTTTCGATTACACTGTACCCGTAGAGGAAGCCAAACGTATCAAGCGGGGTTTTGTCGTTGAGCTTCTCTCTGGAGTAGGAGTTAATGTGGGACATCATGAGGTCGATGTCTTCCTGCACGAGGTGGTCGAAGGATGAGCCTTTAGGCAGTATCCTCCTGATGAACTCGTGATTCAATTCCACATTAGGCTTCTGGAAAGACGCATTGGGGTCGCAGTAGAAAACCCTTGTCCTGCGGTTGCCCGGTGCGTCAAACTCCAAGGCTTTCGGGTTGGAGAACTCGGAGCCGTTATCGCCGAGAAGGATTGGGAAAAGCGCCTTGAAGCAGGCAGAGCCAAACTCCTCATACATCCAGTTGAAGCAGTCGATCACGGACCGCGAGGTGTTGCGGTCCCGGATAAGCGCGATCATGAAGTCACAGGACTTGAACATCAGGGTGAGCAGTGCTTTCCCCCCGACGCGGCCAATGACCGAGTCCATCTCTACGGCGGGGAGACCGGTCCGCTCAACGAACTGGAGGTACTCGGGGTAGGTGCGCCCGATGCGGCAGCCGGTGTCCACCTTCGTGCGCTGTTGTCAAGGGTGTGATTGGGTTTTGTAGACTTTCGCCCCTATAAACCCCTGTAATCACGCTTTGTAGACAGGTTAAAGCCGTTTTCGGGGGTAGGTAAGGGTAATATACCTAATCCTCGAAAAACGGCTTTCAGACGTAACAAGAAGTCAGTATTCGCAAGGCTTCACAAGCTGTTAAAAACAGCAAATGTCCACATAACGGCGTTACGATTTGTGATAAAAATATCCCGCAAAGCCTTTTGTGTATGCCTTGCGGGAGTGCTGTTTATGGCTGCAATCGTTTTTTAATATGAGGATTTCGACTTATGTTTTTGTTGGTTTTCTTATTCCAGAAAACCCTTTTGAAACGGTCAGCTAATTATTTCGAAAAGGTTCGAATCAATAGAAAAAAAGGCATCTTCTATAAAAATCTCGAATTGTCTTCTTTGGGTGTAGATATTAAACAGATATCTATAGGGAATCAAATCTCCTGATTGTATAGTTACATTGATACCTAGTTTAGTATCACTTACAGGAATGTTCTGCAATGCCCGAGCCCATCCTTCTGTTCTTGCTGGAAGTGGAGGCAAGTTGTCTGGTACTGTTGGAGAAGTCGTAGGTTCTTCTGGTGGCTGTGTTACTGGTGGAGTTGTTGTCTCTGGTGTGCTTGGCAATCCCGGAGGGTTCGGCTGCGTGGTCTGCTGTTCAAGTTCATACTCCTTGCTTGTGTCAAGCGTGATGGCTTTTGTATCGTTGTCATAACCGACATATACGTTAATCACTTCCATCAAATCGCGGAGCTTGAAGAAATTATTGCCTCCGATATTGTACACGGTCAGGTTCAGTTCCTTGCCGTCAAAGTATATCCTTGACGCTGTTGGCGACGCCGTTTTCGCCTTGCCGTCGCCCTGGGTCATTTCACCGCCGACTGCCGTATATGGCTGCCCGCTTGTAAGTGTGATGGCTCTTGTGTCGTTGTCATAACCGACTTCAAATTGTTTTTCCGTTCCATTGAGCACAAACGCCAAATCACGCAACTTGAAATAGTTATTGCCTCCAATGAGATAAGCTTCAAAAGCCGTCGCCTCGCCATTGAGGTAAACTGTCGAAGCCGTGGGATTGACGGTTTGCGGCTCGGGTACCGCCAGCGCTGCGATACCCGCCGCCGCAACAATAACAGCGCAGAGTACCATAACGAGTAGTTTCTTCTTCAATTTCATTGTGTTCCTCCTATTTTTTATGTGCATTTGTGCATTATCAAAAGGTGAACCTTTTGATATTAGCCTTGTTGGCAGCGTATTGTGTAAAATATCGCGCTGAAACAGGTAAAAATGTAAAATTCGGCTTGAATTATTGTAGAAATCCCTTTATAATCAACGAAGTTGAGGCACTATCAAAAGGTTCAGGTTTTGATAGTGCCTCATTTGCGCTTCGATAGGCCGATTTCCTGTAAACGCCTGTAGCTTCGCTGAAATGCAGGAAGTTCGCGCCCTCGTACTTATCCCCCCGATACAGTTCCACAATACTCTGCTTATCTTCTTCCGTCACGCTGTGCGCAGGGGATCGACCTTTATTTTTGTTTATCAGGAACGCAGCGCCTTCTTCTCTCACCCCATTCCGTAGGCGTGTCACCTCGCTTGTTTGACACATGAAAAATAGAAGAAATTCTGTACACCCTGCGAAAGCAGGGCATTTTTATGCAAAAAAATGATATAAGCGATAAATAATTCTTGCGGAATCATGAGGAATATGATATAATACCACTAGATATTGTATCTGGGGGTGTTTTGCATGGCATATTTAAAGAAAACCTTTTACAAGAAAACGGGGAAAACATATCTGAACATGACGGAGGGGTATTGGGACAAGGAGCGTGGGCATACAAGGTCAAAGACGTTGGAGAAATTTGGCTACCTCGATGAGCTCGAACAGGTTTATGATGACCCAGTCGCGCACTTCCAAAAAGTGGTCGACGACTACAATCATGCAAAAAACGAGGAAGCTGCCGAATACGAGATAACAGCGAAGAAAAGCAAACAGCTAGAAAAAAACACGTCAAACCGCAGGAACTATGGCTACATCGTAATAATGAAGCTGATATACGAGCTTGGGCTTGACCGCTTTTTGGTCAACAGGCAGTTCCGGGACACGAAGATAGAATGCAACACGAGCGCGATAATGAAGATGCTGGTCATATCGCGGATACTGTCGCCCGGCTCGAAGAAGAAGGCGTACGAGGAGATGGGGAGGTATTTCGACTTTGAAAAGAAAGACATGTTCAGCCTCTTGGATGTCTACCGGTCGCTATCCCATTTTTCCGGGCTTGCCAATGACATCCAGCTCCTCATGCACGAGCGCATAACAAAGAACCACGGGAGGGGCATGGGCATCATATATTACGATGTGACGAACTACTATTTTGAGATTGACAAGGAAGACGGGCTTCGCAGGAAAGGGTACGGCAAAGACGGGCGCAAAAGCCCGCTGGTACAGATGGGCTTGGCAATGGATGCAGACGGCCTGCCTATTTCATACGAGTTGTTTCCGGGCAACGAATCCGAGAAGCTCCACCTGCGCCCGACGGTGCTGGAACTGCACGACAGGTTCGAAAGCGGGCGCGTAATAGCCGTCGCTGATTCCGCGCAGAATACGGGCAATAACGTATATTACTTGGATAACAGCAAACAGGGGTACGTGTTCAGCCAGAGCATCCGCGGCGGCAGCGACGATTTCAAGAAGTATGTGGTGGACAACGCTGGCTACAAATGGCAAGGCGACGAATACAAAATGAAGTCGAGGATTGAGCGGCGTAAAATCGAAGTGGACTTTGATCACAAGGACGGCTCCACGCACAAGAAGAAGGTGGAGATAGATCAGAGGCAGATCGTGTTCTACAGCGTAAAATATGCCGCCCGCGCAAAGGCGAAGCGGGAAGAAGCCATAAAAAAAGCGGGAAGGATCATCAGCAATCCGTCCGCGTATACGAAAGCGACATCATACGGTGCCCTCAAGTATGTCATGAATGTCGAGGTTGACGACAGCACAGGAGAAATCAAACCGTCCAAGGGCACCCCTTGCTTCAATGTTGACAAAATTAGGGAGGACGAAAAATACGATGGGTATTACGCCATCGTGACAAATATCTTTGACGAGGGAAAGAACAAGGGGGAGTTTGGCGACGGCAGGATCATCGACATCTACAGGGGCTTGTGGCAAATAGAAGATTCTTTCCGCGTGACAAAGAGCGAGCTGGAAACACGCCCAGTCTACCTATCAAGGGAGGATCGCATACAAGCCCACTTCCTTATCTGCTTCATCGCGCTCGTCATCGTGCGCCTAATTCAAAAGCGCGTAGAACACAAGCTCTCGCCGGAAGCCCTGATTCAAACAATGAACAGCATATCCTGCTCACACGAGGGGCTAAACTTGTTCCTATTTGACTACAGAAGCGATGCCTCCGACATGCTGGGCGATGCGTTTGGCATTGATTTTACTAAGGAAAGGCTCACCAGAAAAGAAATCAAAAAAAATATTGGCGACGCTAAAAAAGCTTAAATTACGCAACAACTATTTATCAAATCACATAGTCCGCGATTCGTTGCAACGCAACATTCGCGGACTCCTTTTTGTTGGCGGGTGCTGTCAAAATCGAGTTATACGCCTATTTTGTGCGTATATCAATAGAATTATGCGTATGCAAAAAACTCTCTATTGACACAAATGCTTTCGCATACTATAATTGAGACAACAGGCGATGGCTTTAGTCATTCGCTGGGACTGGCTGTGAAGCCCGGGTCCTACCGTCGGCGGGGAAGTTCCCCGCCACTTTTTTTCAGGATGTGTGTAAATGAACGACCTTAGCATTTTCGTCGACGAGTCAGGCGTTTTCGGACCCTATGAGATTCATTCGCCTTTCTATATCGTCACGCTTGTTTTTCATGATCAGTCCAGAGATATTTCAGCAAACCTGAATCGTTTGCACGAAGCAATGCGTCAGCGCGGGCTTCCTGAGTATACTGTCCATGCCGGGCCGCTAATCCGACGAGACAATGAATATCGAGAGTTCCATATTGAGGAACGAAAAATGATTTTTAATAGTTTGTTTCATTTTGTTCGCATGGTAGATATAAAATATCACTCTGTAGTAGTTGAAAAGAAACAGATATTTGATGATATCGATTTGCTCATACGCATTACTAAGCAACTGTCGGCGTTTCTCAATGAACACATTATAAGTCTGACGAAATATGACCGCATTGTGATTTACTATGATTATGGGCAAAGAGAACTCACACATATTCTTGTTTCAGTGTTTAATGCTGTATTGAACAACGTTCAATTCAAAAAGGTTTCTCCGGCAGACTATAAACTATTCCAAGTTGCTGATATGCTCTGTACCTTAGAGTTGCTCGCGCTAAAGGCAGAGAGAAAAATGCTATCCAAGTCTGAACTTTCCTTTTTTACATCCGCACGCAATCTCAACAAATCATATTTACGTACAGTTCAAAAGAAAAGATACAAGTATTGATAATGATCACCTGTCCGCAAGAAACGTCCCTTTAGGTATTGTTAATACGAAATTATTAGACAAGCTGCCAACTATTCAGCGCCCGGCCCAAAACACCCGTCATTGCGGGCTTGACCCGTAATCCCCCGCAGAATGCGGTAGATTTGCCGACAGTAATCCGTAATCTCACACAAACCCGCAGGGGATTGCGGCTCCCTGAATCAAGTTCAGGACAGGCTCCAGCCGCAATGACGCTTGTTTTGTGCATGGCGTGAGTTCCCCCTTGCAATAAACACCAAAATCCCAAAAAACATCTTGTAAGAACAGCTTTTCTATGATATCATTCATGTCAGAAAGGCCATAACGATGGCCGCAGCAGCCGTGAGGTGTTGGAACCACCGTCACGGCGATTGTAGGGAACACCTATACTCAGTGCCTACAAACACGGGAAATCCCGCCGCTACGACGCAATCAGTATACCTGTTTTTATAGGTATTTTCAATATGATTTCGTCATGCGGACGGTTCGGGTGTCGCGTGTGCAATACGCTACAGGGAAATTTTGCGCGTAGGCAAGGTAGTAATACCCCCTGCGCACTTTTGTTGTGGCCTTTTGAAAAATCACCTATATGCCCTGAAACAGCGGATAAATCGGCTGTGTGTCATTAATCTTATTTAATATGCGTAAAGCAAAATGAAAGGTAATCGTCATTAAAAGAAAATTATGTATCGCGCTTGCTCTGGTGTTGATTATGCAAATATTCCCCGGTTTGGGCCGCACTGCGGAAGCATCGCAGCCATCCACCGACCTCATCGTAGCGCGCATTGCCCTTAACCCCGCCGCACCAAAAACAGGGCAAATAGCCGATATCGTGGTGTTTGTGCAAAACGTAAGCAGCGCATCAATAAGTCTGTCAGGGTTTACTGCCGGTGTCGCTGTCGGCAGTACAACGCTGACAACCAACGCCTACACAGGCACTTTGAATACTAATGGTGTCATCGAACTAAAATATACCGGATACACCGTTACCGAAGGCTCAAATATTTTCACCGTCTCTATAAGCGGCGGACGCAGCCTAACATATGAATACAACACACGCGGGGCGCATCTTGGCTACGTGGAATATGAAGCCGAGGACGGGTATTACAACGGCCAGCTTATTGTCCCGACGGTCTTCCGGCACGGCGATTTGGCAAGCGAAGCTCGCGGCGGCAAGGCCGTCATGCTGACTGAGCGCGGCCAGTTTGTCCAGTGGGTGGCCGCCGAGGACGCAAACGCATTGACAATACGCGCCGATATCCCTGAAGGGGCGCCGCAGACGATTAGTTTGTACGTCAACGGTGTATTTAAGGAAAAAATCACGCTAAACAGCACACGTCTATACAACTTAGCTGGCTACACTAAACGTCCGGATATCGTTGATTATTTCAAAACGTCCGGAATGAACGAAAAACTCAACTATCGGGAGAGTCACAAGCTGCTGACCACACCAATCAACAAAGGCGACGTTGTGCGCCTGCAAATCGACGCGAACGACAGGGCGGATTACTATTGCATTGATTTCATCGAACTCGAATATGCCCTCAAAAAAGAGAAGCCGGTAAATCTTGTGTCAATCGCCGACTACGGCGCCGTCGAAGGCGGCAAGGTAGACAACACAGATGCCATCCAAAACGCAATCAATGCCGCCATCCGTGAAGGCACTGCAGGGATTTGGTTCCCCGAAGGTAACTGGGGCCTTATGAACGTAATCTACATAGACATTCTTCATCTCGACATCCCGGAGGGCTTCGTTTTTGCCGGAGCGGGCATATGGTATACTCGGCTTAACCGCATTATTAACCCGGAGCCGCCGAATGAGTTTTGGTATTTCGGCTTTATGATATTAGGCGCCACCGTCACTTTTCAAGATTTTATGATCGACGGTATCATCGAAGATTCGGAGCATATTTTAGAGCTTCATGGCAGCGGCATAACCGGCAGTACTTTCGGTGCAAATTCGCGAATCGAAAACCTCTGGATACAAGGTACGGCGGCCGGCATTACTGCTGGCTTATGGTGGGAGGATTACTTAAGTCTTCCTCCGGAACAAGCTCAATCCAGAGGGACCCTTATTCAAAACGTCCGTATAAGGGAAACAACTGACAATGGACTCAACTTGCATAGAGGCAGAGTCGGTGTAACTGTGAGAAATGTCAATAGCCGCTCCACCGGGGACGACGGCTTTGCGATGTGGTCCCATGCCACCGGCAGTTCTAACCCCGGCATTGGAAATCAAGGCAACATTATTCAAAACTGCACGGCGGAGCTGCAAAGGTGGGGTCAGGGTATCATGCTCTACGGTGGGCGGGATAATCAGTATCTTGATATTGTTGTTAGAGATCATAATTTTGGTATGCCCGGAATAATCGTTAGTATGTGGTCTGGTTGGGATAACGATAACCTCACGGGTGACAATCGCTTCGAGCGCATAACCATCGACCGCTGCGGCTGGGCGAGCGATGCATATGCGGGGGACGATAGTCCCATATGGGCGTCAATCTGGGTTTATGGCGCTGATAGAGATATTCGCTCTGTCAACTTCAAAGACATCGATATCCGCAATGCTGACTTTACAGCGGTTAAGCTTATGGGAGATGTCGAGGTCAGTTTTGAAAACTTGAATATCGACGGCTACTGTCTCGGCACAAACGCCACGCACCTGGAAGGGGCGGCTGTGGTTTATGGAGGTGCTACAGGCAAGGTATACTGGAAAAACCGCAGTATTTCGGGAGGTGGGAATAACCGCCCCGAAGAAATAAAAATATGGGGTTCGGACAACCTGTAAATCATCCACCTCACCGCGGATCAACCTATCCCCATGCCCTCGGCTTATCCGACACCATCACTGCCGCCCGCTCCCAACATAAACTCGGCAGCCGGTTGGGCGCACGCTAATATTAACAACGCATTCCGCAAAGGATTCATACCGGCAGAGATCGTTAATAACTATAGAAATGTCATCACACGTTCAGAGTTCTGCCGGATGGCTGTTATGTATCTTGAGTACGCTACGGGCAAGGGCATAGACGTCATACTTGCCGAAAACGGCGTGTCCCGCGACCCGAATGCGTTTACCGATACTAGCGACCCGTATATTCTTGCGGCATATGCGCTAAGGATAACAACCGGGACAGGCAGCGGAAGATTCACGCCAAATGGCAGTATAACTCGTCAGCAGGCGGCAACAATGCTGATGAGAGCGTGCAGAGTCCTCGGCATGGACGTTGAAAACGCTCCGCCATCCGGTTTCGCTGATATCGATAGGGCGGCAAACTGGGCCGTAGACGCTATAAACTTTTGCCGCGCAAATGGCATAATGCAGGGCGTAAGCAGCACAAATTTCGCCCCGCTATCGACATTCACAAGACAAGAAAGCATAGCAACCTTTGACCGCATGGGTTAGCCCGCTTTTGCGCTGCATACTGACTTGCCCGCAGTTTTTCTGAAGGGGCTGACGCTAAAAGAGACGTCAGCCCTCTTTGAGTGTACCCTTAAATACAAGTCGGCGCTCGATGAAATCTGCTCGCAGCAGTGCAAAGCGTACAAACGCAGCAGGCGGCGGCAATAAAACTGTTGTCGCACAGGACAAAATGTGTTACAATAGTCGTGAGATACAAATGCGCTTGAAGCTGCACAAAACGAGGGCGGCGAGCGTCATACAATCCCTTGTAATAATATATAACCCACTCTGACGCTTTCGACTGCGCTGAAAGATATCCGGTGGGGAAAGTATAAACGAGGTGTCACGCATGACTGATACTATAACAACAACAAAAGCGCTTCCCGAGATATTACTTAAACTGATAAAAACTGAAAAAGTCAGGGTAAAAGAAAGCGACGGAGTTATTCAACTTATGCCTGTAAAAGAAACTACCGACTGCACTGTTGGGCTTCGCGGAATACTTGCGGACTACCCTGAAATGTCTGTTGACAATTTTCTCAAGCGCAAGCGCGCTGACGCGGAGTTGGATCTATGATCAATTATGTTTTAGATGCTTGCGCTCTACTTGCTTTGCTGCGGAACGAATCGGGTGCGGACATAGTAGCTGTATGATCATAACAAAAGCGTCTATGGCGTAGGCGCTTTGTTGTTGATGTTATGTGTTATGCCGGTATCGCCTGTTGCACGACTATGTCTACTATTTCGTCTAGGAAAACAGTGTCTAGCTCTTGGGGCGCAATTTCAATCTGAAATCCGTACCTATCCGGGTCTGTATCGAACTCATCCGGCGCTAAAAACATACCGGTAATAACGCCTCGGGACAAAGTCATTATTGATACCTCTTTCCCGTCAAATGCCGACTGTTCAAGAATTATCTGATAATCAACCATGTTTATCACCTTTTCTGTAATCGCTCACCGGCACAATGTGAACGCCGGTTGATGAGTAAAATATTTCTATTCTTCTTGTATCGACGTATTTTTGCAAAGACTTTACCCAAGTTTTTCCGACAATTCTTCCTGTGTCGATTATCTCGCGTGGATATGGTAAACTGCTAATGTATATTTCGCCGGTTCCTTTATATCTGCCAACTAACTCCTGCGCATCGGCTTCCAATATCGACGGCTCACTTCCCAATGCTCGCATCTTGGCTTGATTTTGTTCAAATTCGAGTGTTCCCTGTATATGCTTGTTCTGTCGCCCTTGAATCACTCTCGACGGATATGTGCCATCCAGAATTTTCTGCCGTTCTTCATCAAGTTTCTCTTGTCTGATTTTTTCCAACATATCCGCAAGCGCTTCAACAGCGTATTTGCGCTCCTTTTCGTATTATTATAAGTCACTCGCGCTCGGAATACCGAGAGTATTCCCTGATGACAATATACCACCATCTGGCGTATTTGGCAACATCTTTTGAGGATATAGGCACCGGAATCAAAGATAAAGTTATTATCACACCCGCCCAAAACATGCGTCATTGCGGCCTCTGAGCCGCAATCCCCTGCGGGTTTGTGCTAGATTACGGATTACTGTCGGAAATCTACCGCATTCCACAGGGGATGCGGGTCAAGCCCGCAATGACGAAGAGGTGCGTGAATAGTATCCGTTCCATTGCTGCTCAGACATAATGCTACCCCACGTTTCTCACAATCTTCTCTTTTCATAGATTGCTTTACACTACCTTCCTCACCAGCATTACGCGCCTGCCTTCCCGCCGCGCCTTATTACCCTTGTTGCGTTGAGGACTGCGAGCAGGGCTACGCCTACGTCGGCGAATACGGCTTCCCACATGGCCGCTAACCCGAGAGCCCCAAGCAGGAGAAAGACCCCTTTTATCCCCAAAGCAAAAACGATGTTCTGCCAGACAATGCGCCGTGTAAACCCTGCAATATCAATAGCCTGTGCCAGTTTCGACGGCTCATCGGTCATCAGCACGATATCGGACGCTTCAATCGCTGCGTCTGACCCCAAACCGCCCATCGCAATGCCTACATCCGACCGGGCCAGAACCGGGGCATCGTTGATACCGTCGCCCATAAAGGCAAGCTTACCTTTTGGGCTTTTTTGCTCGCTCAATTTCTCTATCATTTCTACTTTTTGCCCCGGAAGAAGACCGCCGTATACTTCGTCGAGCTTGAGTTCTTTTGCAATATCTTCCGCTATTTGCGGCTCGTCGCCTGTGAGCATCACCGTTTTGCGAACGCCTCTTGCTTTGAGCGCCGCGATTGCATTATAGCTGTCAGGCTTAATTTCATCAGAGATGATAATGCATCCAACATAAGCATCATCCAAAGCGACATATACCTTTGTACCAGTTTTTCCCGGCTCCTCGCATGGTATATTCATGCGCTCCATCAGCTTATGGCTTCCTGCCAGTATGGTTTTACCATCAAACCTGACGCTGACACCATACCCCGCTATTTCCTTATACTCTGAAAGCCCCGTTTCATACTCAGAATCATAAGAAGATAGTATCGACTGTGCGATTGGGTGGTTTGAGAATGTTTCGGCTCTCGCGGCGAGCTCAAGCAGCTCGCTTTCAGTATATCCGCTCTCCGGCAAGATGCTCGTCACCTTGAACACGCCTTTTGTCAGCGTTCCAGTCTTGTCGAACACAACGATGTCGAGATCATTGAGCGCTTCGAGGAAGTTTCCGCCCTTAACCAGTATCCCCTTTCTTGACGCGCCGCCGATTCCGCCGAAAAAGCCAAGAGGGATTGACACCACGAGGGCGCACGGGCACGAAATTACAAGGAATATTAGCCCCCTGTTTATCCAGTCAGCCCAGCCTCCATTCATGAGCAATGGCGGAATGACTGCAATCAGCGTCGCCAGCGCGACTACAACGGGAGTATAGTAACGCGCAAACTTTGTGATGAAGCTCTCTGTCGGCGCTTTGTTGCTGCTTGCGTTTTCCACAAGGTCGATAATTTTTGCTACCGTGGAATCCTCGAATGTTTTTGTCACTTCAATCCTCAATACGCCGGATTGATTTATACAACCTGACAAGACAGCGTCGGATACCGACGCTTTTCGCGGGACAGACTCACCTGTCAAAGCCATCATGTCAAGCATGGACTCCCCATCGATCACCATGCCGTCAAGCGGGATTTTTTCTCCGGGCTTAACTATAATGACATCGCCAACGCTCACAGTTTCGGGGGCTGCTTTGATTATTTCTCCGTTTTTGACTATATTTGCGTAGTCAGGACGTATGTCCATGAGGTCTGTAATAGATTTCCTCGACCTGCGCACGGCCAATCCTTGAAAGAACTCGCCGACTTGAAAAAAGAGCATGACAGCCACAGCTTCAGGGTACTCCCCTATGGCAAACGCGCCAATGGTTGCAATGCTCATCAGGAAGTTTTCATCAAATACTTTTCCGCGCACGATGTTTTTGAGCGCCCACAGGACGATCTCACCGCCAAGTATAAGGTAACTGACGATAAATACGGCAAGTTGAATATACTGATTGACGTCGAAAAACTGCGTTATCACTATCCCTGCGCCGAAAACAAGCGCGCCAATAATCAGTTTAGCAATTTCAAACTTGCCGCTTTCTTCGGAGCAGTCGCATCCGCTATCGCAGTGACAGCTTTCATTTTCAATAATTTCCATAACCAAATTCTCCAATTTAATAGTTGCTCATACATTCAACCAAGTGTGCAAAAATACCTTCCCTGATGCCTTATACTCTACAATTACTGTAACTGTACAGCACACCTGTGCAGAAATCTTACAAGCCTCGTCATTGCGGCCTCCGAGCCGCAATCCCCTCGAAATACGCAGGGGATTGCGCCCTGAACTCGATTCAGGACCGCAATGACGGGAGGAGGTTTTGAGTAGTTACCAATTACTCATGTATATGTTCAAAGCCTTTTTCAAAAATATCTTTAACGTGCTCGTCAGCAAGTGAGTAATACACCACTTTGCCCTGTTTGTCATACTTTACAAGATTTGACATGCGCAAAGATTTTAGCTGGTGCGAAATCGCAGATTTTGTCATGCCGAGCAGCACGGCTAGGTCACAGACGCACATATCTTCGTGGGACAGCGCCCATAGTATGCGGACGCGGGTTTTGTCAGCGAACATTTTATATAGATTTGCAAGGTCATAGAAGTCCTGCCCGTCAGGCATCAAAGCGCGGACGCGGTTCACAACTTCCTCATGAATGACCTCGCAATCGCAAGCGGCGCGTTCAATGCGGTCCATAACCTATCCTCCTTATAATTGAACAATGGCTCAATCGTTCACATTATACACATCACTGTCATATATGTCAAGAAATATTTCAGCAGCCAAGCTTCAAATATGCGAAAGTTATAGATATTAGTGTAAAAGTTCACTACTAATCTTAGTATTGCTTTCATGCATTAGCGGTGACGGTATGCGATTCATATTAGTTCAGAAGCGGTGAGGAACGGCGTTACAAGTCACAGGGAGTGTAAGTTTTTGGTGCCCCTACCAAAGACCTTGCCGAAATAGGGCTATTTTTTGCATTCCTGTCGCTCAAAGTCGCATCCTGCGCCTATTCGCGGCGCTCCGCATCCTTGCTCCGCGCTACGGAATGAAAAAACATCCCTATTCCGGCAAGGTCTGACTTGTAACGGAACGGCATAGTATATCGAAATGAAGAGGCAAACCCCGTTGACAGCGCAGGCTCTCCATGTGATATAATTATCTATAGCGATAATTCATAGTATAGTAACTGATGAACTAAAATAACTTGTTTTAAAGAATGCGAGGGACAACCATGCCTAACAATGGAATGATCGAGAAAATACAACCGCTTGATCGGGAGACATGGCAGGGGCATCGTTTAGAATTTCACTACATTTCGCACTACTATTATGATGTTGAGATTAACCGCACGGACAACGGGTTTAATGTGTCCTTTATAAAAAATCCGTTCGACACCCCTTTTGAATATATGCCGAGTGACGAAGATAAATTGTTTCAGCCGTGGTGGGACGATATTAAAGCGTGGGGCATTGTAAAAAACGGGCGGCTTATCGCCGCAATAGAAACTGCGGTTGAGGAATGGAGCAATCGGCTCCGCGTGACCGAACTATGGATAGACGACGCATATCGCCGAAAAGGTATAGGAACGGCATTGATGGATGCCGCCGTGAAGCGTGCAAAAGATGAGAAACGCAGAGTCATAATGCTGGAAACACAGTCTCGGAACTCAGGGGCAATAGCGTTTTATCTCGCGTATGGGTTTTCGCTCGTTGGCTTTGATGCTTGCGCGTACCGGAACAACGACTTGAGCCGAAAAGAAGTTCGCATAGAGTTGGGAATACTGTTATAGGGAACATGTACAGCCGCCTCAGTCCGCGCAGACTGAACAAGGTGCGTCTCCCCTGTTTTCAGGGTATGTCCTTGTCATTATCATCGCTGCAGCATGTCTGGCTGCGGGCGGGGCGTCGTTTATGGTGATTAGATCAAAGCGCCGCAGGCATTATATCTCTGGTTTCTAAGGATTGTAATTGCTCAGGAGGTACCCGTGAGAGTGGCTTTTGCACAAATCTATTTTCTGGTGGCTGAAAATGCAGATCTTACGTTTTGAGCTTCCATTTGTACGGAACCATTAATCATATTGCGGCCTGTTAAGGATAGGGAATATGTGCGGCGGAGGGCGTAATTGTCCTCCGCCGGTAAAACACCGGGCACTAATTCTTTCATAAACTTCAGATGGGACGTACCGGTGATTTTGCGAAAACTTCTCTTGAGTTCTATTTCGTATAATCCCTGCCTGATTATCCTATTTTCATTTATGAACGTGAGATACATGTTGCCCAAATACTCTTTTCGATTTTTCTCGTAGATAATCATAGTGCCCTCTTGCTTAAGTTGAGCCAGCTTTTTTGAGTCTTTTGCGTTTTCCGGGAAGAACTCGACATTCCAGCTGCCGGTCAATGTATTTCTGGAAGTTCTGGTTATTTCAAGCGTACAGCTCAACAAGGCGAGGCAGAAGGTTATAAGCATGTCCAGCCTTTCACCTAAGTAATAATTAAAGAAGCCCACGTCTTCTGCAAGGAAAAAGTAAGAAAGGACAAAAATGAAAATCAATATTATGCAGAATACAGCATAAAAAGCTCGCATGTAAAAAACCCCCTCGCAACAGTCACACCATTTTGTTACTAGTCAGACCGTGCCGGAATGGGGCTGTTTTTTCATTCCGTAGCGCGGAGCAAGGATGCACAGCGCCGCGAATAGGCGCAGGATGCGACTTTGAGCGACAGGAATGCAAAAAATAGCCCTATTTCGGCACAGTCTGACTTGTAACACCATTTTAGCATAAGTGCCTTGTGTGAATCAAGGAAGAAATCGTTACAATTCACGGGGTAGCCGGAAACAGGCGTGTTGTGCGACTGCCGTGAGGGAATTCCGGTTTTATCCCGGAACTGA
>Ga0099364_10003677_pt1 | contig 23639 bp, 20 predicted proteins | sample TergutTh196P3_FD_73070 | JGI IMG/M metagenome (GOLD analysis project Ga0099364, IMG submission 73070) | Microcerotermes parvus P3 segment gut microbial communities from Pointe-Noire, Republic of the Congo - Th196 P3 | ecosystem: Host-associated > Arthropoda: Insects > Digestive system > Gut ...
CGGGGGGGGGGGGGCGGGAGGCGAGGGGGGGTTGGGGGGGGGGGGGGGGGGGGGGGAGAAATAAAACCGGGTTGGGGGGGGGTTGGGGGTTGGGGGGGCGGGACGCGGCGCTGACATATCACAGAGAGCAGCGGGAGGCGATGGCATTTAACGCGGAGCTTAGGCGGGGGGAGCGGAGCCCGTGGGACGTGACGACGACGGACACGTTTATGGGAAGTATTTTGTCGAGGTTTGGACTGATGGCGCCGAGTTCGCGGACGGCCGGGACGTTGCTAACGGGCCTGGGCGGGATGGCGGGGCGGTCGGTGGCGAGCTTACTGCCGACGCGAATGGCGCACGCGGCGGATGACGCGGCGTTCTTGGAGAATATAGGTGACTGCCCGCGTTTAGAGGAGATCGGCGCGGTTGGGAATAGGATCTGCCAGCCGTTTGTGGTGAGTGATTCGAGCACGACGCCGATTGACGCGTATGACTTGTACCGGATTATGGCGTGGATGCATGGAGAGCCGGACCCGGAGAACCTGAGCTGTCGAAATGCGGCGGGCTACGGCGCGCCGAACTTTTTGTGTCGGATGGCGGAGGCAAGCGAGGAAGAGTTTTTGTATGTGACCGAGCGGCGGACGGAGCCGGTGACGGGTGCGGAGTTCTATGACACGCGGGCGTTTCGGGCGGATGACGGGAAGTACTATATAACTGAATTGATACCGGATAGGGCTGGAGGGCTGGAGCAGATTGGGCGAGGGTCGCGGCTGGGGGATTATGTGACGTTTTGTAGCAACCGTTCGACGTTTTGGGGGGAGGTAGATAATAATATATTGGCGATGCAGGGCGGGACGGGACGGCGAGTGCTGAGCACGACGGGCGTGGCGCTAAATTGGGTGCCGGTGGTGAGTGATATTACTAGCTTGGCGTCGAGCGCGCAGGATTTGGCGTTGCTTGACGCGGGTTGGGCGACGGGGCAGAACTGCGTGGTGGGGGATGGGACGTTTACGACAGCGGAAGGAACGACGCGAGATTTCCATGGGACGGGGACGCTAGGATGGTCGCGGGAGACGAGGTTTTTATCGCAATACCTAGAAGATCAGCGAATCTTTGAGGGGGCGGGAATGATTAGTTCGTCGCCTTCGATCGCGTTTATAGAAGAGCATGACCCGTGGGGCTGGGCGAACGATTCGTATGAATCGTTTCTGGCAATGATTTCGGGGTTGACGCCGACGGAAGTGGCGGCGACGATGGACATGATTGATTGGGTGGCGAGGATGATGGATCCGGATTACGTGGCGGCGCTAGGTCCGTTTACGCGAGACGTGCGAAGCGCGAGCGAGCAATTGCCGGAAGTGGAAGATTGGCGCGAGGAAGTGTCTCGTAGTGTGCAAGAGGCGGCGACAAAGATTGGCAGCGCGTTTCATTGGGCCGCGAAGCGACAGTGGGGGACGACATGAAGTGGCTAGCGAACTGGCGTGATAATTTGAAGCGGGCAATGATATTAGGTTCGGCTTTGCTATTGGCGGGGACGAGTGTGGGGGTGCAGGCGCTGAGTCCGTGGAACCAGATGCAGTGGGCGGAGTATGAGATTTATTGGTTTGATCCGGATGAAGACTTAAGTGTAATCGGTAGTCGGTCGTGTACGACAACGACGATGTTGCCGGGCGACTCGGTGGCGGAACGGCTATGGAACTTGTTCGCGACCAAGTCGCAGTTTTCGGACGCGCAGATCGCCGGGATACTAGGCAACGCGCAACAGGAAAGCGGGATGAATCCGTTTGCTCAAAGTGCGTCGGGGACGTTTAATGGGATCTTTCAGTGGGGGCATGGGAGATGGGACGCGCTACTCGGAAAGTTGCGTGCGGAGGGGTTGGGTCACTTGTTCGACGGGTCAAACCGGCGGAACTTCGATAATGTGAGCGAGGCGGATTTGAATAGAGTGTTGGAGATCCAGGTAGACCATGCGCTAAGCGAGGTGCGGGGGAGCAGGAACTGGAGCAGCTGGACAGAAGCAATGCTAGCGTCGACGACACCGGAAGAGGCGGCGGAGGTATTCTTGGTGTTGTTTGAAGGAGCGATCGCGACGAATGACGGGCATCGAACAGCGGAAAACCGGATTATGTACTTCCAGGATTTCTTGGGGACGTATTGGCAGGAAACGTACAAACGACGTGATTTCGCACGAGATTATTATGATAGGTTTAGCGGGCACGAAGGAGGTATGACGATCAATACTGCTCCGATCGACCAGACCAACGCGGTCTTTGTGGGAGATTCGCGAATGGCGAGGATGTGCAATGACGTGAATTTGTCGAACTGCGTAACGAACGCGAACGGTGACGTGAATTGGCTGAGGAATACGGCGGCGCGGGAAGCGGCGGCGATTGAAATGCCGGACGGTGCACCGATCGTAGTGATGATGGGGATCAACGACCTGAATAACGCGTCGAGCTACGTGGCGGCGTATCGGGAGCTGGCAAACGGGCCATGGGCGGGTAGGCGGGTAGTGGTGCTGGCGGTGCCACCGGTGTCGGACGCGGCAGGTACGGTGACAAACGCGCAGATAATGGCGTTTAATGAGACGGTGGCGAATGGTTTGTCGGGCGGTGGGGTGACGTTCTGTGGGGCGACCAACTCGGGGGTGGCCTACTCGGGGTTAGATGGAATAACCTTTGACCCAACGGGGAGTGAGGCGATTTTCCGAGCGATACAGAGTAGCTGTGGTGGGGTAGAATCGACGAACGCGCAGTGCGGGGAACTGACGAGCGGAGGGATGACGCTAGAGCAGGCATGGGCGTTTGTAAACTTCTATAACCACGGCTCGGACACAGAGATTATGCCGTACCTCAGTGGCGCCGGGATGAGTTGTGTAGGTGGGCCGCGGTCGAATTGCGTGAGCTTTTCGACTTACTTTGCAAGGCGGTTTACAACGGTGGGGCAGTACGGTAGAACGGGGGGTAATGGCGACGCGTTTGCAGGAAACTTGTACACCTTCCATTCGGATCCGTCGGACCCGAGTAACACGTGGGCTGGCGAGTCGGGTGGAGCGCCGAGGCCGTATTCGATATTCAGCCGCAACTACCAAGGTGGTGGTGGGACGCAATGCGGCGGGCGGTCGTGCGGACACACTGGAGTAGTGCTAGGCGTGTTCGAAGACCAAAACTTGGTGATCACGGGTGAGGCGTCGTGTGGTGGCTGGGGCGAAGGGGCGCTGAGCCGAGCTGGTGTGGGCCAAGAAGCAAGGTTCCATGCTATCGTGCTGACTTATACGATTGAAGAGTTTATGAATTGGTATCAACTGTTTGTGGTATACCCACAGCTAACGGAGGAGTTGTAGATGGAAGAACTAAAGCGGCGGGCACGGCACGACTGGATTCGGGTGAAGAAATGGTGGAAGAAGCTGGACGCGAGACGGAAAAAAGGAATAGTATTTGGGGGGCTGGCGGTAGTGGTGTTGTTAGTCGGGGTGATCTGGTGGTCTGGCAGGGAGGATTTGATCAAGATAAATGGGTTACGGGAGCTGACGGCCGGGAAGCCGACTGATGCGGAGACACTACGGTTTATCCAAGGGCTGCTACTGGACACGATAAACATGAATGTGGATGAGCCCAAGACGGCTAGAGACATTACAGATGCAGAGGTTCGAGAGGGATCGTTTGAGCAGGTGGATGAAGTGACGCATACGGTGAGTTTTGTGGTGGACATACCGAGTTTGCAACAGTCATATAATGTGTCGTATCAATGGAGCAATGACGGCGGGGATTTGGTGCAACACGCGACGATGGTATGGTGTCCGCGGCCGGAGCAGCTGGTCTTTCCGGCGTGGGATTGTAGGGATATGTTGACGCAGGAGGCGGCGGGCGCAGGGGGAGAAGATGATGCGGGGGCGATTCCGGGTCGGCCGGGAGTGAATGATCCGCTGGTGAGGGCGCTGCCAGTGTCGTCGCCGTTGTTTAGGATTGTGTTTGATCATGAGACCGGGGCGATTCAGACGAATGTGGGGCAAGAGCATTTGAATGAGGCGATTTCGTGGCTGAGACGGCGGGAGGCGCAACTGGAGGGAGTGATGCTAGCGAATTATGATTTGCTGTTTGTACCGGGAACGCCGTTTGGTGAGCTTCTGGATACGGCGTGGGCGACGGGGGCAAGTGCGGAAGAGATTTTGAGGCGAAACTATGCGACGGTAATGGTAGGATTTGAGGTGGATGAAACGCGAGAGGTAGGGGAGTATATGGTGACGCTACTGTGGTCGAATGATACGCGGGTGATGGCGAGTTATCGGGCGGTGTTTAGGGCGGAGGGGGCGTGGTGGAAGTTGGTGGCGCCGCCGCAGCCGCTTTTGACGGTGTATAATACGCCGGGGGTGGCGGTGGAAGTGTTGAGTGTGGCGAATGGGTTGTAGACTAGAGGCTGGAAGGTAGGAGTAAGTTTACTCACAATTTGGATAATCTAGCGGTATGTATCCGCATACCCCCTGCTCCTCTGGCCAATCATCGCAAAATCCTTCTTGCCGAGGCGGGCAATAGGGGTCTGGATTGGAAACTAGCTGCGACTTGATAAGTTGTATCAATGCTAGAATTGCAATAATGGATGCTGTTACGACAAGTATTATAACAAAGGTTGCTGGAGTCGGAGGTAGAGATCGACGCTTGGGTCTTTTATCGCGTGAGGCGGAATTTTGTTTTGACATGTTGCTGCAGTCTTTCTATTAAATATTTAGTTTACCACAGACTCACAGTAATGTTACTGCGAGCCCCTGCTACCGCGAGAGATATGGCTATTGTTATTTTAGTTTTGTTTATTCCTGGACCCATTCGCACCCTCCGTTAATTTTCAATAGTCTAACATGTGTGAAGGTGGGTGTAAAGGAGAATTATTCATAACCGGATATCTATAGCTGGATGTCGCTGGCGAGGCCTTTAGGGGGGTCGACGGCGGTGATGATGATTTGGTGGTTGGCGAAGTTTTGCATGAGGGCGGCCTGGCGGGACTGGTCGAGCTCGGAAAAGATGTCGTCGAGAAGGATGAGTGGGGCGCGGTTGCTTTGCTCAAAGTAGAGGTCGCTTTCGATGAATTTGAGGGCGACGATGATGGTGCGGTTTTCGCCTTGGCTGGCGATATCGGTGGCGAGACGATTGTTGAAGCGGAAAAAGAAATCGTCCCGGTGCGGGCCAAGGCTGGTGGTACGGAGGAGCTGGTCGCGTTGGTGGTTGGAACGAAGAGCATCGAGATACTCTTCTTCGCCGCGGGCTTTGCCGGAATAACTAAGCTGGACGCTGGGGCGATGATTAGGGAGGCTTTGATTGTTGCCGCTGGCGATTTTGCCGTAAACTTCGGGTAGACGATCGCTGATGAGATTGGTGTAAAAGTTGCGCTTTAGAAGGATCTCGGAGCCGTAGCGGGCGAGGAGGGCGTCCCAAATGTCTTGGTCGCCAGGAGTGCGGTATTCGCTCTTGAGGAGTTTGTTGCGCTGGGCGAGAGCGCGGCGGTACCTGCTGATAGCCTGACGATAGGATGAGTCGATGCGGCCGAAGAGATGGTCGAAATAGTCGCGGCGGTTGCCGGGGGAGCGATGGATGAGGTTGAGGTCGGCGGGGGTAAAGAGGACGACGGGGTATTTGGCGACTAAGGGTAGGCGGGCGGATTTTTTGTCGCCGAGACGAACTTCTTTTTTCGGGCCACTCTTAGGGCTGGCGGAGCTATGGCGGATTTTGCGAACAGTGCCGTCGGACATCGCGAGGTCGGCTTGCCAGAAGTCGGTGCCAAAGCGGATGATCTCTTGGTCGGAGGAGCGGAATGAAGAGCCTTGAAGGAGACAGTAAACAGCTTCAAGGATGGAAGTTTTACCACTGCCGTTAGACCCGGTGATAACGGTAACCGGGCGGGAGAGGTCAGCAGCCATGCGCTCGTGGGAGCGGAAGTTGTGGAGTTTGACGTGCGACACGACCATGGGCTACCTTAGGATAGGCATGATGAGGTGGACATAGTCCGGGTCGCTAGGGGTCTCACGAAGAACAACCGGCGCGGGGCGATCGCCGCCAGACTGACACTCGAGGGAGATTTGGTCGTTTTCGAGGGAGTTCAAGGCGTCGAGAAGGAAGCGGGCGGAGAGGGTGACGGAAAGGTCGGTTTTGATTTCGGTGGAAGCGATCTTGGTGCTGTTTTCGCCGACTTCGCTAGCGAGAGATTCGACGGTGAGGCTTTGTTCGGATTTGTTTGCAATGACTTTGATGGCGCCGCCGCTGGACTTGGCGAAGATGGAGGCGAGGCGGACGATGCGGATGAGCTCGTGGCGGTCGAGGTCGACCTGGAGGTTGCTGGAGTCGGGAATAAGTTGCCGGTAGTCGGGGAAGTTGCCGGGGATGAGCTTGGAGGTGATTTCTAACGACCCGAAACGGAACTTGATTTGTGCGGAATCGCAGAGAACGGTGATTTGGTCGTCGTCAGAGCTGCTCCTGATGACCTCTTGTAGGGCACCAACCGGGACGACTACGCGGAGCTCATCGCGGAATTGGTCAAGGAGCTTGGCGCTAGCGAGACGATAACCATCGGTGGCGGCGATAAAGAGCTGCTTGTCGAACATATTAAAATAGACGCCGGTGAGAATGGGGCGAGCATTGTCGTTGCTGGCGGCTGGGGCGACACTGCCGACAACGCGGCTAAAGTCGGTGGCAGAGATGGTAAACTCAGCGACCTCCTTTTCAAGGTCGGGGATTTCGGGAAAGTCATCGGGTGAGACGCAGTTAATGACAGCGCGGTAATCGTCGGCTTTTACGGTCATTTTGTCGTTAGCGACCTTGATATGGACTTTGGTATTGGGGAGGTTGTGGACGAGTTCGGTAAAGATAGCAGCGGGAACGGTGATGCGGCCGCCTTTTTTAGTGCTGACACTGAGTGATTCTTGAGTTGCGAGATCGAGGTTGTTGGCGGTAAGGGTGAGGGTGTTGTCTTCGAGACTGAGGAGGATATTATTGAGTATTTTAAGTGTGGCGGTATTGCTAGCGACACGACCGACGCGAGAAAGGGATTTGTTTAGTATGTGTTGTTTGACTTCGAATTCCATGGGTTTAAACTCCTTTTATATTATATTTAATAGTAGTAATAATAGGTGCTGTGGGTTGGGTGGAAAAGTAGATTTTTCCAGAGAGAAGGTGGGATGGTGGGCTGTGGGGAAGAGGTTGGAAAAGGTGTGGTCGAGGTGTGGGGAAGGGCAGGGTTTTCCACTTGGGCGGTCGGTCGTGGTTGGGTTTGGCGGAGGGCTGTGGGGAAGTGGTGTGGGTTTTGGTGGGTTTAGGGAGGGTTTTAGAGTTGTTATCCATAGGGATTGCCACAGGATTTCCACGGGTGTTGAGGTTGGAGTTAGGCATAGAGAGACTCCTTGATTTGGTTGATTTGGGAGCGAAGAGTCATGTCGGTGCTGAGGAGGAGTTCGATTTTGCGCATGGCGTTTAAGACCGGGGTGTGGTCTTTCTTTTTGAACTCGGTGGCGATCTTGGGGTAGCTGAGGTGGAGCTCGGTGCGGAGGAGATACATAGCGATTTGGCGGGGTTCGAGGATGTGCTTGGAGCGAACTTCGCTGGTGATTTCTTCGACGGAGAGGTGGTAAAAGTCGGCGACTTTTTTGGTGATGACTTTGGGTGAGACGGTGCGGGAGGGGGCAGTGGTGGTGACGAGTTGCTCGATAGTGCTGATGGTGATGGGGCGGCCGCGAGTAGACTCAAGCTGAAGCTTGTTGAGGACGCCCTCGAGCTCGCGGATGTTAGAGCGGACGTGGTCGGCGATCTTTTCGACGACGGTGGGGTCGAGCTCGAAGCCCATGGCGGCGGTTTTAGCCTCGATGATGGCGCAGCGGGTTTCGAGGTCGGGGGATTGAATGTCGATAATGAGGCCTTGGGTGAAGCGAGAGAGAAGGCGGTCGGTGAGGCCGGAGATGGTGTTGGGGTGGCGGTCGGAGCTGATGATGATTTGTTTGCCTTCTTGCTGGAGGTCGTTGAAGGTGTGGAAGAATTGTTCTTGGGATTTTTCTTTGCCTTCGATGAATTGGATGTCGTCAACGATAAGGACATCGACGTTGCGGTACTTTTGGGAGAAGTCGGCGACTTTCTTGCGGATGGCGTCGATGTAGTCGCGGTAGAAAGTCTCGATGGTGATGTATTTGACGCGGGTTTTGGGGTCTTTGCGGGAGATTTCGTTGCCGACGGCCTGAATGAGGTGAGTTTTGCCGACGCCGACGCCACCGTATAAATATAGTGGGTTATAGCGGCCGCCGGGTTGGTCGACGACGGCGAGACAGGCGTTGTAGGCGCCGTCGTTGTTGCTGCCTTCGACGAAGTTTTGGAGCTGGTAGCGGGGGTTGAGGCCGGTCATGTGGTCGCGCGAGGTGGTAGTAGAGCGGCTGCTGACAGTAGTGGTCCAGTCGACCATGCGGTCGTCTTTTTTGCGACGAGTGCCGGAGGGGGCGGAGACTTCCTGGGCGATGACGCATTCGATGGTTTCGAGGTTGGGGAGGTGGACAGAGAGGGCGGAAAGGACGGTGTCGTGGTCGCGGCCATTGACCTGGTTGCGGATGAAGATGGTGGGGGCTTCGATGGTGGCGGTGCCGCCCGAGAAAGCTTTGAGTTTGAGTTTGGAGCCGTAAGCGGTGAACTTTTCGTTGGTCATGCGTTGTTCTAGGGTCTGTAAGAACTTGTGTTCGACGTCTAGCATTCGGCTTCCTCCATACCAGTAGTGTAGCAAAGTTTGGAGGAGTTATCCACAGGTTGGGGAGGGGTGGGGAAAATGTTGAGTGGTGCTTGACGAGAAGGAACAGATAGAGGAGTTATCCACAAGAGAGCGTTTTCGTGGCCGGAACAGATGGGAATATGTGGATAACTTGTTGTGTTATGTGGAAAAGTTTGATATAATTGAAGGTAAAGATAAATTAAGGGACAATAAATATGCCAAAACGGACACATCAGCCACACAAGCGGCAGCGAAAGACGACGCATGGGTTTCTCGTGCGGATGAGGAGCTTGGCGGGGCAGAAAGTTTTAGCTCGTCGGCGGGCCAAGAATCGCAAGAACCTCACTGTTTAACGAAGCGCTAGGGTTGGCGGGGACGTTATTCGTTTAAGGAGGGAAGATGATAAGCTCGAAATATAGATTTCATAGTCGCGGTGGGGTGCAGGCGGTGCGAGCGCGCGGTAAGAAGATTTATGGGCGGGAGATTACGGCGGTGGCGATGGAGAACGCGCGGGGAGGGACGCGGATTGGGGTGGTGGTGAGTAAGAAAGTGCTGAAGTCTGCTGTGGCGCGGAACCGGTTGCGTCGGCGGGTTTATGAGGTGGTGCGGCAGGAGTTGCCTTTTCCGAGGCCGATGGATGTATTGTTGTTGGTGCAGTCGGCGGAGGTGAAGGATATGGAGTATGATATTCTTCGTGATCTGTTGCGACAGATACTCCGAGATTCGTTCGATGTGATATAATATACGTGTTATGGGGCTTTGGAGTACACTAGTCGTTCAACCGATTTTTAATCTGCTGTTGGCGATTTATGGTTTGGTGGGGGATTTCGGTGTTGCGATCATTATTTTTACGATAATTATTAAGTTTGCGATGTGGCCGTTGATGAAGAAGCAACTGCAACATGTGCAGTTGATGCGGAAGTTGCAGCCGGAGCTAGGCGAGATTAAGAAGCGTTGCAAGGGGAATCGACAGCTAGAGACGGTGCAGATGATGAATCTGTACAAGAAGCATAATGTGCGGCCGTTCGCGAGTTTGTTGCCGCTTTTGTTGCAGATTCCGATATTTATCGTGTTGTTTAATGTGGTGGGGTCGGCGCTGATGAACGCGGAGTCGGTGGGGCGATACGCGTATGAATTTATGTATAACATCCCAAAGGTGGAGGCGCTACGGGAGGAGATGGAAGAGAACCCGGAAAGCTTTAATCTGGGGCTGTTTGGGTTGGATCTTCGTGAAACGGCGCTGCCGGTGGAGGGCTGGGAGTCGGGGGTGCTACTCGGGCTGGTGTTGGGCGCTGGAGTGTTGCAGTTTACAGTGATGAAGCAGCAACAGCCGGACGCGAAAAAACGGCGCAAGCTGAAGGACATTATGAAGGACGCGGCGCAGGGTAAGGATGCGGATCAGGCGGAGGTGAACGCGATCGTGACGGGGCAGATGGCGAAGATTATGCCGGTGATAACGATGTTTATTATGATAAACTTGCCGGGGGCGTTGGTGCTGTACTTCTTTACGTCGAACTTGCTCACGGTGTTGCAGCAGAGGTGGGTGTTTAAAGAGGATGTGGCGGAGGCGCTGGATAATGTGGCTGATAAGCAAGTATTGAAGGAGCTCGCGAAAGCCGAAGAGGGGAATATTATTCGGGTGAAAGCGACAGATAAGGGGAGGAAGAAATGAATAGAGATGAGTCAATAAGGTTTGCGAGCAAGTTCTTGGAGGATTTGTTGTCGTTCTTTGGGGTGAATCTGGCAGTGAAGTCGAGCGCGGAAGAAGATGTGATTTATTTGGCGGTGCCGTCGAGTGAGCTGAATGCGATATTGATTGGGCGGGGGGCGGAGACGCTTAGGAGCTTGCAGAGTTTGGTGATGGGGGTGCTACTGAGCAAGCAGGCGGAGTTGTATCGAGTGAATATTGATGTGGCGGATTATAAGAAGCAGCGCGAGCATGTGCTGGAAGGGAAGGCGGAGACTTGGGCGAAGCAGGTGCGAGAGACGGGCGAGACGATGACGCTGGACCTGAATGCTTATGATCGGCGGATTGTGCATAAGGTGATTGGTGAGTATTCGGATCTGGAGACGCATTCGGAGGGTGAGGGGCGAGAGCGAAGGTTGATTATAACTAAAGTTGCTGAATAAACTCCAGCGAAAGGCTCACCAAGGTACAGAATTACCGCCGCTCGACGGGTTCACTACCGTTCGGTGGACACTTCCCTCAATCCCGTCGTTACGGGTTTCGGTCGTTCAACTCCTCCCCGTTGGTCGGAGAAGCCCCCTCAGGTAGTGATTCCCGCACGCGGCTTAATTAGTCTCTCCCTCACCCTGCCAGGGTCCGGGACGTTGCCCTGTACATTCGTGAGAAGACGGAAGTATATATTCTAAGATCTTTTGCACTAATCTTATTTAGCTCCCATTCCGACCCCATGCTGTACTAAATCTAACTTAACTAAACCACAGCCAACACCTTCTGGCGCTCCTCCTTCGCCACTGTCTCGGCGGATTTCTTGGCTATCGGTAGCGGTCAGTATGGCGCCGGTCGCACGTACTGGTGGGCGTCTTCACCAGAGATGGCCGATGTACGAGAGGGTTCGATTGCTCCTGGCACTCATAGTAACAATGGCTTATTCTGGGGCATGCCCCTCCGCTGTGTCTACCCGTAGGGGGTGGGGCGTGATAAAATAAAAGCATGAATGAATTAAGCTATGCGGAAAAGTTGCAAAAGATATTGGTAGTGGCGGGGTGGACGCAGGATTATTTGGCGGACTTGATGAAGGTGAGTACGCCGACGATGAATTCGTGGGTGAATGGGCGGAGTGAGCCGAGGAACGCGGGTGCGGAGATGATTGACGAGGCGTATGATGAGATAGTTCGACCGACTGTTTGTGAAGCGGAAGAGCGAGTGGACAGCTTTGCGAAAATGATGCTAAAGAGACACATCAGGCAGTTGCCGGATGACAATGTTTGCAAGAGCTGAAACTTTATAAAGTTTTGAAATGAGGCTTATTTAACAGGGGTAAGCAAGAGAGGGGAAACTTTATAAAGTTTGGTTTTTGGGTTATTTTAGTCCTCGGGTTGGTCGGGGGGTGTGATGGTCTGGGCGGCGAAGTATTCGTGGAAGAGGGAGTAGTCGAAGCGGCCGGTGACGCCGGCGGGGACGAGGGCGCTGAGGCCTTCGATGGTTTCGTCGCGGACGAGCATGACGCCGTCGTCGGTGGGGGCGAGAGGTAGGGGGCGGATTTCGGTGCGTTGGCCGACTTCGATGAGGGTGCGGATTTGGCTGGTTTGGAAGCTGGTGGTGACGTGGTCACCGAAGGATTCGAGGAGGTTGAGGGAGGTGGCGGGGTTGAGGAAGCGGCGGTCTTCGAGGACGGCTGACTGGAGGCTGCGGAGGACTAGCTGTTGGTTGAGGCCGCGGCTGAAATCATTGGCGACGCCGAAGCCGCCGTAAGCGCCGCGAGAGCGGGCGAAGGCAAGGGCGGTGTAGCCGTTGATGTGGTGGGTGCCGGCGGAGAAGTTGATGTTGGTGGCGACGTCGTAGACGGCGCGGTCGAGCTCGATGGTGATGCCGCCGACGGCGTCAACGGCGCCGATGAGGACTTCATCGTCGACTTTGATGAAATAGTGTATTTCGATGTCGAGAATGTGGCCGGCGGTGTCCATAAGGGCGCGGGCGCCGTCTTCGGGGGTGCCACTGCGGGCGGCGCAGGTGTAGGTTTCGTTGAGCTTGCCGGAGGAGCGGCGGCCCCAGCAGGTGCGTTCGACCCAGAGGTCGCGGGGGAGGGAGAGGCTGACGCCTTGGCCGGTGGATTGGTTGAGGCTAATGACCATGATGGAGTCGGTGAGGCCGCCTTCGTCGGTGCCGATGGCGAGGATGTTGGTGCGGCCGTGGGTGTCCTGGTCTAGAGGGTCGTTACGGAAGAGGCCGGTGACGCCGCCAACGAAGACGCCATCAAGACGGCGCCAAAGTTGCCAACCGAAAATAAGAACAGCGGCGAGGAGGAGGCCACCGATGGCGAGGAGGAGGTTGCGGCGGGTGAGGAGGCGAGAGGCCGCGCGTTTCCTGGGCGCGGAAAGGGACACGCTGCCGAGGTAGGTGCGTGTGCGAGGGCCATACTGCTTGCTAATTTCTGACATAGATGATATTATTGTAACATAATATGGAAGCCGAAGCTACAAAGCAGCCGACGAAAAAGCAGCAACAGTTGTTGGACTTTATCGGTGAGTTTCAGGCGACGCATCGGGTGAGCCCGAGCTACAGAGAGATTATGGCGGGCCTGGGGTATAGTTCGGTGGCGACGGTGGCGGAGCATGTGAAGAACTTGATAGCGAAGGGGCTTTTGGAGAAGACGGATTTGCAGGCGCGGAGTGTGGCGGTGGTGAAGCCGACGGTTTATACGGTGGATTTTGAGCAGGAGATTTTGGTGTCGCCGCCGGATGAAGCGGTGATATTGCAGAAGGCCTGGGATATAATGTATAATAGGACAAAATAGGAGGTTATCAATGGGGGGCAGCTCTCAAAAGACTATTATAGGGGTGCTGACGGTGTCGGCTGCTCTAGCGGCGGTGCTGGGCGCGATGGCGCTCTCTGCTGGAATCGGAATGCTGGCGAAGGTGTCGGCGGTGACGCAACCGACGATATTGACGTGGTTGTTTGGGTCGAATGCTCTGGCGTGGGGCCTGGGGGCGGTGTTGTTTGCCGTGGTGCCGTTTTTGGTGGCGAAAAAAGTAACGGATGCCGGGATGGTGAGCCGATATTTTGGCAGGATGTCGGTGGTGCTGTTTGCGATTGCGATTTGGCAAGGGATAGTGGCTTTGGCCGCGGTGCTGAGATCGCTGTTTTCGATTAACGCTTTGGGGGGCTTGCAGGGGTTGCAGCAGCCGATTTGGGTCGGGGCGTTTGTGCCGGCGATTGCCTTGGCGGTGTTTGCTGGAGTGGTTGGGTACGTGATGCGAGAAATCGCAAAGGGCAAGACGAGTATGATTGGCGCGCTGAAGTTTGCGGCGCTGGGTGCCGGTGTGATTGGGTTCGCGCTGATTGCGATTGCGACTTTGGTGAGTTTACACCCGAGCCAGAACAATAATAATCGAAGGACCGGGGCGGGATCGGATCTGCAACAGATGCAACAAATGTTGGACGCGCTAGGGTTTTAAAGCATAAGCTAGGAGGGTGATGGGCAAGCGAGAAATTGGCGAGAAGACAGCGGACGGTGGCGGAGTGTTCTCGGGACCGAGTGCGCCAATGGCTGGCGGGGCGTTTGGTGGGAAGAGTGTGGAGGAGAATCCGGAGCGGGGGGAGCCGGAGGAAGTTGAAGTTGCGGCAGAGGAGACAGTAGAGGCGGAAACTCGAGATGACTGGTGGAATGAAGATAGCTCAGAGAAGGAAGATTACGCGGAGGCGGTGTTTAAGCCGACCGGCGATGAAGGCTATGTGAGGCCGTGGGAAGAAGAGGATGAGCCGGAGGTGGCGGTTTCGGACGAGGAGCAGAAAGGCGAGGAACGACAGGTGAGCTGGCGGAAGCGCGGTGCGATGACTTTGGTTGTTGGCGTGGTGGTTTTGGCGGCTTTGGTAGGCGCGGCGTTTTGGTGGACACGGAAGCAGAGCCCGGAAGGGTTTATGGCCTCAGCGTTAAATAATCTGGTGGAATCGGATACGGTAGGGGCGGTAGGTGATTTCTTGATACGGCACCCGGATGGGGATAGGAATGTGCGGTTTGATTTTGAGAAGCGCGGCAACGGAAATGATTTCGTGGTGGACGTGGCGTTTGACGTGACCGGAGCGGAGGAGTGGACGCTAGCTGGTGAAGGAGTGTTTATCGGTAATGCGTTTTTTGTGAAGACGGAATTGTCGCGGCTGCTTAACATATCGGATGAGGCGGAGATGTATGATGATACGTGGACCAGGTTCTCCGGGAGTGCGGCGAGCGATTTGGTGGATGGCGTGACAGGGGTGCAGATGAACGTGCCGGGAGCGATACAGTGCGTGCAAGAGAAGTTGGGGGACCGGCGAGAGCGGAACAAATTGTTTAGGATGGTTGCGCGGAGTGAGGCGCTGGGCATAAGGGAGGCGGAGCGGCGAAATCGGACTTTGTATCTGGATATAGTGCCGTCATCGAATCCGAAACATTATGAGGATCTGGTGCGAAGCGTGATGGAAGCGGACTTGACAAGGGGACTGATGGATTGCTTGGCGCTGGGCGAAGTGATGGAGGGGGATCATGTGGAAGCGGCGCGGATAGTGAGGGAGACCTTGCAGGCGATGCCAGTGATGCGAGTGGGGATTGATATGCAGAACCGACAGTTTGTGAGCGTGCGGATAGGGATTGGGGAGGATGGCTCGACAAGGCGAGATCTGAACATGACGCTAGACGTGCGGAATACGCAGCCGGTGATTAGCGCGCCGGGTGGGTTTGTTGAAGGTGACGAGTTGGTTAATAAGTTCTTGGGTGCTACGGGTGAGCCGGAGAATGGTGGTGACGAAGGTGGCGGGACGACTGATCCGGAGCCGGTGGTGCCGGAGCCACCAACGACCGGGCTAAACGCGAATGATACGAGGCGGCGGGCGGACATGAACTCGCTTTTGGTGGCGATACGAGCGTATCAGAACGCGAATGATGGGAGGTTGCCGAACTTTTCGGAGCCATTCGACGCTTGGAACCGGACGGATCCGAATGGGCAACCGTATACGATCAGTAGCTTGAACACTTGGTGGAGCGACGGCAGGTTCATTTCGATACCGCGGAATATGCGATGGCCGGACATTGAGCTGGCTGGGAATTATCGGGGCGCGAGCGTGACGCTGGCCGGGCCGATGACGAATACGGTGTATGTGCTGTATGGGGCGTTTTGTACCGGTACGGGACAGGCGACGATGTACCAGAATTACGAAGACACGTTGTGGCGGCTGGCGATATTGTATCGTGGGCAAGATGCGTTGTTTTGTGTAGATAATCGATAAAGAAGATAAAGGGAGGCAGAGATGGACGAAAATCAACCGAAACCAGTGTTTGGTGGGGGGAAGCCAGCGGCTTCGCCTTCCGGTGAGGGGGTGTTTAATAGTGCGCCTAGTGCGCTGAAAAATGAAGTGCCAGTGAACGGGGTGTTTGCGTCGGAGAAATCGGCGTTGGCAGAGAAACCGACGCCAGAGGCTCCAAACACCGCTAGCCCGGCGCCGACTTTTGGTCAGGCGTCATCAGCGGCGCCTAAGGCGCCGAAGCCGAAGGGCTGGTGGAAGAAATGGGCGATGATTGGTGCGGGCGCGGTAGTGGGTGTGGCGGTAATTACCGGCGGCGTGATTTTTGCAGTGCATAAGTTTAGCCCGAATGGGTTTTTCTTGGATGCGATGAATAATTTGGCGGAGGCGGATACGATTTCAGTGCGGGGCGATGTGACAGTGCGGACGAGTGGATTTTTTAGTTCCGGGTCGACGCGGGTGAAGTTTGATATAGACAGCAAGGCGAATGGGGCGGATTTTGAGATGGGTGCCAAGCTGGAAGTGAGTGTGGGAGAAGGCGTCAATGCGATGAACGTGGAGGCGGCTGGGGATGTGATTTATCGTAATGGCGATATGTATTTGAAGGCGGATTTTGAAGGGGTGCTAGAGAGTTTGGGTATGGAAATGCCCGAGGAGTTGGAAGAATATAACAACACGTGGATACGAGTTTCGGAAGAGATGATTACGGAGATGACGGAGGATACGACCGGAATGGATCTGGACATGCAGGAGTCGGCGAAGTGCCTGCAAGATGCGATGGATAATCGACGGGCAAGACGGGAGTTGGTGCGAGCGCTGAATCAGATGGTGACGCTGGAGCGGAAGGAGACGCGAGATGGCGTGATGTATTTGGATGTGGTGTATTCGACGAACCCGAATTCGTATGTGCGGGCGATGAAAGATTTTCGGCATGCGGCGCTGACGAATGATATAGTGGAATGTTTGGTGACGGATGAGCGAGATCGGCGAGAGGTGTGGAAGAATTTTGACGATATGATCAAAGAGATGGAAGAGGATGTGGCGAATGGTAGCATGACGGATGCAATGATGCGGGATATGGTGGAGCAGCTGCCGGAAATTAGTCTTGGGATTGATCGGCGGACGAGGCAGTTTAGTGAGTTGCATGTGACGATTGAAGTGGGCGACGCGCGGGTGGATGTGTACTTGGATATGACGATTAGTAAGACGAAGCCGGTGATTTCCGCTCCGAGCGATTACGTTGATGGTGACCGACTGCTGGAGGATTTGATGAGTGGCGGTGTGGTGTGGGATACCGCGGAAGCGCGGGATGACCAGCGACTGGTGGATCTTTCGCGGGCGGCGAGTGCGGTCTCGCGATACCGAGGGAATAATCGTAATCAGTTGCCGTGCTTTAGCGGCACTGGCTGCACGACGTGGGAAGAGTTTGCGGACTTGTACTTGCGGTTTGATGGGGAGGAGTTTGACGATCCGAACGGGACGGAGTATGTGTTTGTGGATGGCGGTGAGGTGACAGCGAGTGGGGCGCGCCCGACTGGTACAGTGGCGGGAGATGGGCAAATAACGGTATTCATGGACGCGATGTGTCGGTATGCATTGGGCGGTATGGAGGCGGGGCCGACTAGCTTGGCGGGACGGATGGCGTTGATGATGAAGTTGGAGAATGGTGAGTTTGTTTGTAGGAATACATAACTAAGAAAACTGACTAAAACCAACATCTAACCCCCTCAGCAAGTTCGGCTCATTCGGACACAGAATCGTCTACCTCTGTCGCCACAGAGGTATCCGTTCTTCCCCCTCGGCTTGCCAGCCTGCGGGACGTTCCGAATGAGTCCGAACCTTTGCTACGGAGGTTTTAGATACTTCTATCCAGCCTTACTTTGATGATGCCTTTTAACCTATCCCATACTAACTATATCCTCTCTATCTAGCATTAGCCTCCCCACCCCCTATGGGTAGACACAGCGGAGGGGACGTCCTAAGAAGCTGGTGCCAGTTGCGCCAGGGATGATGGCTTCGACACGGATGTCGGCGATAGAAGGGCCTATGTTTGAGTGCAGAGCAGAACCCCATATATGTGCCCATTCGGACTGGGTAGTTAGACCAGGATCACTAGGGCGAGGGCTGAAAAAGCTTGTCGAGACAGCGGCGAAGGAGGGTTCGGGAGTCTCCGCGGAAAGGGTCGAAACTTTATAAAGTTTCGTCTTTCCTTCGCCACTGTCTCACATGGTAACTTTGGTACTAATACCGGCCTAGCCCCTCAGTCCGAGTATTCGCCGCGGTGGTCTTCATCTCTGCTCTCGGATACTAATTCGGTCACGGCGTGGGTGAATCGAACTGCCGTTACTCCGGGAACACCAAATAACTACCCTAAGCATCTAGGCATTTCCCTCCGCTGTGTCTACCCGTAGGGGGTGGGAGGCTATATTATTAGGGCTATTTTGATGGTTTTATGGTATAATTATTAAATGGATGATAGAAATGTAATCAAGGTAGTTGGTGCGCGGCAGCACAATTTGAAGAATATTACTGTGGAGATACCGCGGGATCAGCTGGTGGTGATTACCGGTGTTTCGGGAAGTGGGAAATCTAGCCTGGCGTTTGATACGATTTATGCGGAGGGGCAGCGACGGTATGTGGAGTCGCTTTCGAGCTATGCGCGGCAGTTTTTGGGTATTATGGACAAGCCGGAGGTGGATCAGATTTCGGGTCTAAGTCCGGCGATTAGTATTGACCAGAAGAGTGCCAGTCGGAACCCGCGATCGACGGTGGCGACGGTGACGGAGATTTATGATTATTTGCGACTGCTGTTTGCGCGGCTAGGGGTGCCGCATTGTCCGGTGTGTCATCGTGAGGTGAGGAAGCGACATCCGGAGGATATTATACAGGAAGTGCAGAACTTGGGTGAAGGGACGAAGATGTGGATTTTGGCGCCGGTGGTGCAGGCGAAGAAGGGTGAGTTCCAGCATATCCCGGAGCAGTTTATGCAGAAAGGGTTTGCGAGGGCGCGAGTGGACGGGGTGATGTATGCGCTGGATGAGTTTCCGACTTTGGAGAGGTATCAGAAGCATGATATTGAGATTGTGGTGGATAGGTTTGTGCTTTCGGGCGAAGCGATGAGCCGGATGAGTCAGTCGGTGGAGCAAGCGCTGGAGCTGGGGAATGGGTTGATGTATGTGATGCTGCCGGATGAAGATAATAAAGTGGTGCCGTTTTCGGAGCGATATGCGTGTCCGGAGCACCCGGAAGAGCCGATACCGAATTTGGAGCCGAGGCTGTTTAGCTTTAACGCGCCGGAGGGGGCGTGTCCGACTTGTATGGGTTTAGGGATGCGGCTGGAGGTGGATCCGGAGCTGGTGTTGAACAAAAATCTGACGATTGCGGAGGGGGCGATTCGGCCGTATAATCGGATCAACCAGGAGAGTTGGTGGCTGAAGAAATTGGTGGCGGTGGGCGAGAAACATGGGTTTGACGTGAAGACGCCGGTGGGGTTGCTTAGTGAGGAAGCTCTATATAAGATTTTGTATGGGACGGGGGATGAGAAGTACGTGCTGAGTGTGGGCGGGCATGGGAAGTGGGGAGATGGGGCGACGTATAATTCGACGTATGAAGGGGTGATTCCGAATCTGGAGCGGCGACATCGGGAGACCGAGAGCGAGTTTATGCGGAAGGATATTGAGCGGTTCATGCGGGAGCGATCGTGTGTGACGTGTGACGGGAAACGGCTGAAGGCGGTGGTGCTGGCGGTGACGGTGCAGGGGATGAGTATTATGGATGTTTGTGCGATGGATATTGAGCGAGCGGTGAAGTGGTTTGAGTCGGAAATTGACTTGGAAGAGATGATTGCTGGGCCGATTTTGAAAGAGATACGGGCGCGGCTAAGGTTTATGCAGAATGTGGGATTGGGGTATTTGGATCTCGGGCGGGCGGCGAATACTCTTTCGGGAGGGGAGGCGCAGCGGATTCGGCTGGCGACGCAGATTGGGAGTGGGTTGCAAGGGGTGCTGTATGTGTTGGACGAACCGTCGATTGGGCTACACCAACGGGATAATGATAAGTTGATACAGACGCTGAAGGATCTTCGTGATATTGGGAACACGGTGCTGGTGGTGGAGCATGATGAGGATACGATACGGAATGCGGATTATTTGGTGGACATTGGGCCGGCGGCTGGGGTGAAGGGCGGTCGGGTGATGGCGGTGGGGACGCCGGCGGAAGTGGCGAAAGATAAAGATAGTTTGACGGGGAAATATCTGAGCGGCGCTGAAAAGATTGCAGTGCCGAAAAAGCGGCGGGTCATGGATCCGAAGAGGGTCGTGGAAGTGGTGGGGGCGCGGGAGAATAATTTGCAAGATTTGGATGTGAAGTTTCCGCTAGGCTTGCTGACAGTGGTGACGGGAGTGAGTGGGTCGGGTAAATCGACGCTGGTGAATAGTATTTTGGCGAATGAGTTAAGGGCACGCCTATCCAGGGCGCAGGTGGTGAGCGGGTTGCATAAGGCGATAACGGGGATTGATAACTTGGACAAGGTGATTGTGATTGATCAGAGTCCGATTGGGCGGACGCCTAGGAGCAACCCGGCGACGTATACGGGGGTGTGGACGCCGATTCGGGAATTGTTTGCGGAGCAGCCGGAAGCGAAGTTGCGCGGGTATAAGGCGGGGCGGTTTTCGTTTAATGTGAAGGGCGGACGATGCGAGCATTGTCAGGGTGACGGGATGATAAAGATTGAGATGCACTTTTTGCCGGATGTGTATGTGACGTGTGAGGTGTGTAAGGGGCGGCGATATAACACGGAGGCGCTGGAGGTGAAGTATAAGGGGCGGACGATTGCTGACGTGTTGGATATGACGGTGGATGAGGCACATGAGTTTTTCATAAATCATAATGCGCTTTCGTCGCGGTTTGCGACGCTTAGGGAGTCGGGGCTGGGGTATATACGGCTGGGGCAACCGGCGACGACGTTTAGTGGTGGGGAGGCGCAGCGGATTAAGCTAGCGACGGAACTAGCGCGGCGAAATACTGGGAAGACACTATATATATTGGACGAGCCGACGACGGGGCTGCATGCGGATGATGTGCGGAAGTTGCTGGGGCTGCTGGATAAGCTGATGAAGGGCGGGAACTCAATGATAATTATTGAGCATAATTTGGATGTGGCGAAGTGTGCGGACTGGATTATTGATCTCGGGCCGGAAGGGGGGCGAGCCGGTGGGACGGTGGTAGCGGAGGGGACGCCGGAGCAGGTGGCGAAGAATCCGAAGAGCGTGACGGGGAAGTATTTGAAGGGGTTGTTGCGTTAAGAAACCAAGGGTTTCTTCCTTCCTTAACTAAACCAAAAAAACCGGAATGAATCCGGACTTTTTTGATGCTTTTGATGCAAAGACTTTCTATCGGTAAGGGGGATGTTAGATGTCGTGGTCGTAGCCGAGGTCGTGGTCGCCGTCTTGGTAGTTGCCTTCTGGGTGAGCACCGTTGTAGGATTTGGGGCAGTCTTCGGCTGAGAGGTCGCCGGCGAAGCAGCGTTCGAGGATGAAAACTCGGTCGAAGAGGTAGTGGCGTTGCTGAGTGGACCAGTCGAGGTTTCGCTGGAGGCTGCGGCTGTGAAGGAAGAGGCCGCCGATTAGGACGAAGAGTATGAGCTGAGTGACGATGAGGCAGTGGAGAATGGTTTGATTTTTCGGGGGTTTAGTAGTAGGCATGGGCTAGCGCTCCTTTGATTTATTATTTGTAAGAGGGGAAGGGATGAGAGAGGAGAGTTTGTGGGCGAGGGCGGTGATGAGGCCGGCGACGATAGAGATGATGGCAACAGCGATGATGAAGTCGAACCATGAGTCGACGCTGCCGGTGTCAGTACTGATGAGAGTGAAGACGGGGGTGACGAGGAGGATGAAAAGAAGAATGGTCGTGAAGAGGTAGGTTTGGAAGATAGGGAAGGTGAGGCGAGCCAGGTGGAGGGCGCGGAAGAAGAGGAAGTCATAGAAGAGGGCGAGGAGGAATAGGCAGCCGAAGATGGCAGGAGTGTGGGAGGGGATAAGAATAACTAGGGCGAAGGGGGTGGTGATTTTGGCGAGGACGAGTGAGATAGAGGTGAGGAAAACTAGGGGGCGGATAGGGAGAGAGTGGCTGCGGCCGTGTGTGAGGATGAACATGAGGTTGAGGACGAAGATAATGAGGGCGGAGGCCCAGATGGTGAGGATGTAGGCGTCGACGTTGAGGTGAGTGGCGGCTATGAGGTAGGCGATAAGGGTGGCGAGATTGAGGGCGATGATGAGGCCTTCGGAGAGGTGGCGGGCGGGTTTGCTGGTCTTTGGGCTTGGTTTCATGGGTATATTATAGCATGTTGTAGCATAAGCGGGATGGGTGGGAGTGGAAGCTGAAACCTCCCCGGGTTAGGGGGAGGTTTCGTGGTGTCTAGTGTAAAGCTAGGCCTTTTTCTTGAGGGTGAGAAAACCGTTGCGTGGGTTTTCTTGGACCATGCGGTCTGCTGGTAGCTCGATAGCCTTACCAGTTGCGTGGGTTGGCTGCTTCGCGAAGAAGTAAATCTTCTGAACCTTGCCGCCACGGAGCGTTACTTCGCTCTCGAACAGATAATACGTCACACCCTTTGAGTTTGTTTGACTGTAAGCCATTTTCCTCCTTCATTGCTTATACGCTTATGATAGCAATAGGGGTGACCTCTGTCAAGAGGAAATAAGTTTTTTCTTTAAAGTTAGGGGGATTTTTGGCGATTGAGGATTGAAAGGGCTATTTTAAGGGAGACGTAGATGAGGAGACGGATGATGATGGCGATGGTGAGGAGGAGGATGAGGAGGATGGAGAGGCCAGAGGCGGTGGGCGACCAGCGGGGGGCGAGGAATTCGCGGCGGTAGAGCTCGGGATTGGGGAGGAGGTCGGTGAAATCGGTGGCAGTGAGGGTGCCGGCGAGGCGTTCGAGTTCGCTGCGCATGCATTCGACGTAGGCCCAGCTCCAGCGGAAGTTGAACCGGGGGTCGCAGATGTCGGCGGCTTCGCGGTGGATGTTCTGGTCGTCGACGGGGGCGTTAGCAATGGCGTATTCGGCGTCACGGGTGTATGCGGCGGTGAGGAAGAAGGGGCCGGTGGAAGTGTTCATGTGTCGGAAAACGAAGTGCTGAAGGTCATGAAGAGCGTGGCGGAGGGCGTCCTCGTTGTTTTCTTCGTCGGCGATGAGGACGTCGGTGCGGAGGCGTTCCATGCGGAGGTTATCGAGGCGGAGGAGAGTGAGGCTGACAGGGACGAGGAGAGCAACGATGATGAGAAGTTGCCAAGTACGGATGCGACCGAGACGGCCCAAGAGACGCTTGATGCGATGTTTTTTGCGAATCTTTTGTTCGCCACCCGCTATGTCCATAAGAGTATTATACTACAAGCGTTCGCTATCGCTTACTCTTATAGTATACTAAGGTATGATTTATGCGGTGGGGAATATAACGAAGGACGTGTATCTGAAGTTGGCAGAGCGGGGGCTGGAAGGTGATGGGGGGGTGAGATGGCTGGATGTGGCGTTTGGTCCGGGATCGGATTCTGGCGGGTGTTCGTTGCAGTATGTGCGGCGGGCGAGCGTGCAGAGTGGGTTGGCGGTGAGCCTCGAGTGTTTTCGGAAGTTTGGGGCGATGATGACGCCGGGGGCGAAGATGGGGGCTGAGGTAGACTATCGATATATATTGTGTTTGGAAGAGGATGGCTGTGTGAGTTTGGAGGCGCAGACGCGGCTTGCGACTCCATGGCAGGAGCCGAGTGCGGTGCCGAAGGTGATTTGGGTGGATTATTCGGCGCGGTTGTCGGTGCAAGGGCGGCAGGATATTCTGGGGTATTTGGATGAGCATAAGGGGGTGGAGTTGTGGGGGTTCCCGGGGGTGGATGGGGGTTTGACTGATGAGTGGCGGGGGGGGGTTAGAGTGGAATGTGAGACCGGGTGGGAGGGGGGGGAGGAGAAGGGGGGGGAGGCGGA
>Ga0099364_10003678_pt1 | contig 23634 bp, 10 predicted proteins | sample TergutTh196P3_FD_73070 | JGI IMG/M metagenome (GOLD analysis project Ga0099364, IMG submission 73070) | Microcerotermes parvus P3 segment gut microbial communities from Pointe-Noire, Republic of the Congo - Th196 P3 | ecosystem: Host-associated > Arthropoda: Insects > Digestive system > Gut ...
AAAAAAAAGTGGCGAAAATTTTTTGAAAGGGGGGGAAGGGGCTTGCGGGCGGGGGAGGGGGGGGGAAAGGGCGCTGCGCGCGGGGGAAGGTGGGGGAAAGGCGCTGCGCGCCGGGGAAGATAGGGGAAGATGGGGGAAGATGGGGGGAAATTCTTAATTCTTAATTCTTAATTCTTAATTAATAACATTTTCAATGAAAAATTGTATTATTTTTAGTATGTTGTGCCTTTTGGCATCGTGTTGTAGTGAGCGTTCGGCAGTTGAGGTGACGAACCTTCGCTGCGAATTATTGACTGATCCGATAGGGATTGATGTGGCAGCTCCCCGTCTTTCGTGGGAAATCACAAGTGACGGACGCGGAATCCGGCAAACAGCTTACCGGATATTAGTGGCCTCTTCGCCGGAGAAACTTGATGCCGACAAAGGCGATTTGTGGGATTCGCAAACCGTGAAGTCCGGCGTTTCGATAAGCGTACCGTACGGCGGTAAAAAACTTGAAAGTCGCACCTCCTGCTACTGGAAAGTGATGGTAACAACGAACCAGGGTGGTTCTGAATGGAGTCGACCGGCTTTCTGGAGCATGGGACTGCTGAATCCCGGCGATTGGAAAGCCCAATGGACAGGGTTGGATAAAAGTTTCAAAGGCGATGTATTGGATCAAAGCAATTCACGCTTGGCCGCCCGTTATTTTCGCAAGGAATTTGATGCCTCGCAAAAGCCGGTGAAAGCTACGGCATACATAAGCGGTTTGGGCTTTTACAAACTGTATATCAACGGGAAAACAATTGGTGATCAGGATTTTGCTCCCACCCCTACCGATTATGAGAAAGTCGTTAAATACAATACGTTTGATGTAACAAACGACCTGGCACAAGGAAAAAACGTGATTGCCGTCACCTTGGGCAACGGTCGTTATTTCTCCATCCGTCCGTCAGGTGATCCGAGCTTTGGCATTCCGGTCATACGTCATTTCGGGTTCCCGAAAATGATCCTGCAATTAGAACTCACCTACGCCGACGGCCGCACGCAAACAGTAACAAGCGACGATTCGTGGAAGGTAACGGCAGACGGCCCCATTATCGCCAATAATGAGTTCGACGGCGAAGAATACGACGCTACGATGGAGATGCCCGGCTGGAATGTGACAGGATTTGACGACAGCAAGTGGTTGCAGGCCGAATCAGTACAGGCGCCGGGAGGACGGCTCGAAGCGCAGCTCAACCGCAACATAAAGGTGATGGAAACCATACGTCCGGTTGGCCTCACGCAACCCAAGCCCGGCATGTACATCTTGGACATGGGGCAAAACATGGTTGGATGGGTATCCATGAAAGTAAAAGGCAAAGCCGGTGACCGGGTGAAACTGCGTTTCGCCGAAGTATTGCAGGACGACGGGACGTTGTACCTTGCCAACATACGGGGCGCCTTAGTGACCGATATCTACACCCTGAAAGGCGTTGATACGGAAATGTTTGAGCCTGTATTTACCTATCACGGTTTCCGTTATGTCGAAATAACCGGATATCCGGGAACGCCTGCCGTCAACGATTTTGAAGGAAAAGTGTTGTACGACGAGATGGATGTAACCGGTCAATTTGAAACGTCCGACAAAACCATCAATCAGATATACAAGAATGCCTGCTGGGGTATCCGGGGCAATTACCGCGGCATGCCTACCGACTGTCCGCAACGCGATGAGCGGATGGGCTGGTTAGGCGACCGCGCCGTTGGTTCGCATGGCGAAAGTTTCATATTCGACAACAATAATCTGTATGCCAAATGGCTCGATGATATCGCCCAGGCGCAACTTGAAAACGGTAGCATCCCTGATGTAGCGCCAAACTATTGGAGCATGTACAGCGACAATATGACCTGGCCGGGCACGTTTGTCATCATCGCCAATATGCTCTACCGGCAGTATCGCAACGAGGCGCCGATTGTCAAACATTATGATGCGATGAAGAAGTGGATGGCCTACATGCGCGAAAAATACATGGTAGACCATATCATGACGAAAGATACCTACGGCGACTGGTGTATGCCGCCCGAATCGCCGCAACTGATTCATTCGCAAGACCCGACGCGCAAAACGGAAGCGGCGGTATTAGGTACAACTTTTTACTACCATATAACAACCATTCTCGAACGGTTTGCTATCCTGCTCGATAAACCCTCCGATGCTCATGCTTTTGCCGAAGAGGCAATCGCTGTGAAGAACGCTTACAACGAGAAATACCTCAACAAGGAAACGGCTCAATACAGTAATAACACGGTAACAGCCAACCTTTTGTCGCTTTGCTACGGCATGGTTCCCGAAGGATACGAAGAGAAAGTATTCCAAAACATTGTGATCAAAACTGAAAAGGATTTTAACAGCCATGTGAGTACCGGATTGGTAGGCATCGAATGGCTGATGCGCGGACTAACGATGCACGGACGCGCCGACCTGGCTTTCCGCATCGCTACCAACCGTGACTATCCAAGTTGGGGATACATGATAGAAAACGGGGCAACGACTATCTGGGAACTCTGGAACGGCAACACCGCCGACCCGGCGATGAACTCGCACAATCATGTCATGCTGCTGGGCGACTTTCTTATCTGGTGCTACGAATACCTGGCAGGCATCCAAAATGCGCCTGACAACACCGGTTTTGAAAAAATCGTGATGCGTCCCTATCCTGTAACAGGATTGGATTTTGTAAAAGCTTCACACCACTCAATGCACGGGCTTATCAAGAGCTTCTGGAACAAAAACAGCGATGCCTTCCAATGGGAAATCACCATTCCCGGCAATACAACTGCCATGGTGTATGTCCCGGCAACCGGCAAGGCGCAAGTAACCGAAGGCGGAATAAAAGCATCTTCGGCAAAAGGCGTGAAGTTCATGAAGATGGAAGGCGATTATGCCGTGTTCCAGGTTGGATCGGGGAGTTATAGTTTTCGGTCGACGCAATAAAAAAAATGTACCTTGAAAAGAAAAAAAATTGTATCTTTGTAGTGTATAATTCTCAATAACATTAATAGAAATTGCTTATGGTTTAAAGAAAAAAAGAGATAATAAACATATAAACAGACATATAAATAGCGATTTGCGGCTATTCTTGGATAATCATTTTCCACAATTTGACCCTTCACCGGGTTATGCTTCAAGAATAAGTTAGTGAAACGCCGTTCATGCGGCGTGGAGCAACTTGCCTGAAGCATAGGCGTGGAAACCTGATTATCCGACAGGTTGTTTCCACGCTATTTTTTTGGTCGTTCCATGAACAAGGCAGGTGATATGAAAACAAAAAATCTTAATAATCCGAAAAGTAATAATTTTAAGTATCTTATAAGCGGCGAGAAGGACACCCTTTGGGGAATAACCGTCAATACGGTAGGCAACCTGATCATTGAACCCGATTATGAGGTATACCCGCCGCTTGTGGGGCATCCCGACGCGTTTTATTTCAACGTGGCGAAAGGACGTAAACTTGACAGCTACCAGCTTGTTTATATCTCACATGGACGAGGAAAATACTTTACCTCTCCAAAACACAGTATAGACGTCCATGCCGGCGACCTTTTTATCCTCCGCCCAAACGTGTGGCACAGTTATTATCCTGACCGCAAGACCGGCTGGCACGAATACTGGATCGGGCTTAAAGGACCTAACTTAGACAGCCATTTTAAAAATGAATTTTTTGACGGGCATAAGATTATCTACAATGTCGGTTTCATAGAGGAAATCGTCGACCTCTATAATAAGGCTATCTCAGTAGCAATGAAAGAGCGGGCTACCTGCCAGCAATACCTTGCAGGGATTGCCAATCTGATACTCGGCATGACGATATATTACTACACGAACCGGCATTTAAACGACGATATAATGGTCAAGAATATCAGCAAGGCATGTATCATTATGCGCGAGAACCTGCTGACCGATATGACCCCTGAACAGGTAGCCGAACAGGTCTGCATGAGCTATTCATGGTTTCGCAAAATGTTTCGCGATTATACCGGCATGTCGCCTGCCCGCTACATGCAGGAACTCAAACTGCAGCGCGCCAAAAATATGCTGGTTTCTTCTACACTAAGTATCAAGGAAATAGCATACACGCTATGTTATGAGGATGCGTCCTATTTTTCTGCGCTGTTCAAAAAATATTTGGGCTGTTCTCCCATCCAATACAGGAATCAGTTCGGGGGATAAAACCAAAAAAATGTCAAAATACAATATTCTAACATCATTTTTTATATCTATTATGTCTGGTAAAATCAATTATTTTGCAAAAAAATTTTTTACCCGACCACATTATGAAAAAAAGATTTTATTTATTGAATTTGATATGCTTATCTATGATAAGTGCTATCGTATGCGGTCAATCTTTGGATAAACAGCGCTTTATGCTGCCGGAAAACGAAGACCGCCCATGGGTTTACTGGTATTGGCTCAACGGTAATATCAATGAGAAAGGTCTGATGGCCGACCTTGAATCAATGAAAGAGGCAGGTATAGGGACGGCCATGGTGTTCGATATAGGGATAGGCGTAACCGGTAAAACGCTTGTTCGCTCGAAAGAATGGTATGACCTGATGAGAAAAGTCATTCTGAAAGCCGACGAACTGGGACTTCGGCTGGGGTTCAACTGTCCCGGATGGGCAAACAGCGGCGGCCCTTGGATAACGCCCGAACTATCTATGAAGGAGCTGACATGGAGTCAGGCGTTCGTGAACAATTCAGACGGGCAAGTGAAGCTGCCTCAACCGCCCGGACGCCTTGATTTTTACCGGGATATCGCTGTTTTAGCTTTCCCGACCATAGATAACGACGAGGTCAACCTTACAGCCGACAACTGCAAGATAACGGACACTGACGGCAATCCGGTTGATTCGTGGAAAAAACTCTTCGACAACGACAGGGATACCTACGAAAAACTTCCCGGAACGTTTGAAATTGTCCTTGAAAATCCCGCTACCATACGTAGCCTTGAGATAAGGGCTTCCAGTCAGGGGGGAAGTCGCTTTTTTGTTGCAAACTTCTGGATGTTCGACGAAAATAAACAGGAATTTGTGCTTGTAAAGCATATCAACGGAGTACCGAGCGGGCTGAATGACAGGCCGGGCATGGGGACGTCATCCTTTGAACCCGTTACCGGCAAAAGGTTCAGACTCGGTTTCATGACCGGTTATGCCAATACCACTCAATATTCAAATGAAGTCTATCTTCAGGAGCTTAACCTCTGCGGGGGATACAGGCTACCCGACTGGAACAATAAAACAGGGTTCGGCAATTACGGTTTCGATCGAAATAATGTAGTGACAGCCACGAATCCTGACATGGTTGATCCGGAGAAAATCATCAACTTGACGTCAAAAATGAGACCCGACGGTACGCTGGACTGGAAAGTACCCGAAGGACAATGGACGGTAGTAAGGCTCGGCTATATCCCGACCGGCGCACAATCCCAGCCCTTGAACCGGGGACTTACATCCCTTGAATCAGATAAGTATAACACAAAAGCGGCTAAGGTACAATACGACAGCATTATGATACCGCTACTGGAACTTGCAGGGAGAGATGTAGCAGCCCGCGTGTTCTCGAACTATCATGTAGACAGCTATGAGGTTGGATGGCAGAACTGGAGCGAAAGTCTGCCGGATGAATTTTTCAATCGCAGGGGATACAGGCTTGAAGACTATTTTGTGACGCTAACCGGTCGCGTCGTGGGTTCATTAGACAAAACAGAACGGTTTCTTTGGGATTTCAGGCGAACCATGGCCGATTGTTATGCGGTCAACCATGTTGGATATTTTGCTGATAGAGCGAAACAGGACGGTATGATATTCTCGTCGGAGGCTTATGACGGACCGTTTGAAGACCTTCAAGCCGGCGGACATACAGATATGCCCATGACAGAGATATGGCAGAACTCTCCGCCTGACCACCGTCCGCGCTCTGGCGCCATGTTCGCCGGTCATACCTATGGACGCAAATTGATTGGCAGCGAACAGTATACGGGGATGGGACACTGGGACCAGCATCCCTGGCGATTCAAGGGATTGGCAGACGCAAGCATGTCCTACGGCGTTAACACATTCGTAATGCACGTTTTTACACAACAGCCTTGGACTGACAGGCGTTTTACGCCCGGCGCAACGCTTGGACCCTGGGGCGCCCATTACGATCGGGCTAACACATGGTTTCACGAGAGCCGCCCGTGGCACGATTACATCTCCCGCTGTCAATACATGCTCAGGATCGGGCAGCCAGTAGCCGACATCTTATATTTTATGGGCGATAATGCGCCCTCAGGAGGGGGCAATTCCCCTGTAAATCCGCCTTACGGTTACGACGGGGATGCTTTGAACGGAGAGATACTGCAGCAGATCGTCATGGACGGGGGCATGTTCGTATTGCCGTCGGGCAAACGGTACAAATATTTAATGATGCCTGCTCACGGGGAAATGACGCTTTCTTCGCTTAAGAAAATAGCGCAATTAGTTCGGGAAGGGGCGACTATCGCAGGTACGCGCCCCGTTCGTTCAAACTCCATGGCAGACGTGGGGATGGAAACGGAGTACAGGAAGTTAGCGGCAGAGATATTTGACGAAGCAAACGATAGAAGTTTTGAAGGCAAGCAAGTGGGAGAAATAATCGCTATTGACAATTACAAACCTGATTTCAGTAGCAGCAATGCCGGTCTGAACATCAAATATTGCCACCGGCAGGATGATGACATGGATATTTATTTCGTGTCAAACGTTTCAGAAACAGTTTCCGGCAAGACCGTCTGTTCGTTCCGTTTGGACGGCGTGAACCCGGAGGTGTGGGACCCGATGACAGGGAACGTCTCCCTGCCCGTTTCGTTCGCCGTTGAAAATGGCATGATGTCTATACCGCTCGATTTCAAGGTAGGGGAAACAAAATTCATCGTATTCAAAAAAACGGCTGATATGCGGTTAAACGTAGAATCCGTGAAATATGACGGCGCCGACCTGCTCCGTGCCGATACCGGTGATATTGACTTTCAGATGACGATGGACGGAAAAGGAAAATACCACTTGCTTACGGATCGTAACGGCGAATATACCGTGAAATTCGATAACGGCAATCTTAAAAAAATAAATATAAAAGATGCAGGCAAACAGATCGCACTCAACGGTCATTGGGCAATCACATTCGAGAAACGGTTGCTGTCGCCCCTTCCGGGAAAAATCGAAATTTCCGGCGATAAGGCAACGGTCTATTTCGACAGTCTGCAGGATTGGAGCAAATCGGAAGAAGAAGGCATCAAGTACTATTCAGGAACAGCCGATTATGCGACGACATTCACAGTCAAAAGCATCCAAAAAAATGACAGATACATGCTTGACCTGGGCGATGTGCAGGTGATAGCCCACGTTTATGTCAACGGACATGATATGGGGACTTTATGGAAACCGCCTTATCAATTGGATATTACGGAACAAGTAAGCAAAGGCGTCAACCGTTTGGTCATAGCGGTTACTAATCTGTGGCCTAACCGCCTGATAGGAGATGAGCAGTTCCCGGATGATGTTTCGCCTAACGGCAACTGGACAGCGGGCGAACTGTGGCAGTACCCCGATTGGGTCTGGAACGAAGGCGAACGACCTGATAAAAGACGGGTATCTTTCACTACCTACAAGCATTGGAAAAAAGACGCTCCGCTTCTGCCTTCCGGTTTGATAGGTCCCGTAAAGATTACGACAATGAAACAAATAACATTTTAAACAATTGCCAAACATATTAATAACCAAAAACAATATAACATGACAAAAATCAAATTTTTACTAAAATTGGGCATGATTGTTCCTGTACTGCTATTGAGCGTCCTGTCATTGCATGCCCAGCCATCTATGAAAACCGTTACTGGAATCATTACAGATTCCGACGGAGAACCTTTGCCGGGCGCTTCTTTAGTTGTGCAAGGCAGTACCAGGGGTGTATCGTGCGACATCGACGGGCGCTACAGCTTCACCAATCTTTCGTCCAGCGATAAACTTATTGTCAGCTACCTCGGCATGGAGCAACAAATCATTGAGGTAGGCGACAGAACGGTCATCAATATCGTGATGCTCCCTCAAGCGAATGAATTGGACGAGGTTACGGTAGTAGGGTTCGCCCGTCAGCGAAAGGAGAGCGTGATCGCATCCATATCAACCATCTCTCCTTCCGAACTCTCCGTTCCTACGAGCAACCTAACCATGGCTTTAGGTGGCCGTATTGCTGGGATCATTTCCTACCAGACTTCGGGCGAGCCTGGCAACGACAATGCCAACTTCTTTATCCGCGGGGTTACGACCTTCGGATACAAGCAAGACCCGCTCATCCTTATTGACAACATCGAATCTACAACCACCGATTTGGCGCGTCTCTCGCCCGATGACATACAGTCATTCTCGATTATGAAAGACGCCACTGCCACTTCCATCTACGGCGCAAGGGGCGCTAACGGCGTCATTCTGGTCATGACAAAAGAAGGGAGGGAAGGGCCTGCCAAACTCTCGGTGCGTTTCGAGAACAGGATTTCTACGCCTACCACCCGCGTCAAAACGGTTGATCCGGTCACGTATATGAAGCTCCATAACGAATCCGTTGTGACGCGCGATCCGCTTCGGATGAAGCTCTATTCCGACGAGAAAATTGCGGGAACCATCGACCGGCTCAATCCCAACGTTTATCCTGCGATGGACTGGTACGACGAATTGTTCAAGAAATATACCTACAACCAGCGGGGGAATATAAACGTAAGCGGAGGCGGTGATGTAGCGCGCTATTTCGTATCAGCCGATATTTCCAATGAAAACGGCATACTGAACGTAGACAACCGGAATAATTACAACAATAACATCAATCTCAAACTTATCCAGTTGCGTACAAACGTCAATATCCGCCTGACCAAAACGACAAACCTTGATTTTCGCATCAATACGAATTTCGACGAATATCAGGGACCCATAGATGGAGGCAATTACCTCTACCGTAAAGCAATGGCTACCAACCCTGTCCTGTTCCCGATGTACTTCGAGCCGGATGATAACCACAAATACACCAACCACATCCTTTACGGAAATGCAGGAGGGGGAAATTATCTCAATCCATACGCGGATATGATAAGAGGTTACAAGCAGTCCAGCAAGTCATACCTGACGGCGCAAATGGTACTGACCCAACAATTAGAATTCATCACTAAGGGGCTTGATGTTAAGATATTAGGCAACACGACCAGGGAATCATACTTTGACGTCACCCGCAGCACCGTCCCTTTCTATTACAGCATAGGATATTACAACAAGTACTATGATACATACACCCTGGCCGAACTCAATCCCAATGCCGGTCGGGAAGAATTAGGCTATTCGCGGGGGACGCCCCAGGTATCCACGACTTTCTACGTGGAAGGCATGCTTAACTACAACCGCGATTTCGGAAAAAACAATGTTACCGGTCTTTTAGTAGGTATCATGCGCAATTATATGAGCGGCAATGCGCCAACGCTGCAGCAATCCCTGCCATCGCGCAATGTAGGGCTATCAGGGCGTTTCACTTATGGCTATGACAGCCGGTATTTCATTGAGGCGAATTTTGGTCTCAACGGCTCGGAGCGTTTCTCCAAAAACGAGCGATTCGGGTTCTTTCCTTCCATAGGAGCGGGCTGGATTGTTTCAAACGAGAAGTTCTGGAATATGACAAGCGTCAACAAACTCAAGCTCAAAGGTACCTACGGATTAGTCGGAAATGATAAAATAGGCAGCGAAAGCGACCGTTTCTTCTATATTTCGGAAGTCAACTTCAATGCAGCCACCTCTAAGGTGCGGTTCGGCGAAGAGTTTAACGTAGCCCCTCCCGTCATGCTTGTGACCCGTTACCCCAATGATAAAATAACCTGGGAAATAGCCCATAAAATGAATATCGGAGCCGAGATCGGATTGCTCAACATGGTCGAACTACAGGCTGATTATTTCGTTGAAAACCGCTCGAATATATTTGGACATCGCAGTACAATAGCTTCACAGAACGGTTTCGTCGCACCGCTGTATGCCAATATGGGCGAAGCCAAGTCGAATGGGTTTGAAGTGCAGCTTGACGGCAACAAGTCATTTTCTAACAGTTGGTGGCTTAGTTTGCGGGGGAACTTTACATACGCGACGAGCGAATATAAATATACGGAAGAACCCACGCTTCCCTACCCCTGGCTGTCGGCTATCGGATATTCCGTTTCGCAACACCGCGGCTTGATTGCCGAGCGGCTGTTCATTGACGAAGCAGATATAGCCAATTCACCGCAACAGTCTTTTGGAGATTATATGCCCGGCGACATCAAATATCGCGACGTCAACGACGACGGCGTGGTAGACGGTTATGACATCGTCCCCATCGGATTCCCCAGAGTTCCTGAAGTGATCTATGGTTTCGGGGTCTCTTTCGGATACAAGGGATTCGATTTCTCGTGTTTTTTCCAGGGGGCAGCCCGTACTTCGTTCTTCATCAATGCCACGGCTACCTCTCCGTTTGTGAACATGGGCTTCGACGGCAGAATGTCCAATAACGCCATGTTACAGGCCTGGGCAGACAATTACTGGTCGGAAACCAACCGCGATTCTTATGCCTTATGGCCTCGCTTGTCGGATATAGTAGTTAATAACAACGTACAGTCAAGTACCTGGTTCCTGCGCGACGGCAGCTATTTGAGGCTGAAGTCGGCAGAATTAGGATATACGTTACCTGAAAAAGTCCTCAAGACCATCCACATGAAATCGCTGAGGATTTACGCCAGCGGATTGAACCTCCTGACGTTGAGCAGATTCAAGATGTGGGACGTTGAGCAGGGAGGCGACGGCTTGCAATATCCTATTCAAGCGGTATTCAGCCTCGGAATGAATGTTAATTTTTAAAACAAGATAGCTATGAAATCATTAAAAATATTTTTGACATCGGTTGCGCTTTACCTCGCTTCGTCCTGTTCATATTTAGATGTGATACCGGACAACATAGCCACTATCGAAATGGCTTTCAACACCAGAACCAACGCCGAAAGATACCTGGCGACATGTTATCACATGATGCCGGAGGTACTTAACCCGTTCTACAATGCAGCCCTTACGGCAGGCGACGATATATGGTGGTATTCGAGACAGAACATGTGGTTTGATGCGACGCGCATTTGGGAGATGGCGCGTGGCAATCAAAATACTTATCAAGTTCTGTTCAATTACTGGGATGAATTTGGCATGTTTCGGGGGGTGCGCGACTGCAATATCTTCTTAGACAACATTGACCGCGTACCGGATATGCCCTTTTCCGAAAAAGACCGGTGGAGGGCAGAAGTCCGTACCCTGAAAGCCCTGTATCTGTTCTGGGTTTTCCAACACTATGGACCGATACCGCTGCAAAAGGTGAATATTGACATATCCGCCGACCTGGATATGATGAATCGTCCCAGAGAAAAGGTGGATGTAGTGGTGGATTATATCGTTTCATTGCTCGATGAAGTACTGGCGATGAATTACGCGCTTCCCGACAGGATTACTTCTACCTACAACGAAAGCGGACGAATCACCCAGTGCGCCGTATATGCGCTGAAGGCAAAAGTGCTGGTCTGGGCGGCAAGCCCGCTGTTCAACGGCAATACCGACTATGCCGGTTTCATTGACCCTGTGGACGGAGAGCCGTTTTTCAACCAGACGAGGTCGGTGGAAAAATGGGAACGTGCCGCAAGGGCGTGCAAGGAGGCAATCGCTTATTGCGAGCAAGCCGGGCATACACTCTACGAGTTTGATGAACGGGTAGTGTTCCCGCTCAACGATGAGAGCCGTCTTTTATTGACCCTCTGCAACAATATCCCGTCACGCTTTAACGATGAGGAAATATTCAGTCCGGGCAATATCGCATCTACGACTATCCAAAACTATTGTCAGCCGCGACTAACGCCCTACATGGTGGGCATCAATTTAGACAGGACGCTTGCGCAATATGCCCCCACGCTGAACGTGGTCGAATTGTATTACAGTAAAAACGGCGTTCCAATCAACGAAGACAATACCGGTCTCGATTTCTCGAAAACGCTTGCCCCAACGCCCGACAATGTGTATTACTACGCACAAGATTATACGACCGTCAATTTCCATTTGAACCGTGAGCCGCGATTCTACGCCAGTATCGGCTTCGATGGAGGCAAATGGTTTTGTACGGAAAATGAAACCATAGAAGAAGCATACGACCTTATGGTAAAAAAAGGCGACCTGGCAGGATTAGCCGACCAGGCAAGTTCAGCCACAGGATATTTTGTTAAAAAATTAGTCAGTTATAAAAATGAGAACAGGCAGGAATCATACGTCCTGTACTCCTACTCCGTTCCCATCATCCGCCTGGCAGACCTCTATCTGATGTGTAGCGAAGCCCTTAACGAGGTCAAGGAACAGCCCGACGCCGAGGTCTACGAGTACATTCAAAAAGTGCGCTGGAGAGCCGGTCTCGACATGAACAGTACCTTAGTGGATACATGGAGGGTCTATTCAAACAACCCGACAAAACCCACCACTAAAACCGGCATGGCTGAGATCATACGTAACGAGCGCCATATCGAACTGGCATTCGAGGGACATCGTTACCATGACTTGCGCCGCTGGAAAATGGCTGTTGAAACGATGAACAACCGTCCTATCCGCGGTTGGACAATAACCGAATCGCTGCCTGAAGGATTTTACAGGGAAAAAGTAATCCATGTCAAATCTTTTACCCCGCGAGACTATTTGTGGCCGCTGCAAAACAGCGCGATCAACATAAACCCGAAATTAGTACAGAATCCCAACTGGTAAAAAACAAATCATCCATAATTTTATACATCATGAAAAGATATATTAATCCATTATTAGCAATGCTTGTCTGCTTGGCTGCTATCGGCTGCTCAGCCGACGATAGCACACAAAATCCGTACAAGACGAACGACAAGACCCCTCCCGGACAAATAACGGTCACAAGTGTCGATCAGATAGCCGGCGGGGCTATCATCCGGTATAATACGCCGTCCGACCCCGACCTTATGTACGTCAAGGCGCTTTTTCAGACTTCTCAGGGAGAGACAAGGGAAGCACGCGCCTCATTCTATGTTGATTCCATCAAGATACACGGGTTAGGCGACACCAACGAGCGCATCGTGTCTCTGTATGCAGTAGACAGAAACGAAAATGTATCAGCTCCCGTATTCGAGACAATCATCCCGGGTGAACCGTCTGTTGCGACCATCGCCAATTCTTTAACATATATAGTTGATTGGGGAGGGTTCATCCTTAATTACGTTAATGCAGACAGAGACGAAGTCGGCATCTATGTAGGCTTTAGCAACGAAAACCAGCCCGAAGAGACGCTATATGACGTATTTTTTACGTCCCGTCCCGAAGGAACGATTGCAGTCAGAGGGCTTGAAAGTTTGGAAACATCTTTCTACGTTGTGGTTAAAGACCGGTGGGACAACACGTCCGACTCGCTAAAATTCACTATCACGCCATGGAATGAGAGCGAATTAGACAAGAAACGGTTCAGGTATGTACCCAGAGTGCTCGACGACGTGGAATGGTTTCATTATGCCGGAGCGCCTGAAAATCTCTATGACAATGTCTTCCCTCAAAGCTGGAATTTTGCCCATACCGCTTATCCCATCGCTTTCCCTCACGCGGTTACGATAGACCTGGGCGTCATTGTAAAGATGAGCCGCTTCAGGTTATGGCAATATCTCGGTGAGCTGACCGACTATTATGCGCACGGAGCACCCCGTTTGTTCAGGGTTTGGGGTTGCCCTGCAGAAGCAAACCCTTATGAAGCCGAGAGTTGGATATTGTTGATGGATGAAGAGATGAAGAAGCCTTCGGGCGGAAGCTTTACCTCTCCCAATACCTTAGACGATATGGAAGAGGCTAACCGCGGACACGAATTTGTATTCGACATGGACATTCCGAAGATTCGTTATTTCCGCTTCCAGAGCCTGGCATCATGGTCGGGAATGGAGTGTAGCCGAATCAGCGAGATCACGATATGGGGTGATATTGAAAGTGAAATTGATTATTAACCGCAAAAACAGATAAGACATGAAAAAGATATTTGGATGCAGATTAAAATTGGGTTTACTCATTGCCGTTATTGCAGGGATGTGGGCATGCGATAATCTGCATAATACGTATAAGGAATTTCTTGGCGACGGAGAACGCATCTATGTTGGAAAAATTGATTCGCTGAATGTATTCGGAGGTTATCAGCGCGTCCAGGTCTGGGGACTGCTGCAGTACTCCAAAACGGCAAGCGAAATAGTCATCCGTTGGGACGATAAGGAGATCGTGGAATCGCTGCAAGGATTAACAAAGGACGACACGCTCAGGATAAATATCGGCGACCTCGCCGAAGGCAATATCAAATTCACGGTATTTACAAGGGATTCGGAAGGCAACGCTTCTGTTATTCAGGAAGTATTTACCGATGTTTATGGAGACATTTATGCCTCAATGCAAAGTTCGCGCAGCATAAGCCAAATCAATATCAAGGGATTTGACGTCGAAATTGTATGGAATCCCGCCGAATACGGCATTGTAGATGCGGAGCTGACATATATGGATGAAGATAATGTGGAGCAGACGGTCGTGGTGAATAACGATGATGAGGCGACAACGTTAGACAGTTGGCTGTCAGGCTCCGCGATAAAGGTCATTGCCCGTTACTTTCCAACTGCCACTGCATTAGATACATTGACGCTGAATCCGGTGGAATACAGGTTGCCGAAACTTGAAGGCGAATTTCTGTTGGACGGCTCTGTCTTCGGACGACCGCAAGACCCGTTTATTGCATCGGACGGCTATGGCGGCGCTTATGGTAATCTTTTTGACGGGAATGAAGGAACCTTCATTCACACGCAAGACGGCGTTGGCGTGCCTAACCATTACAGCTATGATATGCACAAGGCAATGAACCTGTCGAGAGGCAGGGTAGTGGTAAGGTATGGCGAAGCAGGCGACGGCTGGAGTTTCACGGAGGCACAATTATGGGGTCATCCGGGCGTCGGGGAGCCATCCGAAATCTTTCCCTCCATAGCGGATAACTTCAACAATAAAGACATCTGGGAAGGCGATGCCGAATCCAAAGGCTGGGTGAAGATCGCTGATATAACGCGCAATCCTGCCGTTCACGGCGCCGTTGTCGAGTTCCCTATCAACAAGGAAGTCAAAGTAAGATACATGCTGTGGCGAACAGTTCAGGTAGTAGGCGCGCCTACAGAAGGAACCGGCGCCTATTCATGCGTCAAGGAACTCTACTTGTGGCAAACTTTCGATTAACCTGAATTATTCAGACTATCTTCTGGATTGCTTCGTTCCTCGCAATGACGGGTACGTGCTGACGTTATCGTGTACCGTCATTGCGAGCTTGCGAAGCAATCCAGAGAAATAAGCTGTAAATCATTCTGTTATGTTTTAGTATGAATAATTCAGACTAAAAAAGATATAATGTCTATCAATGAACACCAAACTTTTTTCAGCAATTATCCTGACATCCGTATTAGCGGGCTGTCAGACAGGGAGAAATAATTCCGGATCACCGGTTACAGGCAGGGAAAAAACGGCTTTTCAAACAGCCGGTACCTGGAAGCCCGTAACCGACATCAGAGCCGATGTGACCATTGTTTATGGCGCGTTCGACGATATCGGAAGCGGCTGGACTTTCGAGAAACGCGTACAATCGTGGCGCGACCGCGGGTATGTCACCCATTTCATGACCGGAATCGCATGGGGCGGCTACCAGGACTATTTTACCGGACAATGGGACGGCGAAACGCATTGGGATGAAGGGCAGGTGAATGTCAACGGCGATACAATATGGCATGGTCGTAATGTTCCCTATATTGTCCCCTCCAAAAATTTCATCCGGTATATGAAGGAAGTACACGTCAAGCGCGTAATAGACGCCGGTATTGACGCCATTTACATGGAAGAACCGGAATTTTGGATGCGCGCAGGCTACAGCGAATCGTTCAAGCGCGAATGGCAGGATTATTATGGCTTCCCTTGGCGTCCGCAACACGAATCGCCGGAGAACACCTATCTGTCCAACAAGCTGAAATACCATCTGTATTACCGCGCATTGGAAGATGTGTTTACATACGCCAAAGAATACGGCAAAAGCAAAGGAATGAACGTCAGGTGTTATGTCCCTACCCATTCGTTGGTCAACTATTCGTCCTGGCAAATCGTCAGTCCCTTAGCCAGTTTAGCTTCGTTAGACTGGGTAGACGGCTACATCGCGCAGGTATGGACAGGCACTTCGCGCGAGCCGACTTACTTTAACGGTATAAGAAAAGAGCGCGTGTTTGAAAATGCTTTTTTAGAATACGGTTCGATGGAATCCATGACGCGACCTACCGGACGTAAAATGTTTTTCCTCACCGACCCGATAGAAGACTGGCCCCGCGATTGGGTAGATTATAAGAAAAACTACCAGGCAACGTTTGCCGCGCAACTGCTTTACCCGATGATAGCCGATTATGAAGTCATGCCTTGGCCCGACCGTATCTATGAAGGATTATACAGAACCTGTGCAACTTGTGAAACCAGAGAAAGAATCCCCCGCTTCTACTCCACACAGATGCAGGTGATGATCAATACGTTAAACGACATGCCCCTGTCCAACAACAAAGTAAGCGGCACGTCGGGCATTGGCGTGTTGATGTCCAATTCGCTGATGTTTCAGCGTTTCCCGACGCATAAGCCAATCAACGCATCCGACGAATCCGTACAACCCGAAATCTTTACATTCGGAGACGGTACGCAGGTAGTAGAATCAAACATCGAAGACCCGCAGTTTTCCAACTTTTACGGACAAACCCTCCCATTGCTAAAACGCGGTATTCCGGTCAGTACGGTACATATAGAGAATGTAAGTTTTCCCAATACATGGAAGGATATAAAAGTCCTTGTCATGTCATACGCGAATATGAAACCGATGGATGCCGGTCATCATCAATACATTGCACAATGGGTGAAGGATGGTGGTGTCTTGGTGTATATCGGCAAGGATGCCGATGCTTACCAAACCGTTATGGAATGGTGGAATACCGGCGGAAACAAGTACCAAACCCCTTCACAACACCTGTTTGAATTGATGGGATTACCATCCGTTCGTCCTGAAACAGGTGAATATCCATGCGGCAAAGGCAAGGTATACGTGCTCCGTGAAGAACCTAAAAACTTTGTACTGAGACCCAATAATGACAAGGTTTTTTTAGAAACCATCCGGAAAGCTTATGAGACCGCTCCTAATAAGGGTACGATAGAAACGAAAAACAGCCTGTATTTAGAGCGAGGCCCGTATATTATCGCAGCAGTCATGGACGAAAGTACCTCGAACGAGCCATTCACGCTGAAGGGTTTGTTCATTGATTTGTTCGACCCCACCCTGCCTGTCCTGCAAGAGAAGACCATCCGCCCCGATGAACAGGCTTTTCTATACAATATACAGCAGGTGAAAAACAAGAAAAAACCGGCTGTCTTGTGTGGCGCATCGCGGATATATGATGAAATATCCAAAAGCGGATTCTATTCATTCATAGCCAAAAGTCCGAAAGAAACAAGCAATGTGAGCCGCATATTGCTACCCAAACAACCCAAAGAAGTCACGGTCAAAAATGCAGCCGGCGCAACAATAACCGAAGCCGAACATTCATGGGACGAACGATCGAAAACCTGTCTCTTGAAGTTTGAAAACGACCCCGACGGCATCACGGTTGAACTGAAATGGTAAACTTTCTTATATAACAAATGAAAAAAAACATTCACCTTATTTTGGCAGGGCTATTAGGATTAATAGCTTCCTGCGGCCCTGTCGGCAGCCGGTTGGAGCAAGGGTTTATCCGTCCGCCCGATTCTGCGCGTCCGGGCGTATACTGGTATTTTATGGACGGGAACCTGTCGAAGGAGGCCATGACGAAGGATTTGGAATCCATGAAGCAGGCAGGTATCGGTAATTTAATCTATTTGGAGGTCAATATAGGCATGCCTCGCGGCCCGGTCGATTTTCTGAGCGACGATTGGCAGGATATGTTTGGCCATGCGGTGGCAGAGTGCGAGCGGTTAGGCATAGACATCACGCTGGGCGTAGGACCGGGATGGACAGGCAGCGGCGGTCCCTGGGTAGAAGCCGCACAGTCGATGCAACATTTAGTAACCTCGTCTGTAGATATATCGGGCGTCGGTCGGCAGACTATCTCCCTGCCCGTCCCTGCGCCAAAAACACCGTTTTTTGGCGAGGGCAGTTTTACGCCCGAAGCAAAAAAGCAGTGGGAAGAGTTTTATCAAGACGTCTCTGTGCTTGCTTTTCCCGCAGGAACGGCAACGATAGGGCTTGATTTAGAGCCGGGTATAGCCTATCTTCAAATAACGGGAATCGAAGAGAAAGCGCTATATTACCGCAAACCGTACAGTTCGGCGCCGCAAGTGAAGCAATACCTTACATTTTCGGAAGCCCAAACCGACGAAAAAGCGCTTGACCGCGACAAAATCATTGACCTGACGGCGCTTCTGCAACCCGACGGGACATTGACATGGGACGTCCCGGCAGGCCAATGGACGGTGATGCGCTTCGGCGCTCGCAATAATGGCGCGGTCACACGTCCGGCGCCCCTGCCCGGCGTAGGATTGGAAGCCGACAAGTTTGATACCATCGCGATGAACGCCCATTTAGAGCATTTCATCGGGAAACTGTTCCGACATATCAACTTCACCAAAGCGCTTCCGCAGGGCGGTCTGAAAATGCTTCACATGGACAGTTGGGAAATGGGCGCCCAAAACTGGACAGGTCGCTTCCGCGAAGAGTTTACCCGCCGCAGAGGATACGACCCGCAACCGTTCTACCCCGTATATGCAGGCATCATCGTACAAAACCGAGAAACAAGCGAACGCTTCTTATGGGATTTGCGGATCACTTCGCAAGAATTAGTCAAGGAGTACCATGCCGGTTATATCAAAAGCTATGCCAAGCGTTATGGATTAGGACTGTCTATCGAGCCATACGACATGAACCCTACTGCCGATCTTGAACTGGCATCGGTTGCCGATATGCCGATGGCTGAATTTTGGAGCGTCAATTACGGTTTTAATACCGCCTTTACAGCTTTCGAAGGCACATCGGTAGCCCACCTGCTCGGACAGCCCGTCGTGCCTGCCGAAGCATTTACAGCCAGTTCAGATGCCTGGCGACAGCATCCCGGCTCTATGAAGAACCAAACCGACTGGGCGCTGGCTGCAGGTATTAACCGATTGGTATACCACACTTTTCAACATCAATATTTAGACGACCGGCTACGCCCCGGCATGTCCATGGGGGGCTACGGCGTCCATTGGGACAGAAACCAGACCTGGTGGCCGATGGCCTACGCTTACCACCGATACGTTTCGCGCTGCCAGTTTATGTTGCAGCAAGGCCGTACGGTAGCCGACGTCCTGTACTTGACGCCGGAAGGAGCGCCGCATGTGTTCCGCGCTCCTAATTCTGCCCTCGAAGACGAATTGTCAAGTTCATCACTCCCCGACCGTAAAGGGTACAATTTCGACGGTTGTCCGCCGAGTCTGCTCTACCTTGCAACGGTCAAGGACGGATGCGTCACATTTCCCGGCGGCGCATCTTATCGCTTGTTAGTCTTGCCCTGTTTCGAGACGATGACGCCTGAATTGCTGAAGAAAATTCGCGACCTTGTGTATGAAGGCGCAACGGTCGCAGGACTGCCGCCGCTTAAATCGCCCAGTCTTCAAAATTTCCCGGCATGTGATCGTGAAGTTCAAAAATTAGTACAGGAACTCTGGGGCGGAAACGAGGCGCCTGAAATAACAGAAACGCGCGCCTTTGGCAAAGGAAATCTGATATGGAGCAAGGAACTGCGCGACCGTCAAGAAAACCTCTACCCTGCCTACAGTTTCACGGCAAATATTTTGGCGTCCATGGATATTCCGGCAGACTTCGAATCATCGGGACAGATTCGGTATACGCACCGCACGATGGACGGATGCGATATTTATTTTGTATCAAACCGCTCTAACCAAGCCACAACCGTCGAGTGCAAATTCCGCATAACCGACCGTCATCCCGAATTATGGAACCCTATGACAGGCAAAATACAACTCTTGCCCGAATTTTTCACCGATAAAGACCTGACGGTTGTTCCGTTGAAGTTTGACGTCTACGAAGGTTATTTTGTCGTTTTTCGCACGGAAACATCGGTTGCTAAAACAGTTGATCAATATAATTTCCCTGAAAGGAAACAGATTGCTACGCTGACTGCCCCCTGGATGGTTTCGTTTGACCCTGCATGGGGAGGTCCCGAACAAACGACCTTCGATCAACTGATCGACTGGACGCAACATGCAGATACCGGCATCAAGTATTATTCGGGAACAGCGGTTTACAGACAAACGTTCGACAAGCCGAGTACGAAAAGCAAGCAGTTATTTTTAGATTTGGGCAAGGTGAGAAATATGGCTCACGTTCGCCTAAACGGGCATGACCTCGGCGTGGTATGGACGTATCCATGGTCTGTGGACATTACGAAAGCTGTTAAATCCAAAGGCAATGTATTGGAAATAGAAGTGATTAACCTGTGGCCCAACCGTCTGATTGGCGACGAGCGCCTGCCCGACGACGGTATCATTGGCGGACAATGGCCTGCATGGGTCAAGGACGGCGCTCCACGCGAAAGCGGACGTTATACATTTGCCATCATCAAGCATTTTAACAAAGATTCACCGTTGTTAGAATCCGGTTTGATGGGACCGGTCACACTATGGGAAATAAAATAACAACTTTTTTTTATACCTTTGCAATCGTTAAATGTATAAAAAATGATGGACACACCGTTAAAACTATTGATTTACTGCTTGCTGTTTTGCTGCTCCGGCCTTCTAAATGCCCAGCGGATTAATGAATACAATGTAGTATGGGACAGCCCTTCGTTACATTCCGGCGGCTCGATGCCTTTAGGGAATGGCGAGATGGGCATGAACGTATGGGTAGAGGAAGGCGGCGATTTGCTTTTCTACCTGTCACGCACAGACGCCATGAGCGAATGGAACCGCCTGATGAAATTGGGTCGCATTCGCGTCACCCTTTCACCCAACCCGTTTGAAAGGGGGAACCCGTTCGTTCAAACCTTATTACTGAACGACGGAGTTATTGAGATTAAAGCCGGAAAAGACGAACAACAGTCTGTTTTTCGTTTGTTTATGGATACGTCATGCGAAGTGGCATACATGACTTTTGAGAGCCGGCTTCCAAGAGCTATCACCGTTACTGCCGAATCGTGGCGAAGGCAGCCGCACGTCATCACACCATCCGAATCGGCTTCCGCCTATAGCATTGGCAGAGCGCCGGAGGGTATGGTTTTTGAAGAATCGGCGGATATTTTCCTTGCTGAAAAAAATGCAATCGCCTGGTGCCATTACAACAAGGGATCACAACTGTACGATCTGACGATGCATCACCAGGACAAAACGTCCTACGCGAAAGACTTCCCCGATCCCGTATCCAACCGTATCTTCGGGGTATATATGACCGGGAAAAATTTTACAACGACAAGCGATTCGACTTTCGCCACAAAAGGAGCCGTCTGGCAGGCTTCGCTTAAGATAACCTCCCATTCGAAACAGGTGTCGTCGCTCGACGAATGGACAAGACAAATCAAAACCATTGATAAAAAATCGTCGCAAAAAACAGCGTTAGACAACAGTAAAAAATGGTGGAGTGACTTGTGGGACAGGAGTTATGTATATATCGACATACCCGACGATAAAGCGTTTGGACGCAAACTGACTGAGGCTTATATTTTGCAACGATACATGGCTGCCGGAAGCGGTCGCGGGACGTTTCCGATCAAATTTAACGGTTCTATTTTTACCGCCGATCCGCAATATACCATAAAGGAATTGGCTTATGGACCGGATTTCCGAAACTGGGGAAATGAATTTTGGTGGCAAAACACACGCCTTCCATATAGCGCCATGCCGGCTGCGGGCGATTTTGAGTTGATGCATCCCCTGTTCGATTTTTATCTCAGCCGTATGGATGCGTTCCGTACATTGGCTGAAAAATATTATGGAGCACAGGGCGTTTTGATTCCTGAAACGGTTACGCCATACGGCACGTATGCGATTTCCAATTATGGATGGGATCGTACCGGACTTGGCTCAACGGAGATATCGAATATGTTCATCAGGTATATATGGGTACAGGGTCTGGAACTGTCGAAGCTGATGCTTGATTATTACTGGTTTACGGGTGATGATGTATTCCTGAAAGAAAAAGCCTTGCCAGTCGTTAAGGATATATTGTTATATTTCGATTCCCGTTTTGTGAAAGGACAGGACAGGATGAAGATTACGCCGACACAGTCGTTAGAGACCTTTTGGTCTCATGTGATAAACGATATGCCATGCGTCGCCGGTCTGCATTATCTGATGAATGAACTGGAACGGTTGCCGGATGGCATGATCCACGAAGATGACAAAAATTTTTATGCCCGATTAAAGAAAACATTGCCTCGTATCCCGCAACAACAATCGGTCGAAGGCCTTATCTTTTTACCGGCTGAAGAATACCTGTCGAAGACAAATAATATAGAGAATCCCGAACTGTATGTCATTTACCCTTTTGGGCTTGCAAACTTCTCCAACGAATGGCGGGAAGCCGGTATCAGTACCTTCCGGCGGCGTATATTCAGGCAAAACATTGGATGGGGTCAGGACGGACAGGTAGCCGCCATGCTCGGATTGACCGATCTCCTCCCCGACATGTTGAAAGAGAAAATAGACAACACGAATCCCAACCATCGTTTTCTGCCCATGTGGGGACCAAACTATGACTGGACGCCCGATCAGGATCACGGGAGCAATCTGCTGATGACCATCCAGCTTATGCTACTGCAAATATACAATGGCGAAACGCATGTTTTGTCTGCATGGCCCGAACAGTGGAATGTCTCTTTTAAACTTTGGACACCCCAGCAAAAAATAATAGAAGGCGAATATAAAGATAAAAAACTGATATACAATGATTAAATGTTTGCTTTTCTTTTGTATGGTATCCTTTTCTGTTTTTGCTCATGCACAAAGCATATACCTGACGTGGTTGAATGTTTGGGACGGAAGTACGGAAGCGTGGTGGTCGCCGTCAAGCTCGTCGGGCGTCACAATCATTTATGACGGGATTTCAACAGATAAAACGTCACTTGACTGGAACGACCCGGCGCTCAGGCAATTTTATTTGCAGCAGGTAAAGGCTGCCGGGATTGACGCTATCATTCTGGATTTGACCAACGGTTTGCGTTGGACTGACGCCTGTAATGACGTTCGTGATTTTGCTGCGAAGAACAATATGAAATACGCGGCAGCCATCAACATCGCCAATATGAATGAATTTGAAGCGAAAGCCAAAACAGTTTGGGACGCATACGCCGACCCGAATGTCGCGCATGGCGACGCTTACCTTCATAAAGACGGCAAGCCTCTGATGGTCATGTATGTAGGTGAAAGCGCTTGGGACGGCATTTTGCAGAAAGGCAATATCCCGCCGTCATACGAATATGGCTCAAAATTCACGCTTGTATG
>Ga0099364_10003679_pt1 | contig 23632 bp, 18 predicted proteins | sample TergutTh196P3_FD_73070 | JGI IMG/M metagenome (GOLD analysis project Ga0099364, IMG submission 73070) | Microcerotermes parvus P3 segment gut microbial communities from Pointe-Noire, Republic of the Congo - Th196 P3 | ecosystem: Host-associated > Arthropoda: Insects > Digestive system > Gut ...
CTGTGTGCTGTCGGTCAAAAATATGTTTTTATCGGATTTGGTCAGCCGGACGGAAGTCTTCTTCTTGATCATCTGCACGGCAATATGGAATATACGGATGAATTGAAGAACGATATTTTAGACGATATTGAAAATCAAATCGATTTTGAAAGAGAGCGGTTTGCATCAAAATATGATCCGGCATATGAAAACAAGTAATGAAAATAATGAAAAATAATGAAAAATAATGAAAAATAATGAAAATAATGAAAATGCAAGAAACTGATCAATGTGTTCAAAATAACTCATCCTTTTTTTACATTCTTAAGACTAGACAAGCCAAACAATCATAAAGTTTAAAAGCAATGTGTGATATTCATCCAAACTGATTACAATTCGATGTTGCTATTTTAAATGTTTTTCAATTTGGAAAACAATAGCAAAATGCTCGAATGATTCAAACAAGTGGTTGTGTTTTTGCGGCATCATTTGATTTGGTTTTTACATTCAGCAGTCGTTTTTCATTAAAAGCAGATAGGGTTATGATCCTGTGAACTTTTCTCATGTTAATAAAATACCGGCAGAGCGGCAATATAAGTTGTTCGTATTTGATATGGACAGTACGCTCATTGATGCTGAAGTCATCAATGAATTGGCAAAAATCGCCGGCGTTTCTGAGCAGGTGTCACAGATTACAACTCAAGCAATGAGTGGTGAAATGGATTACACCGAATCATTTCAAATGCGTGTTGCTTTATTGAATGGACTCTCGTATGAAAAGGCACTTTCAATCAAAGACCATATCCAATTGATGGCAGGAGCAAAAGAATTAATCCAATTTATTCAAAGCGTCGGCGGAAAAACGGCAATGATAACGTGCGGTTTTAGCCTGATTGCAGAAGATGTCCAAAAAAAGTTGGACATTGATTATGTTTACTCAAACGATCTTGCTGTCAAAGACGGTATTTTAACCGGACAGGCCAACGGTCCTTTGATGACAACAAATTCCAAAGCCAATGTTCTTGACGAACTTGTCGAAAAACTCAATATTTCGTACGAAGAATGTGCCGTTGTCGGCGACGGAGCAAATGATATCTGCTTATTCGAAAAAGCCGGATTCTCTGTTGCTTTTAACGCCAAACCCCTCGTTCAAAAACAAGCATGCGCTGTTGTCCAAGAAAAAGATCTCAGAAACATCATTCCGATTCTGAAATCCGCCATGGAAACACCGCAGTCTCAACCTTGCGACACACCACAAAAACCGGCTCGGAAAGTTTTCCGAGAAGGGGGACCCAGTATGATGAAAGAACTGCAAACAAGAAAAGCAGAATTGAAAACTGTCTCGGAAGAGGCAAAGGATAAAAGAAATCAATTAAACGCAGAAGCCAGCAAGTACGCAGCCGAAAGAAATGAATTGAACAACAAAACGAAAGAATTGATTACCGCCGCTCAAGACATTAAAATCAAAAGAGACGAAGTCAATATCAATGTCAGCAAATACAAGACACTTCGCGATGAAACAAACGCGAAATCCAATGAGCTTTTTGCAAAAGCTGACAGCCTCAGAAAAGACAGCAACCTGGGCGGTCCATCGATTAAGGAAATCCGAAAGCAGATCGATAATCTCGAATTTGAACAGCAGACCCATGTTTTGACCCCCAAAAAGGAAAAAGAAATCGTTACGAAAATTAAAGAGCTTGAAGACGAATACGCTGAAAAGAAAAGGCAACTGGATGAAAACAGCGAGTTAAAATCCATTTTAGACGAAGCTCAAGTGATCCGTGACGAAGCCTCTGAATATCATAATCAATTAGCTGTTTATGCCGCACAGGCCCAAGAATTTCACGAACAAATGATTGCCGCCTTCAAAGAAGCCGACAAAGTTCGTGCCGAGTCCGACGCCTCTCACAAAAACTTCATCCGCGCCCAAGAAGCCGCTGATGAACAGCACAAGATCTTTATTGAAGCCCAAAAAGAAATCCGCGAAATCGACAAAGAAAGCGGCAAGGCAAAGAAGAAAGAGAAAGATCCGAAATCAAAAGTCGAAAAAGAAGAAAACGAAAAAGGTGCCAAAGAAATTTTCGACAAATTCAAAGATGGCGGCAAATTAACAATGGAAGACCTCATGGCCATCCAGCGTTCCAAATATTAAAAAACAAACCCAATCGATTGATTCATTTTTTCGACTCAATCGATTATTAAAAAATCGGTCCCATGAAAAAGAGAACCATGCTCCCATTTCTCTTTTTCAAAATCCTTTTTTAATATATCCAAAAGAAAGCGGAGCAGATGCTTTTTTAATTCACTCAAAAAAGTGAGCAGATGCCTTTTTTAAAGCACCGGCTGTTTTTAACGCGCTTTCAATTGTTTTATTTTCAGCAACCAATATCGCTTTCTCTCTTTTTGCTTTTGAAACAATTTGTTCAAGCCTTGAAAAACCAATAACGCCGTCGCCAAATCCCAAGTGAGAATCTGTTAAGCCGTTATTGTCATGAATATGATAATGGGCGACGGGCATTTTCAAAAATTCATCCAAAGTGCCGGTTGTCTGTGCATGACCGATATCTAATATAAATTCAAGTCCCGTTAAATCAATTTCATTCGGTTTTTGAAACAAAAGCAAATCCGTCTTTGGCATATTTTCAATACACAAACGGATGCCATGTTCTTCTTTAATTTTTTGAAGAATCGGCAGAGATTTCAAGTAAGCGGCTATGGCTTCCAAAAATGTGCTGCCGCCTTCCAAAAATCCGGGATGAACAACCAATATTGAAATATCATGTTTCTGACAAAAGGAAGCGCTTTTTTGAATAATATTCAGTGCTGAAAGTCTGGCAGATTCAATCGGCGACGCCAAGTTCGTATTTTTCAGCGGCGCATGCAATGAATAAGAAAGAGAATAAGATGATAGATCGACATCAACATTGCCACAAATCACATCATGAAGCCCTTCCGAAAAAATCTCCGCACGGTAGCAAACCTTTTCAATCTCAAAAAGAGCGGTGTCCAATGTTTGATTTGAAAAAGCCAAAGTTGAAATGCTGATCATACTCTTTGAATCGGAAATGAGAAATAAAAAGTTAACTCATTCAAAAATCAAAAAACAAATCAAAAAACAAATCAAAAAACAAATCAAAAAACAAATCAAAAAACAAATCAAAAAACAAATCAAAAAACAAATCAAAAAACAAATCAAAAGAAATAGAAAACAAAAGAAATAAAATTAAAAATGAGAAGAATTTAAGAGGCGTCTAAAAATATGCAAAAACCAGAGAGATATATAGATTATTGCTGATATATTGAAATAATAAAAGAAAATAACATTCGTACAACTAAAAACAAAAAATGTTTATTTCATAATTCACTTCCTTTGCATATATCCAAAAGTGGTCGAACCTGTATGAGCCAAGATTCAATTCCGCCAAACGATGATAAATTTTTGTATGACACGGCAAAATCCGTATATAGCGGAGATAAGCATCCTTACGATCCGAAATATTACATTGATCGAGACTCAAGTTGGCTTCAGTTTAATTATCGTGTTCTGGATGAGGCGCTGGATCCGAAAAACCCACTTTTGGAGCGTGTTCGCTTTCTTTCGATTTTTGCAAATAATTTGGATGAATACTATATGGTCCGCATTCCTGCCGTCCACAAATGGGCGTTAGAAAGCGGAATCAGTCCCGATGGGAATAATCAAGCATATGAAAGCATGCAAGAAATTTACAAAGAATTATTCAACTCATTAAACAAAATGGAATACTGTTGGAGCGACGTTTTAATTCCGGAATTGGAAAAGCAGAATATTCATATTTTAAAATATTTTGATCTTGAAAATTACCAAACCAAATACTTGACGCAATATTTTGAAAAAAATATCCTCCCATTATTAACGCCGCTGGCTTATGATTCCAGCCATCCGTTTCCCTACATTACAAATCAAAGTGTGAATCTGGCTGTTATCTTATCCGATCCTGTTTATGGTCGTATTTTTGTTCGCGTCAAAATTCCGCCCGGCATCAAACGGTTGATTCCGGTGCCGTTTAAGGAAGATATAAAAAAAGCGGACAAATCAGATGATGTCATCCGAATCAAATCGGGCGTCTACAACTTTGTCTGGGCAGAAGATGTCATTATTGCCAATTTGGATTTGGTCTTTCCCGGACAAATTATCAATGAAGCGCACGCTTTTCGAATTACAAGAGATGGCGACATTGGTTTGGATGAAGACGGCGACTTTAGCTTATTAAAATCCGTTGAAAAAAAAGCCGGCGTCAATTATTTTGGTGCGCCGCTTCGTATTGAAATTAACAGCGAAATGTCGGATTACGTTTTGCAAATTCTTACGGAAAATTTGAAACTGCGTTCCAGTCAGGTGGAGGCTTTAAAATCACCGGTGGGACTTGCGCCCATCTCAGAAATTTGCGCCATTGACCGTGCAGATTTGAAATACGGATCGCTTACACCAAAGAAAAAAGAATATTTGATACATTCAAAAAAGTCAAATATTTTTTCAAAAATCAAGAAAAAGGACACCCTCGTCTATCGCCCCTATGATAGTTTTGACAGCATGGTTGACTTTGTTCAGGCGGCAAGTGTTGATTCGAATGTTGTTGCGATTAAAATCACACTTTATCGCGTGGACAAAAATTCTAAAATAATCCAATATTTGAAAGACGCCGCCGACAATGGAAAACAAGTCGCTGTGCTGATCGAACTCAAAGCACGTTTTGATGAAGAAAACAATGTTTCAAAAGCAAAAGAATTGGAACACTCAAACATTCATGTTGTTTACGGTGTCCCGAACTTGAAAACACATGCTAAAATTTGTATGGTTCTGCGCAAGGAAGAAGACGGCATTGTCCCGTATGTACACATGAGCACCGGCAATTACAATGCCGGAACGGCTAAAGTTTATTCAGACTTTGAATATTTCACCGCAGATCCTGATATTGGTCAGGACATCGTGGATTTGTTCAATGCTTTGACAGGATATTCGCGAAAAACAAATTACAGAAAGCTCTTGGTTGCACCAAGCATGATGCGCAGCCAGTTCATCAGCAAAATCCGCCGTGAAGTGGAAAGCCACAAAATTAACAAAAACGGCTATATGCTGTTTAAATTAAATTCCTTGATTGATTCGGAATGCATTGATGAGTTGTACAAAGCTTCAGCTGCCGGCGTTCAAATTGATCTTCAGGTACGCGGCATGTGCAGTTTAAGACCACAAATGGAAGGGCTGAGTGAAAACATTCGATTGACATCCATCGTCGGCAGATTCTTAGAACACACACGCGCCTACTATTTCTACAATAACGGCAATGAAGAACTGTATCTCGGAAGCGCCGATTTAATGCAAAGAAATTTAGACCGCCGCGTTGAGATAATGTTTCCAGTAAATGAAGACTATCTTCGAAAAATTAAAGACGTTATATTAGAACAGCACATGAAAGACAACGTAAAATTACGTGTCGGTTTACCGGACGGAACATTTGAAAGATATGAAAGAGCCGAAGAAGAGCCGATATTGGATTCTCAAATTTGGATGATGGAAAATCAAGATAAATGGGATTGAATGCATTTGATTTTCAAATTTGAATGACGGAAAATCAAGATAAATGGGATTGAAAGGATTCAATAATTGAAAATCATCAAAAAACCAATTTTCGGCACAAAATCAATTTAGTGCCGAAAATTTGATAAAATATTTCTCATTGTTTTGCATACAAGGCAAGCGACCGACTATTATTCTTTCATTGCCGACACAATTTTTTCAGATTTTAATGCGGAAGCAGAGAATTATCAGAAGAAGCAAAAGAAATGGTGGAAAAGGAAATAAAGAAAGTAAAATATGAAAAATAATTTACTTATTCCACATCTCCTTCAATTCGTCACGCACTGTCTCACGAAACGATTTATACATTCTTTTATACCATCTGTTTTCTTTTTCAATACTTGCAAGAGAAACGACATCGTTCTCTTCAGCCGATCCTGTTTTTATTATATTCATCAATTGGAGTCACCTCAATTTTTTAATCAACGGGGACCTGCTTTTTTTCGGCCGGCACACCCTTTCCTTCATCCCACAACACTCTACTTCATCCCACAATTTTTTATTTTCAACACATTTGTTTTTTTCAGTCAATACTGTTTTTATTTTTAACATATTTGTTTTTTTCAGTCATTATTGTTTTTATTTGCATCACATTCGTTTTTTTCAGTCAATGCGGTTTTTATTTCCAAAACTCATACCATTTTTTCTTCTTTTCAATAGAAGCCGATCCGGTCTCTTCAGCCGTCACAGTTTCCATTTCATTCTTCAAAGGCACCTCCTCTTTCTTTTCCTCTGCCGCTAAAATTTTTTTAATTTCCATCCCCTCTGTCAATTGCGTTTTTTCAATCAGCGGCTGAACTTGAAGCATATATGCCTGATACGTTTTCATCAGCTCTTCATAATTATGATTGGCGGTTTCCAGCTGGTCTTTTAAATCCGATATGTGGCGGCGCTGAATTTCGATAATGTTGTTGTCAATTTCTTTTTGAATCATTGAATTTGACCGGCTGTTTTCGGAATAAAATTCCGTCAACGCTTCGGCAACAACGGCACCGGGATTGCTTTCCGATCGAATTTTGGATTCCAAATCTTTTGGCAAAATCAAACGAATTTTACCGGAGTCTTTTGGAATCGGGATTGGGTTTTCCTCCGTCTCCTTTTTCTTTTGATTTTTTTTATCTTTAGACATACTTCACCTGACAATGTAGTAAAGAAAATGAAATGATTTAGAAATTTGCTTCGGTAATTATTTTTGAAATTCGGTCATGGAAAAATTGGCGATCCATGCTTTCCCATTTGGAATGGAAATTTTGAAGAAGCAATTCAATTTCACGCTCACGATACTCTTTGTATTTTTCTAAAGCGTTCAGAGTTGTTTCAATCTCCGCCAGTTTCTTTTTCGATTCGGCGGCGCTTTCAAAAACGTCGTCATCCATATCAATACGGGAAATGTAAGAGTCAATCACAGCAATGGCGACAATCGCATCATGAAAGTCGCCTAAAATGTCTTGAAGCTCTTTAAATTCTTTGATGAGCTGAGACGCGCAGCTGCCAAAACAATCTTTGAAGAAATCCAATGTGTATCGGAAATTTTTGGCGGCAATGCGCAAACGGTGCAATTTGTCAACATAAATAAACGGACCATCCAGCCATTCATGATAAGCTGTCAAATCTGCGGCTTTCTCATACAAAATGGCGGGCAAAACATCACAAATTCTGACGGGAAAGACATCGCCTTTTTTATTAATTCGAGGCGTTCCAAGATAAACGCCGCTGTTAAAGGTTTCATATAGCCCGATTTTAAATAAAAAATATTCATCCGACTTTAAATATTCAACCGCCTTTTTGTGATTTTCATTTCGATCTTTGGAAACAATTTTGTAAAAAAGAGAGAGGGTCGATCGATCAATATTTTCTTTTTTGACATATGCGTCTGCTTTTTCCAAAAGCACATCCAAGTCACGGATCACGCCAAAAAAGGAAAGCATTTTCTTGACATTTAATTCTGTCTCTTCCAACCATTTCGGATCCAAAAAGTTTTTGAAAATTAAATTCGCAGAACGAATTTTTCGAAGTGCGACGCGAATGTCATGGACATCTTCAATGTCTTTTGCTGAAATGACACCGGGTTCTGCTTTTTCAACATCGTAAAATTGGGCTTTAAATATTTTTTCGGCGGCTTCTGCCATCATGTCATCCGAAAGCAATTTGGAGCTTTCCGGTTTTTCAAAAGCGGGAACAACCGATTCAAGGGGCGGTAAAGTTGTATCTCTTGTCTCTTTTTCTTTTGCTTTCTTTGTTTCTTTTTCTTTTATTTCCTTTGTCTCTTTTTCTTTTGTTTCCTTTGTCTCCCCTTTGTCTTTCTTTTTGAGATTTTCGGGAGGTGTGGCAGAAGAGGACTTAAAGAGAAGCGAAGAATTGAAAACAATATCAATGAATTTGTTCAAAGAGGACTTATCCGGCTTTGAAAAAGACTCATCGGGGGAAACAGAATCAGAAGGTATAACAAAATTGTTCGGTTTAATAAAATCGTTCGGCTTAAAAAAATCAGCGTCAGAAGATCCGGTATAATCATTCGGAGTTGAATAAACGATCTCGATTCGGCTTTTTTTGGTATCGCCATAAGAGGCATCAGAAAGTGTGATTTGATCAAAAATGCCTTGAATATCATCTGCGGTTTCAATGATTTCTAAAAAGGCTGATAAAATCAAAGCCTTCTTTTGATAAAACGGCGGAACAAAGAAACCGGCGTTTCTGATTGCTTTTCGAATGTTTTGGGGGGCGCGTTTTTCCAAATGGTCTAAAACAAAAATCAATCCAAGCATTTTAAGCTCGTTTAATGAAAAGTCTTGAAGAGGGTGTGTTAAAATGATGTTTGCCGAAATATTAGGCCGTTCAAATGAAATCCCTTGACCGATATCTTTTAAGAAAACAGACGTTCTCAAAACAGCTTGATCGCGATCCGATAAACCGCAAGCTGCTCCAATAGATGTGAATAATTTTTCGGCATTCAAAAGACGTGTTTTTGAGCGCTCGACATTGATATTGTAAAAAGACGCCAACTCGGCTTCTGTCCAAACTTTTCCATCAGATATTGGTTTTTGGAAATAATAATGAAGAGGCTGAGCGACTTCAAAAATAAACGGAAAAATATCCAACCTGAAAAACTCAAACGATCGGCGCAATGATAAAACTTCATTCTTGGATAAACCATATGTTAAAGCAGCAAATCCGAGAGACATTCCACTGTCAAGCGCCAGCAAAAGAGAGGCTTTTTTCAAAAACAAATCATTTTTAAAATGAATTGGTCCATTATTTATTAAAAAACCGGTGCTTCCGAATTGATCCGTCGGATCAGCCGTGTATTTCTTTTCACAGATTTGAAGCAGGGCGGCTTTTTCACGAGGCATTAAAAAACCGGAATCTGCCGAATCTAAATCATCGGGTGAAGCATTTTCAATATCAAGATGATATGATTTTTTCTCAAAACCATTGATGACGCCTTCTATTTTATCTCTGTTAAAAAACAGAACAAGACCACGGTCAAACTTTGATAAATGATTGAGGTAAATATCGTTTTTAATTTCCTTGACATTTTGAAGAACAGTAACAAAATCTTTCAAATCACTTGTGGTTCCGTGAGAAAGTTCCGCTTCAAGTTCCATAAAAGCATGCGTTTGTTCGGAAAATTTCAAGTGAACCAAATCAACCGACAAGTCCGACAATATATTTTCAGGAACAAAGTCTGCTTCTTTGGTCAAATCGGCTTTGTAAACGCTTTTAAAATAACGATCTTGATTGAGTGTCAGAATCGGAACAAGCTTCATGTCTCCCACCAGTGAAAACAAGCATTTTAAAATATCCGGATTGGAAATATCTGTCACTTCCGATTGAAGTGAAAGATTTTCTTTGAATTCATGGCGCTTATGAACATCTGTCAAAGACGAATCCGATTTTTTTAAAGTCCATTCCGCGAAATCTTTCCCCTCTTCCAAACGTTTTCTCAAATAATATCCCAATGAAAAAAGCAAAAAATCGGGCGTGTCATAAAAAGTATCTGTAAAAATCGGATGAGACTTGTCTTTTAAAACATAATCGCCGACTTGAGACAAATTGGATAAAAAATCAAATGTTTCTTTTTTTCCGATTCCAAATTTATATTCAATTTCCATTTTGTTCATCCTTAAGACCGGATTTATTTTGCCGACGGTTTTATTTTAGAATTGCTTTTGAATTTGTTTTTGAGTCACCGAATTGTTTTTTTTCGATTCTCATTCGTTTATTTTATTGTCGATAGATATTGTTTTGATTATTTGTTATTCTTTTTTACTATTTATTGTTTCTTTAATTAATTCTTTAATTAATTCTTTAATTGGTTCTTTATTATTTTTCGTTCACTTATTTATAAGACGCCTATATAAAATATAAATTTTTCAAAAAAACTAAAATCCTAAAAACTTTATCATATTTTGAATCGCACTATTTTGTTGTTTTCATCGTGACCTTACTTTTTATATAATGTGGATACTGTAAATTATTTATTGTTTGAAAATCAAAAGCGAATAGTATTTTGACGGAAGTGAATCATTTTGACACGAGAAAAAGACATGCTGATGTGGGATGAAACTCTTTTTAAACAATCCGATGTCTTTGAACTGGATTACCTCCCCGATTATTTTCCCCATCGTGATAATCAATTAAATTCAATCCGCTTTGCATTAAAGCCCGCTGTTCGCGGTGCAAGACCACTCAACTGTTTATTATACGGTCCCCCCGGCACCGGAAAAACAAGTGCTTCTCACAAAATTTTTGAAGAACTCAAAGAATACACCGATAAAGTGCACACGGTTAAGGTAAACTGTCAAATTGACTCAACCCGTTTTGCCGTGATTTCACGCATTTACAAAAGCATTTTAAATGTTTCTCCGCCGGCGTCCGGTGTTTCATTCAACCGCATTTTTGATAAGTTGGTAAAAAAACTCATCGACACCGACAAAGTATTGATTGTGGTTTTGGATGATATCAATTATTTATTTTATGAAGGGCATGCCGATGAAGTGATGTATTCACTGCTGCGTGCCCATGAGCAGTACCCGGGATCTCGTATCGGCGTCATTACCATTGTCAACGACCCCGAAGTCATTTACGGATTTGACCAGCGCGTCAGTTCTGTTTTTCTGCCGGAAGAAATTGAATTCCCGCGATATGAATGGGAAGAAATTGATGATGTATTGGCTGACAGAATCCAACACGGATTTTTCCCGGGCGTCGTTTCCGATGATGTCCGTGAATGTATTACAGAATACGTCAGCGAAAACGGCGATTTGCGTGTCGGAATTGATTTGCTGAAACGCTCCGGTCTCAATGCCGAAAAGCGTTCATCCCGAAAAATAGACATTGAAGATGTCAATAAAGCATATACAGCATCCCGATCTCTTTATTTGTCCCGCATGTTTTCCGTATTATCCGACCATGAAAAATACATCGCAATTCAAATCGCAGAAGCGGAAGAAATATCTGCCGGCGACTTGTATGAAAAATTCAAGATGCATACGGGAATCGGCTATACCCGTTTTTATGAAATTGTCAACAAAATGATTTCTGCCGGTTACCTGACAGCCGATTTTTCAGGCAAAGGCTCTAAAGGAAGAACACGCCTCATTCGATGCGGATTCAAAAAAGAAGAACTCAATGAGTTGCTCAAATAAGATGGAAAAAGGCAGAAAAATACAAAATCGGAAAAATGCAAAACCGGAAAATACAAAACCGGAAAATACAAAACCGGAAAATACAAAACCGGAAAATACAAAACCGGAAAATACAAAACCGGAAAATACAAAACCGTTTCCACTCTAATCATACCGTTTTTACAAAACATATTCTTTTTACAAAAAGGTGAAAAAATGCGTGGTCGTTTCCAATATAATCATATTGTTTTTACGGGAGACGTTTTTGATGATATTGTCTATCCCGATCCGATATTTCAGCAATTGGATGATGAATATTCGGTTTCGTCTGTTTTAATTTTGCCGCCCGTTTGTCCTTCTAAAATTATTTGTGTCGGTCTGAATTATGCCGACCACGCCAAAGAACTGAATATGCAAAAGCCGAAAACGCCGATTTTATTTTTAAAACCGCCGTCTGCTGCCTTATCTCATGAAGGATTGATTTTATATCCCTTAGAAAGCAGCCAAGTGGAATATGAAGCGGAACTTGCAGTTGTTATCGGAAAAACCGGAAAACACATTTCAGAAGCGGAGGCAATGGATTATGTTCTTGGCTACACCTGTTTTAATGATGTGACGGCTCGGGATTTGCAGCGCGCCGACGGACAGTGGACACGCGCCAAAAGCTTTGACACATTCGCACCGTTTGGACCGTTTGTTGTGACGCCGGAAGAGTTGGAACAAAAAGGACTGTCGCCGAATAATTTGGAAATTATCTGCCGTTTAATTCAAAATCAGAATGAAGAAATTCGGCAGCATTCGACAACTTCCGAATTCATATTCAGCATTCAAAAAATCATTTCTTTTATCTCATCCATCATGACATTGGAAGAAGGCGATGTCATTGCCACCGGCACACCCCCCGGCGTCGGTGAACTCAAAGACGGCGACATCGTTGAAATTGAAATCGAAGGAATCGGAATCCTCAGAAACACGGTCGTTTCTCAATAACGACTCTTGCGGTCGTTTCCCAAAAACTCCTTTACAATCGTTTCCCAATAAAGATTCTTTTGAGAATGGGAAGAATTAAAAGTATTGAAATTTCTGAGGATGGGAAGAATTAAAAGTATTGAAATTATCTTAAAAGTAAGGTTTTGTCCCATGTTGTTTGATCAAGCTTATACAGAATTGGAATTGATTGACCGGCACATTTGTGTCTTAAAATTTGTTATAGAGAGGGGACCAATCGGGATTTTAAAATTGGCGGAAGAAACGGGAATGCAGGCACACAAAGTCCGTTATTCCTTGCGCATCTTAGAACAAAACGGGCTCATTAAACCGTCTCCGCAAGGTGCCGTCACGGGTGACCGCCTTGAAGAATTTGTGGAAACAGCCAAAACGGAGTTTGGAGAAATTAAGCAGCTGATAAACCTGATCGAAGAAAACGGAAAGCAAATTGTTCAAAAATAATTCATCGATCAATTTGAACTTTTTTACAAGAGAGCACTTTTAAATATCAACAATATTGTAATCGTAATTTTTAAATCAATTTTGAATCAACTTTAAATCAATTTTGAATCAATTTTAAATCAATTTTGAATCCGCACCAATTAAAAAACATGGGAAAAATATGTCACTTGACCCAAAAGATTTGAACACGATTGAGAAGTATACGCTTCAAAACGCCGTGAAATACGAAGCTGTGCCGCAAGAAAAGGCCGTGCTTGGAAAAATCATGGGCGTTTGTCCGCACCTTCGTGCAAATGTTTCTGACGTCACCGCCGCCATCAGGGAAATTACAACGCGTCTTGGCAAAGAGCCTCCTGAGGACTGGGCACGCCGTTTGGATGAAATCGCACCGGAACTGGCAGCTGAAATTACAGCCAAAAAAGAACCCGAAAAGGGATTAAAAGCCTTAAAAAATGCCGAAACCGGTAAAGTTGTGATGCGTTTTGCACCCAACCCAAACGGACCGCCGACGCTTGGCAGCTCCCGCGGTATGATTATCAACTCCGAATATGTCAAAATGTACAGTGGCGAATTTATTTTAAGATTTGACGACACCGACCCCGACCAAAAAAGACCGATGGTTGAAGCTTATCAATGGTATGTTGATGATTTTAAATGGCTTGGCGTGGTTCCAAACAAAATCGTTTGTGCTTCCGATCGTTTTGAATCATATTACGAGATTGCAGAACAACTGATTACTATGGAAAAAGCTTATGTTTGTTTCTGCGACAGTGAAACTTTTAAGGACTTAAAAGATCACAAAAAAGCCTGTCCGCATCGCGATACTTTGCCGGAAGAAAACATGGCGCATTGGAAAAAAATGCTTGCCGGCGGCTACGAAGAGCGTGAGGCGGTTCTCAGGATTAAAACCGATATTGAACACAAAGACCCTGCCCTTCGCGATTGGGGGGCGTTTCGCATCCTGAAAAAAGATCATCCGAGACCAGAAGTCGGAAACAAATATGTTGTTTGGCCTCTTTTGGACTTTGAAGGCGCTGTTGAAGATCACATGCTTGGAACAACCCATATCATCCGCGGCAAAGACCTGCAAGACAGCGGCAAACGCCAAAAATATATTTATGATTATTTGGGCTGGACATATCCGATTACCACACACTGGGGACGTGTCCGCATTGAAGAATTCGGAAAACTCAGTACAAGCGGCATTCGCGCAGCCATTGAAAAAGGCGAATATACCGGCTGGGATGATCCGTGCCTTCCGACAATAATGGCAATCCGTCGCCGCGGAATTTTGCCCGAAGCCCTGAAAAAATATATGATTGAAATGGGCGTTGGAGAAACCGATGTCAGTATCAGCATGGAAACATTATATGCCGAAAACAAAAAAATCATCGACCCGATTGCTCACCGTATGTTTTTTGTTGAAAACCCGATTGCTATGACCGTTGACGGCTTAGACGACCAAACTGTTCACGCACCGCTGCATCCAAACAAACCGGAAACGCGTGACATTCAAGTCGGAAACAAAATTTATGTGACGGAAGACGATGTTAAAAACATGACCGTCGGCACAAATATTCGATTAAAAGACTTGGCAAATATCGAAATCACTTCGTTGTCCCCGCTTGCTGCCAAAATGATTGACAACAGCATGGAAACCGCCAAGAAAAATAAAATGAAAATTATCCACTGGGTACCGTTTGATGGCGTAAATGTCACCGTTCTCGGTCCCGAAAAAACATCCATTGGTATCGGTGAACATCAAATCAAAAAAGAATTGGACAACATTGTTCAATTTGAAAGATACGGATTCTGCCGCATTGATGCGGTCAGCGGAAACGATGTTGTTGCCTATTATACACACAAATAAGAAATTTGTATCAATAATTCAACTTAGATCAGCATTTCAACTTGTATTAGCATTTCAATTTGTATCAATATTCCAATTTATATTCGTATTTCAACTTTGTATCAACATTTCAATTTATATTAGTATTCCAACTTTGTATCAATATACAAAACTTATATCAGCACATCCAAATTATAAATAGCCGGAGAAAAGAATATGAAAATTTTAGTCAGCGACTCCCTTTCTGAAGAGGGATTATTGATTTTAAAAGAAAGCGGTTTTAATGTTGTTGTTAAAACCGGCTTGTCAGAAGATGAACTTGTCAAGGAAATCAAAGATGTCGACGCTCTCGTCATTCGAAGCGGTACCCAAGTGACGGCGAAAGTGATTGAAGCTGCCGGTCAACTGAAAATCATCGGCCGCGCCGGCGTCGGTGTTGACAATGTCGATACGGATGCCGCCACAAAAAAAGGAATCATTGTATCAAACACGCCGGACGGCAATACGCTTTCTGCTGCCGAGCACACTTTTGCCATGATGATGTCTATGGCAAGAAATATTCCCCAAGCCTATGCTTCCCTTCGTACTGAAAAATGGGAAAGGAACAAATTTATGGGCGTTGAACTCAACAAAAAGATTTTAGGGGTTGTCGGCTTAGGGCGAATCGGCGCCGAAGTTGCCAAGCGCGCTCAGGCTTTTAATATGCAAATCCTGGGTTATGATCCGTTTGTCTCCGAAGAGCGTGCCAAATCCATGGGCATTACGTTAACCACCGTTGAAGAAATTTGTAAAAAAGCGGATTTCATTACTGTTCACACACCACTGACAAAAGAAACCAAAAACATTATTGACGCCAAAATGTTTGCCGTGATGAAAAAATCTGCTCGCATCATCAACTGCGCCCGCGGCGGCATCATCAATGAAGAAGATTTGGCTGAAGCCGTCAGCTCCGGAAGAATTGCCGGCGCTGCCATTGACGTGTTTGTGAATGAACCGCCGACCGGATCCGAACTCACAAAGTCTGATAAGATTATCGTTACGCCCCATCTCGGTGCCTCCACCATTGAAGCTCAAATCAATGTTGCAATTGATATTGCTCATGAAATCATTGATGTTTTAAACGGCGAAGGCGCCAAAAGCGCCGTCAACATCCCTGCTGTCCGCGCAGATGTCAGAGAATATTTAGACCCCTATGTCCGTTTGGCTGAAATTTCCGGAAAGATTGCTGCGACCCTCTTTGAAAAGAGCTATGACAAAATCGAACTGGAATACAAAGGCGACATTTCTGCAAAAGATGTCCGAACTGTGACATTGGCGGCTTTAAAGGGCGTTCTTCAAACAGCAGTCGGCTCCGGCGTCAATTATGTAAACGCCCCCGGTCTTGCCAAATCACGCGGCATCGAAGTCAGCGAAAAGAAAACAGAAAAAGCGGACGAATATGCCTCCGTCTTTACATTAACTGTTTCTGACGGCAGCAAATCCAAGACTGTTTCGGGAACCGTTGTCGGCAATGACATTAAAATCATTCGGATCGATCAAAGCCGTGTGGATGTTTTCCCGTCAGCTCATATGATTTTTGCCGACCACATCAACAAACCAAACGTGATCGGACCGTGCTGCCAGATTCTTGGCGCCAACAACATCAATATTTCCGGTATGCAGGTCGGGCAGGTTAAAATCGGTGAAGCCACAATTATGGTTATCAGCGTTGACAGCGATGTTTCTGAAGCGGTTTTAAAGAAATTAACGACAGTCGACGGCGTTTTGAGTGCAAAGATTGTGGATATGTAAAAAAAGAGGCGTGATGAACAACCAAGACGCGTTCTTTGTAATATGACTTCAATAATAACTTCAACAAAAAATTGGATGTATATGTATGACGAATGAAATGGTTGAGCAATGTGAAAAATTACACAAAAAAGATGAGCATCAAGAAATTATCCAATTGATCTCAGAGATTCCGGAAAAAGAGCGCAGTTATCAATTAACAGGAATTTTAGCACGCGCTTACAACAACGATGACCAATATGAAGAAGCTGTTCGCTTGCTTTTATCTGTTCAGGAAGAAGGCCAATACGATGCTCTTTGGCATTTCCGTTTAGGCTATGCTTATTATTACTTAGGCGAGCTTGAAGAATCTAAAAAAGAATTTGAGTTTGTTTTAGAGTCTGATCCGGAAAACGAAGACGCTCAAATGTTTTTAGAATGGTGTATTTCAGAATTGGAAGATGTTGGGGGTTTAGGTGAAGAAACAGGCAACGATTTCAATTATTGCCCCGAACTGTACACGGAAGAAGAAATCATCGCCGTCGAAGCGCACATTTCGGAATATTTCGGTGACTTCCCAAATGTTTTTCATGAATTGCTCTCTCCCGATATTCATGTCGATATTGCCGTAATTCCGCCGACGCCTGAAAAAAACTTTTACACTTTTGTTACAATGGGCATGGGCGCTCACCGCATGACTGTTCCAAAAGAGCTTGAGAAATATCAGCTGGAGCGTGCCGAGCTTTTGATTAACATGCCTGCGGATTGGAACATCAGCAGCAATGATGAAAAAGATTATTGGCCGCTTCGCTGGCTGAAAATTATGGCGCGCTTGCCCGGAGAACAAGAAACATGGCTGGGCTGGGGACACACCGTTCCTGCCGGCGAACCATTTGCCGAAAATACAAAATTAGAATGCATGATCTTGGTTTCACCTGTTCCTTTTAAGAATGGTGCCGAAAAGTGTATTCTTCCTGATGGCGATGTCATTCTTTTCTATCAAATGATTCCGATTTATGAAGAAGAAATGAATTTTAAATTGGATAATGATGCCGAAGAACTGCTGCAAATGTTTGATGACGACATGTTTGAATATGTCAAAATTGATCGTAAAAACGTTTGCGAAGGGCGCTAAAATAAAAGAGAAAGGAAAGAGAAAAAAGAAAGAAAAGAGAAAAAAAGAGAAAGAAATAAAAAAATCGAAATCATTTTTTACTTCTTAGGTTTTTTACTTCTTTTATTTTTTTTTGATCCAAACCATTTTGTCAATTCTGTCGTCCGGTTTTGTCAAATGAACAGATTTCATCGCCGCATTCCAAACTTCCGACAGGAACACATTCACAAGCTTTATCACGGATGTAAATTTTGCGCTGCGGAACGGGCAGTTCAACGCCTTCTGCTCGGAATCTGCGGAGGACTTCGCAATTGATGTAATCTCTGGATTCCCATTTTCTGTCAAAACGCGTTGTCCAAAACGTGACCATTAATTCTAATTGATATTCTCGGATTTCCAAAAGAAAAACTTCGGGTTTGGGTTCTTCACGAATGTATTCAAATTTTTTAGAGGCTTGCTCGGCAACGTCAAAAAGAATTTGTTTGACTTTATCAATATCCGAAGTCGGGCTGACGCAAAAAGGCAAACGGACTTTGATTTTGAGGTCCGGAAGAGCGTAATTTATGATGATGCTTTTTGAAATCGTTGAGTTTGGAATCGTCATTAATTCATTATCAAGCGTTTTAATGCGGGTACTGCGCAGTCCGACATCCAACACATCACCGACATTTTCATCAAGCTTGATACGGTCACCGATTTTAAACGGGCGGTCTGCATAAATCATTGCGCCTCCAAAGAAATTGCCAAGCATGTCTTGAGCTGCTAAAGCAACGGCGATGCCGGCAATACCCAAACCGGCAATGAAAGGCGTCAAATTTATTTCAAATATCCCTAAAATTATTAAAAAGGCAATAAACCAAATAATGTAAACAGCTAATAAATCCAAAAGCCCCAAAAACCGGGCTTCATTATTATTTGTTGTTCCTTGTATGTGTTTTCTGCCATAAGCTACCATGACATTTCGGACAAAAGAAGACAAAAACCAAGCAACGAGGAGGACAGCAATAACTTCAGGCAATTGCGATATCTTAAATATTTCGGAACCTTCCGGCGTTATAATGAAATGCACGATGCCGTAATATGCCGGAACAAAAAGAGCGATAACCATCATCGGTCTTCCTAAAGAAGCAACGAGAATGTCATCCCATTTTGTTTCCGTTTTTTGAGCTCGAATAACTAAATATTTGCGAAGTCTTTGGACTCCAAAAAACAAAATAAGTCCTAAAAGAATAAACAAAAAGCCGTAGATAAAAAAATCACTTGTGTAATTTATGTAAGAAATCAATTCTGCCCAACTTAACATATAACCTCAAACTCACTCATTTCTGAAAAACGGATCAATTATTTTACTGAAAATTTATCAAATTATTGTACAACAATTTAAAAAAAGTTTTCCCTGATGTAAAAATATATAATCTTTAAACCATATTCACAACTATTCATTAATAATTGTTTTCATAATGATTTTATAATCTCAATAAAAACATAACAAAATAAATATGGGACTTATATGCGATTTTTAAAAGAAGTAAATATTATTTTATTTTGTATTTTTGTATTATTTTGCTTCGCAGGAACAGCAGCAGCGGCAGACGTCATCACAAAAACAGGAAATGATTATATCATTATTCTGGATCCGAATATGACAGATGACGGAACAAATGTTACAAATTCGGACGGAACCGTTATATACAGCGATATGATCATCAGCGGAAGCGTTTATTTATACGACGGTCCGTATAACGGAACAAATTTTTCCCTCGCTTTTGATCTTTTCCCTACGCCTACAAGTCCGGTAATTCAATTGAGTGTTTTGGATGCTGCAGCAACAGAAAATATAACAATAAATTTAATCGGCAGATATAACGATACGACAATGCCGAATACAGATTTCATAAATCTGGTAATATTATCACCGACAGATCCGAATAGGATCACTTTAAATGGCAATAATTATGAAATCAATGGCAGAGGCGTCTATTTCTTTGGGGGGTTTACTTCTCCGGAAATTGTTGAAATTCGAAATTTAAACATTTCAAACGGTAATTTAATTCTTCTGGCAGTTTCTTCTAATCTGACAAATAGAGTAACCATTTCAAATTCAAAAATAAATAATGGAATGGTTGATTGTTCAAATGTTTCATCATTTTCTTTATCTATCACAAACGTCACTGTCTCAAACGTTACTTCCGGCACTGATTTGATTGTGCTTCGAGATGTTTCTGCCCCATTAATTATGACAAATACCACCATTGAAAATGGAAGCTTAAATTCACGTACTCCATCGGGGGTGGGTTTGGGTTCAAGAAACATTTCAATTACGAATTTAACTTTAACAGACGGAAACTTAAACATTTCAGAGACGAATGACACAATAAGTAATATTTCTGTTATAAATTCAAAAATCAACGGCAGTTTTAATTTAAGAAATGTGAATGTTGCAGACAACAACACGAGCAATATATTCATTAATGTCACAAATTTAACACTGACAAACGGGCAAATGAATTTTTCAGATATGATTGTCAGTGCCATCAATGTCACCAGATCAACAGTGACAAACGGACAATTCAATATTTCAAATACGAGTGTTCATAGAAATGGTGGTTCGAATGCTCCTTACAATAGTGTTTCTATAACCAATTCTAACTTTTCAAATTCTGCTCCCGGACCTGAATTAATTGTTTTGAATTTTTTGGGAGACGGCATTATTTTAAATAACAAATTAACAAACGGCAGCTTAAATATAAATCAATTCGGCGCTAGTTTGAACGTTACCGGCAATACAATTTCAAACACAAGCCATGTTTTAATAATCGGTGCGTCATTTGGTGGTTTTGATTTCAGGGACATATATAACAACAAATTCGTTGTCGATTCTGGAAACAACTACATTTTATTAGACCCGACCAGATATGCTTTTGACTTAAATATAACACCTGCTTCAGGAAACGGTCTGACAGGCGGTCCTTATGTTGCCGGAAATTATTGGAGTACATCCATAGGAAACGGATATTCAGATGGGTTGGCAGGCAATGACAAGGGATATTCAACAAGTTCCTTTAATGTCCCGACAACGGGTCCCGTCACTGAAATTTTTACAGATTACTATCCGCTCACAGAATACATCCCGCCCCAAGGCAACCCCGGGAAGCCAAATTTTCCAAATGAGAATGAAGAGCCACCGATGAACGATCCGCCGGAGAATTTGACTGATCCAAATTCGACAACTCCGGATCCGACAAATGAAAGGCAAAGCATCAGCGACATTTTCAGAACATTAAAGAACAACAACGCAACAACCACAGAAGTGATTATGGGCTATATTGCACCGGCATCTGTTATTATGGGTGCGCTTGTCAGTGCTCTTCTCTTGTTAATTGTCAGTTTGATCGACTTATTCTTTGATATCACGTCAGAACAAGTTCGCAAGTTAGCCAAAGAAAAAACAAAATACAAATTAAAATTCAATCCGCCGAAATTATCTGATATTTTCAAAGTCCAAACCGCTTATATGATTCTTTTATTCATTATCGGTGTTTGTTTCATAGATCTGGTTTTAAATAAAATGACCTATGCGGCTCTTGAAGCCGGTCTTTTGGCATTTTTAGTTGTCATTATTCCGCCAATCGTGATTGTTGCACTCGTAAATATCGGTGGCGGTCTTTTCTTAGACGAAGTCGTCAGCTATCTCCTTAGAAAAACCGGAAAAATTGTGCGTCGAAATACGAGCATTTTGGATATCATTGAACAAAAGAAAAATATCAATGTCATTGCCTTCCTTGCAATAATGTTTTTTGCCGTCGGTATTGTGACATTTGTCACCTTGTTCTTCGGATGGACGCTGATTTAAAAATAATTCTAAATTAACTTTGGTCTGCCGTTTGAAATAATTTTAAACGGCAGAGTTTTTATTCAATTTATTCATTCGCTTATTCATTCGCTTATTCATTCGCTTATTCATTCGCTTATTCATTCGCTTATTCATTCGCTTATTCATTCGTTTTTTTGGCTTTTGAAATCACATCAGCCCCTTCTTTCCTTTTGAGAAAACTTTATATTATATCACTGCTATGTTGGGAAGTCACCTATTCGAAAAATAGTGTATATCTGATTTTGAGATCTTATTTTTGAGATATTTGGAATATTAGGATATCTTATTTTCGAACGCAACCTGCATTGCGCTGCATTGCAAACTGCGTGAGTAGGATTTTTATCAAAAAATCTTGCGGAGGAAAATAATGGGTAAGAAAACACTTGTAAAAATCTCGAGAAAGACAAATCCGAGAATAATCAATCTGATTTTGACACTGAAAAGTGTCGCGAATGAAAATGATGCACCGATTTGGAACGCGATTGCCGGAAAACTGGAAAATCCGTCCAGAAACTATGCCGATGTAAACTTAAGTCAAATCAACAGACACGCAAAGGAAAATGAAGTCCTTTTGGTTCCGGGAAAAGTCCTTGGCGCCGGCGATGTCTTGTTTGGCGTGACTGTGGCAGCGTTAAATTTCAGTGCCAGTGCAGCTGATAAAATCACACAAGCCGGCGGAAAATGTCTCCGTATCGAAGACTTGATCGAAGAAAATCCGACAGGTTCCGGCGTTAGAATTTTCCAGTGAGGTGCAAGAATGACAGTTATTGATGCAAACGGATTAATTTTGGGCCGCTTGGCAAGTATTGTGGCAAAACGCCTCCTTGCCGGCGAAGTTATTGACATTGTCAATGCCGAAAATTCAATTATTTCAGGAAACAGATTCATCCTCATTGCAGATTACAAACACTCTGTTGAAAGAGGAAGACCCGAAAATGGTCCGTATTTCCCGAAAAGACCGGAAAGAATTTTAAAGAGAACCGTCCGCGGTATGCTCCCGTACAAAAAAGAAAGCGGAAGAAAAGCCATGTCAAACTTGAAAGTTTACTGCGGCATTCCGGCAGAATTGAAAGATAAAAAAATTGAGACCCTTGATGCGGCACGTATCGAACGCTTGAAAACAGCAAGATATGTAAAGCTTGGTGAAATCAGTAAAACCCTCGGGGCGAATGTCTAAGGAGTGATGTCAAATGGTCGAAAAAATTGTCAATACATCAGGTAAACACAAAACCGCCGTTGCCAGAGCCACCGTTAAAAAGGGTACAGGCATCGTCAGAATTAATAAAATCCCTCTTCCGATTTATGGAAATTATCTTGTCAACCAAAAAATTTCCGAACCGGTCAATATTGCCGGCGAGAAAGTGATCTCAAAGCTTGACATTATCGTCACCGTCAAAGGTGGCGGAATGATCGGTCAAGCCAACGCTGCCCGCACGGCTATTGCCAAAGGAATCGTCGAATTCACAAACGATACCGTTGTGAGAGACGCCTTTGCCGGATTTGACAGAAGTTTACTTGTCAGCGACTCCAGACAAAAAGAGCCGAAATACTTCGGTGGTCCGGGTTCCAGATCAAGATATCAAAAATCATACAGATGATGTGAAAAAATATGATACCAGTCCGTTGTTTTTCATGCGGGAAAGTCGTTTCCTCAGGATATGAAGAATTTAAAAGACGTGTAGAAGCCGGTGAAGATAAAGGAGAGATCTTAAATGATCTCGGCTACACCAGATACTGCTGCAGAAGAATGCTTTTAAGTCATATCGAAATGGTTGACGTGATTGCTCCGTATCAGTAAGCAAAGTATGTAAAAAAACGCATTGGAATCATTTCCAATGTTTTTTATTTACAAAAAACTCTGTCGATAATATCATTATTATCATTAATTTCATTAAACAAAGGTGAAGGGTATGAAACTTCAAATTCAAGAATATACAAGATTCGAAAGAGCCCGCATTGTCGGCGCCCGCGCCCTTCAAATATCAATGGGTGCCCCCGTTTTAATCCAAGATTACGAAAAATCGGGTATTGATCCGATTTACATTGCTCTTGAGGAATTCAAGAGAGGTGTTGTCCCGATTACTGTAAAAAAGTAAAAGGAAAGGAATCATAATACAAATCATAACATAAAATCATAGTATAGGAAACTTAAGAGAAACAATTCACAATTCAATATTTACGGTGATTCAATGGAAAACCAAGAAGAAAAAGTAATTTCAGACGACGTTGCAGCCGGCGACAAGTCTTACCTTGTCCCGATCGACGAATATTTAGCCGCCGGTGTTCACATCGGAACACAGCAAAAAACAAAAGACATGATGCGTTTTGTGTATCGTGTCAGAACAGACGGTCTGTATGT
>Ga0099364_10003680_pt1 | contig 23630 bp, 25 predicted proteins | sample TergutTh196P3_FD_73070 | JGI IMG/M metagenome (GOLD analysis project Ga0099364, IMG submission 73070) | Microcerotermes parvus P3 segment gut microbial communities from Pointe-Noire, Republic of the Congo - Th196 P3 | ecosystem: Host-associated > Arthropoda: Insects > Digestive system > Gut ...
CTTGTAACTTCAATGAAATGTCCAATTCTGACAATATCAGGAAATAAAACATTGGGAATTATCAGCATAATTCCAGTACATAGATATACCAAACATACACTTGTTATGAATATAAACTTGCTCTTAATGATCATTTTTATCAGCGGAAGAACAAAAGCCCCAAACAATATCCCACGAAGTACTTGAAACGGATATATTACAGGATTTGTCATTACATTATTATGCAATTGTCCAAAAAAGCTTAATTTTTCTGCTGTTCCTGAATAAAATACACGCAGTTCTTCAAATTGCCATGCTACAAAATACCCAAATACCATATAAACAAACAGGTATATTATCCCAATGATGCTTAATTTCACAAGAGTATTCTTTATGTTTATTTTTATCGAATCAATCACACTGTCTTTATTCTGGAAAAATTTCATCAGTAACGGTATAGTTGCCAACAAAGGAAACAAACTAGCAATCATAATAAAAACAATGTCTAATTTTGTCAAAACTGGAAAAGCATAAGTGAAAAATAATGTTTCAATTTGCGTCATAAAACATTGAACAAAAAACATTATGAACAATAAATTTATGAACAGTTTTACTCCGTTAAAATTTGCGTGTCTGATAATAAAATAAATAGTAAAGCAAATCCATGCCGAATTGAGTAATATGAATAACAGCCATTTAGAATTTTCCGCTCCGGAAGCTCCCAATTCTCTAAAATCAGGGGAATAAGGTAATAAAGCATTACCAACCAGAAATACAACCGTATAAACTACTATTGATAATAGCAACTTCAATATCGTTTTAGTCATTATAATTCCCCAATCGGTTTTGAACATCTTTATTGGTTGGATATAAAGACAATGCCCTTTCAAACCATATTCGAGCATCAGTCGGTTTTCTTTGTTTTTGATTAACAACCCCCATAGCATAATAAACATTAAATCGGGTATCTTTAGACATATACTCATTGTCATTTTTAATTATTTCTTCAAGTTGGTTTTGCGCCCTTCTCAAGTTTCTAAATGGCGGATTGGGAAAAGCATACATAGCGGCAAGCAAATATTTAGCAGCTGCATTATGCGGATCAAAATTTATGGCTCTATTTGCACTATTAACAAATCGCATACCATTGGCTACTTGATAAGCAAATCCTTTTACATCACATTGCAGGGCAATACTTTCAGCATGAACATACCATGCTTCCGAAGTATGCTGCAGATTAAGTGCTGACTGTGCATATGATTCACCTTGCTCATAATAAGCGGCAGCTTCGGTATTCCGCCCCTCCCATTGGTATATTTGCCCCATTAAATTTTCAATTCTTGCAAGCATTATATACCGTTCAACTTCGGAGCTAATTGCTTCAGCTTCACTTTTTGCCCTGTTGTAGATGGGCAGCACCTGATTACTGGCTAATCCCTGTTCATAGACTGCATCACGAAGTGGGTTAAACCATGCCGGTGCATCGGCATATAGAACAGCCGTGAACATAGCAAGTACCATGATACTAAATATTTTCTTTTTCATAATTTCTCCTAAAAAACTTGATAACCCAAGAATAACTTTGTATATTCGGTCCTGCAAGGAAACTCAGTCGGTAAAAATGGCAACTTGGGTGTGAATTTCGGCAACTTGGTAATAACCTTATTGAATTTATGCTTTATTGGCTATAAAATTAGGTATATGAAGATCATCATCGACACCGACGACAAATATACCGAAACCGAAATTACGGTCAAATGCAGTCGCGTGAGTAATGATATTGAAAAATTGCTTGCCTCAATACGAATGTTGGACATGAAATTGACAGGTCATAAAGATGAACAGCAATATATTCTTGAAGCTGCTGAAATTATGTATATTGAAAGCACAGATAAGCGTACATTTTTTTACACCCCAGTTGATGTATATGAAAGCCCTTTTAAACTTTATGAACTGGAAGCAAAGCTCGCTGACAAGGATTTTCTAAGGGCAAGTAAAAATTGCCTTTTCAATATTAACCATGTACAATCAATTGAACCCGATCTTGATCGTAGGCTTATTCTCACAATGGGAAAAGGCTTAAAAATAATTGTTTCACGCCAGTATTCGGCTGTTGTAAAACAAAAACTGGAGGCATACAATGTATGAAAAAAATGAATCCCCGTTAATCTCGGAAATTCTACGTTATTTTTCGACTATTTTTACTTTTGCAATTCTCGTTATTTCTATTGTAGTATCGCAGGTTACTCGATATTTCCCTGATGTGCAGAATGTTTCTACCCTGTTTGTTTCAGGCGGTATTGGTTTGTCCTTTGGGACTATTCTACAAATAGCAGGTTTTTCTACAATTCTGTCAGTTTTTTCCGTATTGTTTATTTCAGAGCGTTTTATCAAAAAAATGTGGTTTTTGCATCGGATAATATTTTTATTACTTTCAACTTTATTAACTTTTTCTGTCTTTGCAATCGTATTCAAATGGTTCGCTGTAGATGATATTGGAGCATGGATAGGATTTGTAATATCTACAATTATTTGTTTTTCAATAAGTATAGGGTTGACATTATTAAAATTTAAACTGGAAAGGAAAAAATATAACAGGTTATTGGCAAATTTTAAGACACATAATAATGTATAAATATACATTGTTCAAAAATAAAAGTTGGTAACACGCAAACCAGCACATAATAGAATGGGTAGGAGGATTCATAAAACATGGATATTAGATTTAATAAAGTTAGTGATTTTAAACGAGGAATAATATCAGACTTATTATCGGACGCATATTCGTTTGATAAAAGTCTTGTAGATTCTGGCATATCAAAATGGCGTAAAGACGATAATTTCTTTTTTGAAAATATTAATATTGCTGATAATTGTGGTTTTATAACAACATTGGAAAACAATGTAATAGGTCTTATTTTTTGGGACCCTAGAAATATGCCGGAATATGCGATAATTGGCGACAATTGTATTATTACAAAATATAAAGGGAAAGGCTACGGTAAATTACAACTTCAGGAAGCTATAAATAGAATTATCCAAAATGGAGTAAAAAAAGTTTTTGTTTCTACGGGTAACGGCGACGGTTTTATTCCCGCCCGACGAATGTATGAAAGTATTGGGTTTATAAAGTTAGATAATTCAACATTACAACCGTGGCAGATAGAACAAAAACAAGATATATATTATGGTATGGATATACATACTTAATATTAAATGGATAATTTATATTTTGCGAATTATGGAGAAAAAATGAAACTATATGATATTTTTTTGATTGATGCAGATGATACATTATTTCATTATGATATGGCAGAGGCTAATGCATTAAAAATAATGTTTGATCATTGCGGTTTTAATTATTCGGAAAGCATACGCTTAAAATATCGGGAAATTAACTCAAAGGTATGGGAAAGTTATGAAAGGGCAGAAATTACCAAATTAGAATTGAAGAAATTTATATAAAGAGAAATTTTTGAAGAAAGCGGACTAAAAAAACCCTAAATTAGAGGGTGTAAAATTATCATTAAATTATTAGTTATTGACAAAAAAGAAAAGATAGTAAATTAATATAATGGAAGGTTCTATATGGAAAATTGCAAATTATTAAATTCGCTGAAAAATCAGTTTTTTGTGTCATTTTCAATGCTTGAGGAAATCATTGAAGGTTGTCCAGATGAATTATGGAATAAAAAAGCATCCGGTTTTGTGTTTTGGCAACAATTTATTCATACATTTGCCGGAATGAAAGGCTGGTTAAGGGAAGAAAAAATGGATGGCATTCCATATTCTCAAATTAATGGAATAAATATTTATCCAGAGTTTGAAAAAGACCCTGAAGCAATTTTAACAAAGGTTGATGTTAAGAATTGTTACAATGAAATAAAAGAAATTGTTGAAAAATGGTTCAATGGAAAAGATGATGATTGGTTAAAATCTCCTTATAAAATTTATGACAAAATAAATAATTTAGACATGACAATAGGTCAAATTAAACATATGATGTATCATATAGGTTATTTTGAAGCAATATTTAGAGAAAATGGAATAAAGACAGGAGAATATTTGGAATATTTTGGATAGAATAAATAAAGAATGGTCAAATGAAAATACATATATTAGGTCCTTCATGTTCTGGTACTACAACTTTAGGTAGGTCACTTTCTAAGAATCTTAATATTCCGTGGTTTGATTCTGATGATATTTTTTGGGTTAAAACAGATCCACCATTTACACAAAAAAGAGAAATGGATGAAAGAATAGGATTACTTAAAGATATTTTTGAAAAAAATGATTCATTGGTATTAAGTGGCTCGGCATTAAAATGGGCTGATTGTATAAAAGATTCTTTAGATTTGGTAATATATAAATATGTTAAACAGGAAATTAGAATAAATCGTTTGCTTGCAAGGGAAGAACAAAGGTATGGGGATAGAATAAAACCAGGAAATGATATGTATGAAATTCATAAGGATTTTATAGAATGGAACAAGAAATATGAAACAGGAGGATTAGAAATGAGAAGTAGAAAAAGTGAATTAGAATGGATTAAAGACATTAAATGTAAAATAATAATGTTGGAAGAAAATAGGTCAACGGAAGAAGAATTGAAAATTGTACTGGAAATAATAAAGGAGTTGTGAAAAGGCAAACCGTCTGGACACTTAAATGATTGTTTTAAAATAAAAGCAAAATATAATTCTTTAATAGAATGAAACAGAAAGGACATAAAAATGGCAGGCGGGGTAAAATAATGTATAAAATATATTACGGAACAGGTAATAACTCAAAAATAAATTTTATGAAAAATCTTACAAAAGATTTACAAATAGATATTATTGGAATAAATGAACTTGGAAATATAGATCATAATATAAATGAAAATGGAATAGAGCCATTAGAAAATGCAAAAATAAAAGCATGGCATTATTATAGGCAAATTAATAAGCCTGTTTTTTCAGCAGATTCAGGTTTATTTTTTGAAAATGTTGAATATAAAGATCAGCCGGGAACAAACATAAGGCGTATTGGCGGAAAGAGATTAACCGACGAAGAAATGATAGAATATTATTCTAAATTGGCCGAAAAATATGGTGGAAATTTAATAGGATATTATAAAAATGGAATTTGTGTAATAATAAATGAAACTACAATAATAGAAAACGATGGAATATATTCTGAAAAGTTTATAATCACAAAAGAACAACATCAAAAAATAAAAGAAGGGTTTCCGTTAGATTCGTTATCAATAGAAATAAAAAGCGGAAAATATTATTATGATTTAAATAATATAAAATATAATAATGAATCATTAAATGGATATATAAATATATTTAAGGAAGTAATAAAAAAAATAAAAGTTGAATGAACATATGGAGGATTTAGTGAAATTTGGTACACTTTGCTATATAGAGAAAAATAACCAATATTTAATGCTTCACAGAACAAAAAAAGGTGTTGATATGCACAAAAACCTTTATATTGGCTTAGGACAAAAATGTGAATAATGTATAAAAAAATCATGTATTTATCATAATATTTCTAAAATATTCGGTTTCCGACACAAAAAATAAGTAAAAAACCTTGACAAAACAGTCTTTCTTTGGTACTATTAAAATACTTAATTTTGGAGGTATTTATGAATATTAATTTAAAAGAAGATGTAAAACCAATTTCTTATATAAAGACAAATGCTGCGGAAGTTATTGATTATATCAATAATTACAAAAATCCAATAATTGTTACTCAACATGGTGAAGCAAGAGGAGTATTTTTAGATATTGAATCATATCAAGATATGATCAACGCATTATCTTTAATGAAATTATTACAAATTTCTGAAAAATCTATTCGGGAAGGAAAGGTTTATGATAGTGATCAAGTATTCTCAGAATTAAGAAAAAAAATTGGTCAGAGAAATGGATAAAAAATACTTTGTAAAATGGACTGCACCAGCAAGAGAAGATGTAAATGAGATTATTGATTATATCTCAAAAAATAATATAAATTATGCAATAAAAATATTGGATAACATAGAAGAAGATGTAAAAAAATTGGACATGTTTCCTGAGAGGCATAGAATAGTGCCTGAGTTGGAAAAATATGGATATTTAATGTATCGGGAAATAATAGTTGAATATTGGAGAATAATATATAAAATTGAAAATAATTATGTATATATAATGCTTGTAATAGACGGAAGAAGAAATTTAGAAGATTTATTGTTAAAAAAAATGCTTTTAAGAGAAAATGAAATATAAAAAAGTACCGCTTTATGAACATAGAACTAGAGCCAGATAAATCTTGTTAAGATATTGAATGAACATATTATAGTATGTGATTGACAATAAAATTGTAATATATTAAGGGAGTTTTTATGAATGAAGAAGAAATGAAAACAATATCATTTCCTAAAGAAGAATGGAAAGCATACCAGAAACGGCTTAATAATGATCAGTGTATAATTACAATCAGAGTATGGAATGAATATGGTAAATATAAGAGTAATAATGTATATGAAGCTCCTTGGGGTGATAAATTATTAGTTATTGAAGTAAATGAGATGACTAATATTAAAGATTTTCCATATTATGATGAATTAACTAAAGAGCAACAAGAGTTTTTAAATGAATATAAGAAATTACAATGGATTAAATTAATAAAAGCTGAATGAACATACGATAGAAGAAAATATATTGTAAATGGAATGTTACAAAAAGATAACTTATATTAGACGAGGTGCTGTATGGAACATAAAATACAAATATATGAATAATAAACAGAAATTTGTACGAATACAAGTAAGGTATACAGGTAAAACTGGAAAGCCAGTAGGTATATTTGGTGCTTGTCATCATGTAATAAATAGCAGTTATTACCCATATAATGTAACTGATGATGAAAAACAATTATTTCAAGATATTGAAAATTGGTTCAATGAACATCTACCCAATCCGTCTTTTTATGAAGATGGTAATCCAAATAAATATATTACATGGTTTAAAACAAACAATGCAAATCATATGATTGAAAAATTATTCCCTTTAATGGATTTATTGGAAAAATATAATGTGGAATATGATATTGTATATACAAATTTTGTCGGTAAGATTGTATATGAAGATGAATTTCAAGTGGCAGTTGAATAAGTTGGACACAACAACTTGGTTGTTGGATTTTTGGGGGAAGAAAAATATATACGGATTAATAATGATTCCTGTGCCAAGTCATCAAAATAGCCGTATTGCATGGTATTTTCTGTGTAATAACAGACTACACAATTCAATAAACCATTTGTCAACTGTATCAATTTGACACAATAAAAAGTCAATTTTTTTTGAGTGTGTCAAAACCACAATGGTAGCTGCTATGTCTTCTACAGGGTTGTATCATAAACTTTGTGATTTTGTGCCTCTGCATACAAAATTTACTATTTTCATGTTTGGCATAGTTTTTGCTAATACATTAATAGAAAAATAAAACATCGTTAAGGAGAGAAAATTATGAAAACTATTAGCGTTTATCGTCCCACAATTCAAAACGTACTGAGCGATTTTGACAGGTATTTTGGGTCATTTTTTGGGGACTCTGTGACCCCAGCAAAAATGATTAACTATCTTCCCGAGGTTGATATTCAGGAAACTGATAATGCTTATGTTCTGGATATGGATTTGCCCGGCTTTGATGAAAAAAATATTGAAGTTAATGTTGATGGCACAAGCCTCACCATCTCTTCCAGACAGGAGTCCGAATCCGAGTTTGATAAAAGTGATGAAAAAAAGAACGATGCCAGTACCTACATTCTTAGAGAACGCAGGTTTTGGTCTAAAGATCGATCTTTTAGCCGCTCTTTCAAGCTGCCGGAAAACGCCGACTCTGAAGCAGTCAGTGCATCGTTTAAAAACGGCACCCTGAACCTGCAGATCAAAAAACGCACGGAAGCGCAGAAAAGAACAATTCAGATTAACGCGGCATAGATTCACGGGCGGGATCGCAAAAGAACGCAAAAACTACTCTTGCAGGGTTTTAGTCCGAAAAAGTGCAGACCTTGTGAGACAACTAACTGAGTTGTCTCACAAGTCCATTATATTAAGAGATTATTCACAAATAATTACCATATAATTAGGGGACTTGTATTTATAGCCGAGTAGCCGAAGGGAGTGATCTGCCTGTTCTTGGAGGTTGTTTTGCCTCATAGGGTTATTTTAGGCTTTTTGGAGATTTTGGTCAACTATGATTTTCTAAATAAGTTTTCACAGCCCGCTTAGTGGACTCAAAAGCAAAGTCATTAAGATCGATATCTTGCGGTCTTAAAAAACGGACTTCCTTAACTTCAGTTTTTTCCAACTGTAGGTGTTCCAGGGTCAAACCGGGTGCGGAAACCGTAAAATACATATCGCAGGTATTGTAATCTACGCCCTTATATGGATAAACATTCGGAAAAGAGGCGTATAATTTGAAAATATCGGCAAGGTTGGCACCGGTGGGAATGGGCGGAGCCCAGCCAATTTCTTCCTGCAATTCACGGTAGAGTCCTTCCAAAATGCCCTCCCCCGGATCTACAAAACCACCGGGCATATCCAGCTTGCCAGCCCCCGGATCTTTCCCCCTAACCGTAAAAACAAGCCGGTTTTCCTCTGATGTTTGCCCCGGCACAAAAATTAAACAGCCGGTAGCGGCGGCGGTGTTTTGGTAATACACAAAACCGCAGTCAGGGCAGCGGAAAACATTGATCTTAAAATCGATATTTTTTGAGGCACATGACGGACAATAATTGAACATATTTTATTATATCATTATAATTAAACCATGAAAACTGAATGTACACTAAGAGTCAGAACCTATGAGTGCGATGGTTATGGGCATGTTAATAATGCCAACTATCTTAACTATCTGGAATTTGCCCGCTATGAATTTTTAAGGGATATTGAGTTCGATTATTTAAAGGCGGTAGAAAAAGGCTACGGCATGTATATTGCCAGAATTGAGATCGATTATAAAATGCCGGCATTTACAGACGATGTCCTTCTCATCAAGTCCCATCCTGTAAAAAAAGGCGCAGTCTCCGGCGTAATTGCCCAGCAAATTTGGCGCGGTGAAGACCTGTTAATAGAAGCAAAAGTCACCTGGGCATTTGTCGATTCAAAAGGGGCACCCACAAAAATCCCGCCAGAGTTTGATTCCCCGGGGTTAAAGCCGTAATACTTGATGGGTCTTTCTTGCTATTTTTATTTTATAACAATCTTTTTTTTGCTAATTCACAGTATTTTTTATCTATTTCAATGCCAATAAATAAACGGTTATCCAAATATCTGCAAGCAACTCCTGTAGTGCCGCTGCCACAAAATGGATCTAGTACAATATCATTTTCTTTAGTAGACGCAAGTACAATACGTTTTAAAAGATCAAGTGGTTTTTGGGTGGGATGCTTTCCATATTCTTTTTCATCATTTCTTGGTGTTGTCATTGACCAAACAGATCTCATTTGCGTATTTTCTTTTTTTAATTTATCTTCCGGGAAGAGGCCAGTCTTCATTGCTTCATAATTAAATGTATGTTTTGCTTTTTTATCTTTACGAGCCCAAATAATTGTCTCATGAGAGGCTGTAAAAAAACGACAGCTTAAATTGGGCGATGCATTTGGTTTAAACCACGCAATATCATTTAAAATGTGAAAGTTATTCTTTTGTAAAAGATAGCCGCATTGATAAATACTGTGATAAGTACCTGAAATCCATATTGTTCCTTCAGGCTTTAGAATACGACGACAAGCAGAGATCCATTCATTGTGAAAAATTGTATCTTCTTCAAAACCATTACTTTTATCCCACTTTCCCTTATTTACATTAGCTCTTTTTCCGTTCTGACATGAAAATCCATTATTTGACAACATATAAGGAGGATCTGCAAAGATCATATCTATTGAATCTTCTGGAATAAAATGCAATATTTTCAGACAATCTTCATTAAAAATCACAGTATCTTTTAGTTTAAAAAAAGGATTAAAATCTTCTAAAGATTCAGAGAGTGTTTTATTAATAAGAGCAAAATGTTGTTGCACTGATTTCATTTATTCTGGAACCCTATTGTCGATCCTAATATACTTGTACTTTTTATTGTATGTTTTTCTTTTTTTCCTTGTCTATATACTATTAACTCAACATCATTACCATCTAATGATCTTATATTTATTGTAACCGTTTCTGTCGGTAATATTGAAAAACTATATTCTTCACCCGTAGTCATAATTCTTGTTTCATTTTTTGTTATAGATCCTTCCCTTATTGCCGGATCATCATTAAAGTTTACTTCTTGCATATTATGAGATGTATTCGAAAAATATAAATTCTCATTGATTTTTCCATCTATTCTGACTATTGCATTGCCTGAGTAAATTTCTATACCAGCTGTTATGGTAATTGATGGAACGCCGGTTCTTGAGTATAAACAAGAAGCATATAAAACAAATGAAAAAATCAGAACCCCGATAATTTTTTTACTATATACCACTTTTCTTTTTTTCCTTGCTATAATTGTATTATTTTGTTTGTATTTTATCAATATAAATGGAAAATAAATAAAATATTGACAAATTGACAATCCGCCAAAAAACTGGTATTCTAAATACTATGTTAGACATTAAGAATATAGTAAAAAACCTCCATCCTCTGGAAATTCGTATCCTTCTTCATTACAAGAAGGGTGATGAATTAACTATAGAGAAGGTTGAAAAAGAGTTGGATTTTAAGCCCGGAAACGGCAATCAGGCGCTTTCTTGGCTTGCGGGCAAGGAACTGGTCAGTGAACTGCGGCGGGAAACGGCAGTCTTTTATGAGATGACGGGCCTTGGGCAGGAGTGGAATGACAAAGGTAGCCCAGAAGAACGGATATTGGAGTTTATACGGCAAAGAGCAATAGAATTGCAGGAGCACCCAAAGCTGCCGGAAATTGCCGAAGCTCTCCAAATGGAAAACAAGGACATTGGCAGCGCTTTTGGAAATCTTACCAAGAGCGGTATCTTGTCAATGAACGATGACAAAAAAGTTGTACTGACTTTACCAATTGATAAATTTGAAGATCCTGCGGTAAATCCAATGTCTGCAAAAATCAAAGTTTTAAGAAGCCTTTTTGGCAAATATATAAAAGTTGGCGGAGGGTTGCTTCCTGAATCGATACTTGATGATGCGGAAAAAGAACATATAGCAACCATTTCTAAAAAGCGAGGAGCAGGCACTGCCGCTTTCCGTCAGGTAGAGAGGGAAACCGTAATTTATGGAATTACTTCTTTGGCGGAGGAAGTTGCGGCAGCTTTGCGCACGGCAGGAATTACGGGAGACGAAGTTGGCACTTTAACTTCTGCAATGTTGGAAGACGGCAGTTGGAAGGATAAAAAGTTCAGAGCGTACAATGTAAAAACGCCGCCTGTCCGCTTAACTCCGGGTCGCAGTAACCCTTACGCAAAATTTTTGGAAAATGTAAAAGATAAATTAGTCTCGCTTGGCTTTGAAGAATTCGACGGCCCTGTTGTAGAAACAGAATTTTGGAACTCCGACGCTCTCTTTATGCCGCAGTTTCACTCAGCGCGCGATATTCACGATGTTTACAGTATTGCAGACCCTGCCGTAAAACAGGGGCAGCCCGATAAAATAGCGCAAGCAAAATCTGTTGACGAACCTTGGCTTTCCAATATTGCAGGCGCGCATGAGAATGGCGGCAAGACAGGCAGCCGAGGTTGGAATTACAGTTTTGACCGCGATTTTACAAAACGGCTTATTCTTCGCTCTCAGGGAACTGTACTTTCCGCAAAACAACTTTCCACCGCAAAAGTGCCCGGCAAATATTTTGGCATTGCCCGCTGTTTCCGCTACGACCGAGTTGATGCAACACACCTGCCGGATTTTTACCAGACGGAAGGCATTGTGTTAGGTGAAAATGTTAACCTGCGGACGCTTTTGGGTATGTTGGAAATGTTTGCCTGTGAAGTTGCAGGAGCAAAAGAAGTAAAATATGTCCCCGGATATTTTCCGTTTACAGAGCCGTCGGTGGAAGTACATATCAAGCACCCTGTGTTGGGCTGGTTTGAGCTTGGCGGCTCCGGTATTTTCCGTCCTGAAGTTACAGAAAGTCTTGGCGTGAATGTACCTGTTGCCGCATGGGGAATTGGTATTGACCGCATGGCGTTAATGGCGCTGGGTCTTAATGATCTTCGTGAATTGTTCAGCCACGACATTGAAAATGTCCGATTGCGCAGGGCAAGTTAATGAATATAGATCGATACGGTTATGATTTTATTCCTGCTGAGTATTTGCCGGCAGGAGCAGATGAATACTGGATGCGAGACGCTCAGAATATAGAAATATTTGGCAGTAGAAATTTACGGCACGTTAAAGAAAGTGAAATAGAAATTCTGGAAAAAAATAGAAACTACTGCCCTAACTGGAAAGATTTTTTTGTTTGCGATCCATTTGATCCGTCATTGATAAAAGATTGTAATTTTTATGGGCTTGTCAGAATTGGAACTTTACAGCCTGATGTGTTAAAACACCATGACTTTTGCCTGCCTGTTGGCATTCGTTCAAGCACGATAATTTCCTGCGACATTGGAGATTGTGTTGTTATTCAAAATTGCGCTTACATTTCCCATTATATAATTGGGAATAACTGCATATTTTCAGAAGTTAATGAAATGCAGACAACTAACCATTCCAAGTTTGGAAACGGCGTTATAAAAGACGGCGAGGACGAAAGCGTACGCGTATGGATCGATGTACAAAATGAAGCGGGCGGCAGATCGATTTTACCGTTTCAGGATATGATAGCCGCCGATGCCTACCTGTGGGCAAACTACCGCGATGATACCGCACTGATAAAAAAATTGACGGAGATTACGCAAAAGCAATACGGAAGTTTGCGCGGTGCTTATGGAACAATTGGATCAGGTGCGGTAATTAAAAGCTGTAAAATAATTAAAGATACAGTAGTGGGGGAAAGCGCCTACATTAAAGGTGCAAACAAAATTAAAAATGTTACCATCCTTTCCTCTGACAAAGAGCCGACACAGATAGGTGAAGGCGTGGAAATGGTGAATGGCATTGTTGGTTATGGTTGTAATGCTTTTTACGGTTGTAAGGCCGTGCGCTTTGTCATGGGCAGAAACACCAATTTAAAATACGGAGCGCGGCTTATTCACTCGGTGTTAGGCGATAATTCTACCGTATCATGCTGTGAATTGCTTAATAATTTGATTTTTCCTGTTCATGAACAGCACCACAACAATTCGTTTTTAATAGCAAGTCTTGTTAAGGGAATGTCGAATATGGCGGCGGCGGCAACAATTGGCAGTAACCACAACAGCCGTGCCAATGACGGAGAGATTAGGGCTAACCGTGGTTTTTGGCCCGGGCTTGCTGTAAGCCTAAAACATTCAAGCGTGTTTGCATCGTTTGTGATTATTGCAAAAGGCGAGTACCCTGCGGAGTTGAATATTCCTCTGCCGTTTTCGCTTATTACTAATAATGTTTTTAAAAATCGATTGGAAGTTATGCCTGCTTATTATTGGTTGCACAATATGTACGCGCTGGAACGCAATTCATGGAAAACAAAAAACCGCGACAAACGCAAGGTTAAAGTTCAGAACATAGAAATTGATTATCTTGCGCCGGATACAGCGGAAGAAATTATCAATGCTATTTCATTCTTGCAAGAACGCATGGAAGAATGTAACGCAAACGGCCACATGAAGAAAGACCCTGAAACGGGAGTTATACGGCACATTCATTGCCGCCATTTTGAACACAGCAGAAGGGAGCAGGTAATTGTTAAGCCACTGGAAGCCATAGAAGCGTATCGGCAAATGCTGCATTACTACGCCGTAAAAAAAATTGCCGCTTTTTTTGACAGCCGCCCTGATTTAGACTACAAAGGTTTATGTAAATTGTTACAGGAAAACAGCGAGCGCATTACAGACTGGGTTAACATTGGCGGACAAATTGTTCCTGCTTTCCGCGTAGATCAACTGCGGCAAGAAATAGGAGAAGGCAAATACAAAAACTGGGACGAGATACACAAGGTGTATGACTCTTGGGAGCAAGCATATCAATTAGACAAATGCCGTCATGCGTGGGCAGTGTTGAGCTATCTTGGCACTGAATTTAAAAACGATCTTTTGTCCGTTTTAGAAACCCGCCACTGGATAGACCATAAAATTTACGAAAGCAGGGAAAAAGATTACAAAAATCATTTTAAACAAGCCACCTTCCGTAATAGGGAAGAGATGGAGCAGGTACTCGGCAAACCAGAAGAAAACCCATTCATCCACCTAGTTCACCAAGAAAGCAAAGAATTTGCAAAGTTGGTGGAGAGAGTGCAAAAAAGGGTTAACTAACCCATCACCCCAATCCCGCTTTCCTTCTATTGTAAACGTCTACAAAGACTGCAAGCAGAAGGATTAACGCTTTAACGACGTACTGTGAGTGGACACTCCACATCATGATGGACATACCGTTATTTATGGCGGCCATTACAAGGGCGCCGACTATTACTCCAACTACTGTGCCAATACCGCCGCCGGCAGAGACTCCGCCTATGTAACAGGCCGCAATGGTGTCCAACTCAAAAAGGTTGCCGGCTGATGGTTCTGCAGAGTTCATATATCCGGTATAGATAACAGCTGCAAGACCCGTAAGTCCGCCCATTATAAGGAATACAATAAAAATAACCATTTCTGAGTTAATACCGGAAAGCTTTGCAGAACGAGGGTTGCCGCCAACCGCGTAAATGTAGCGGCCAAGCACCGTGTTCTTTAAGATAAAGTGGAAAACAAAAACAACAATACCCAAAGTAAGAACAAAAACAGGAAGCCCACGATAAGCTGCTAATCTTTCAGCAAGGAACAAAACCAAAACACTTACCAAAACCAGCTTACCAATGAAAAAACCTGTGGGAGTAACTTCAAATTCATTTGCAATTTCTTTCTTTCTTTTTAAAAATTCAGATATAAAGAAAAAAATCAAAACAATAAATGCCAGCACAAAGGGCAACGGAAAATACGCCCCAACCCTGTTAAATTTTAAAATTTCATCAAGAACGCCTGTGGAAAAAAGCTGGTATCCGCTATCCATAGGACGGACAGGCATTACCTTTGTAACAATATATGTAAGACCACGGAAAAGCATCATGCCGGAAAGAGTAACAATAAACGCCGGCAGTTTTGCAAACGCTACCCAGGCTCCCTGATATGCGCCAATTCCCATGCCCATTAAAATGGCAAGCAATATTGTAAGAGGCATTCCAATACCGGTATTATATAACATGGCGCTTAACGCTCCAATAAAAGCACAAGTTGAACCAACTGAAAGTTCAATATTCTGCGTAATAATAATCTGTACCATACCAACAACCAGGATTAATACATAACCGTTCTGAAGGAATAGGTTATGGAAGTTGCGCGGCATCAAGTTAGTGCCTTTTGAAAGATACGCAAAAATTAACATAATCACTATCAACATGATGAACATTAAATAGTTTCTAACATTATTCTTTAACAGCGTTTTAACATCAGTAGTGTGTATTATTTTGTTGTTCATATTCTCTCCTTGCCTTTTTATCCGACCAAAGCCAGATGCATTATTTTTTCCTGAGTTGCTTCTTTTTTATCAAGCACTCCTTTTATTTTTCCTTCATTCATTACATAGATTCTGTCCGCCATACCAAGAGCTTCAGGCAATTCAGAGCTAACCATTATAACGCTCTTTCCTGCGGCAATCATGTCAGTCATAATTCCGTAAATTTCTGTTTTAGCACCAACATCGATACCTCTGGTTGGCTCATCAACAATGAAAATATCCGGATCTGCCATTAACGCCTTGCTTACCACTACCTTTTGCTGATTCCCACCGGAAAGGTTTCTAACATATTGATTAATGGACGGCGTTCTAATGTTAAGTTCTTTACGGTAGCGTTCAACTTCTTTTATTTCTTTTTGATTATCTATAACACCCATCTTGGAGATTTTATCCAGACTGGAATGAGTCGTATTAGTTTTTATATCTTGTATTAATACCAGCCCAAGACTTTTACGGTCTTCAGAAATATAACCAAGCCCTGAACGAATCGCGTCACGAGGGGTTTTGAATTTGCAGTTTTTCCCCTTTATTATAAGTTCACCCGTACTAAGAGAGCCATAAGCTCTTCCAAAAAGGCTCATCATAAGCTCAGTACGGCCTGCACCCATAGGGCCGCAGAATGCAAGAATCTCACCTTTACGGAGATAAAAAGATACATCATCAACCACTTTAATATTATGAAAATCAGGATGATAGACTGACCAGTTTTTAACCTCCATTACAGTTTCACCGGGCAAAGATTTTCTTTCCGGAAATCGATGTGTTAAATCTCTTCCCACCATATCTTTGATGATCATTTCTTCCGTAAGATTAGATTCTTTTACATCAAAACTGCTAATAGATTTACCATCCCGCAGAATGGTTACAGTGTCTGCAACTTTTAAAACTTCATTTAATTTATGAGAAATAATTATCAGGGTAATCCCCTGTTTTTTAAACTCTAACATTAAATCAAGAAGTTTTTCACTTTCATCGTCATTAAGTGAAGATGTTGGTTCATCCAGAATTAAAAGCTCAGTTTTTTTGGAAAGAGCGCGGGCAATTTCTACAAGCTGCTGTTTTCCAACACCAAGTTTGCTTGTTATTGTTTCCGGAGATTCTTTTAAACCAACAATATCTAAATATTTTTTAGATTCTTTTAAATATTTATCCCAATTTATTATTCCAAACCTGGTTTCCATGTGCCCCAGGAAAATATTTTCATATATCGATAGATAAGGACTTAACGCCAACTCCTGATGTATAATGGAAAGCCCTTTGTTTTCACTGTCTTTTACGCTATGATAATTTATTTCTTGTCCTTTGTAACGGATGCTGCCTTCATAAGTGCCTTTTGGATAAACGCCGGAAATGCAGCTCATTAGTGTTGATTTTCCGGCTCCATTCTCGCCGCACAGTGAGTGAATCTCACCTTTTTTAACTTTTAAACTTACATTCTCAAGCGCCCTAACCCCGGGGAAATCTTTGGTTAGATTATCAATTTCCAGAATGTAGTTACTCATATATCCTCTCTAAAAAAAACCCGGCACCTAACATCCGACACCAGTGTATTTAGGTGCCGAATGATAGGTACCGGATTAAAAAGAAGCTACTTTAACTGGGCAGCTTCAGCAGCAGTAAAGAAGCCGGCATCAACAGGAACGTTGATGTTGTCTTTGGTAACAAGAATAGGATCAAGAAGATATGTTGTTACATAGCCTGCTCCTGTGTTTCCAATTTCTCTAAGATCGTTTGCAGCAACTACTACGCCGGGAACATTAACTTCCTCACCTTTAAGAAGCTGGTCAGCAATAAGGATAGCAGCTTCAGCAAGTTTGTTTGTGTCTTTAAAGACTGTGCTGTACTGCTCGCCATTCTTGATAGAAAGAACAGAAGCAAATTCAGCATCTTGTCCGGTAACTAACGGAAGTGTAGCTGTGTATTTAGCATCGGCTTTAAGGGCTTCAATGATGGCGCGGCCAAGTGTGTCATTGGGTGCCAATACTGCGTCAAGAGTAACAGTGCGTAAGTCCGCGCTGCCTAACAGGTTTTCCATGCGTGCTTTTGCGCGTGTAGGATCCCAACCTTCAGTGGCAATCTGCTGGAAAGCAGCGTCTCTGTAGTTGCGGGGTGCAGGGCCTACGACCACAAGTGTTCTTGCAGTGATGAAAGGAAGAAGAACATCCATGGCTCCCTGGAAGAAGAAGTTAGCATTGGCATCTGTGGGGGATCCGGCAAACAAGGTTATATACTTGGGTGCAGCAGTAGTGGCGGCAGCAAGATTTAAGCCGTCAACAATGCTTTGTCCCTGGAGCTGACCAACTTTATAGTTGTTAAATGTGATGAAACAGTCATAATTGGTGGTGCCTTGGATGATGCGATCATATGCAATAATCTTTACATCGTCGCGCCTGGCTTCTTCAACTGCTGAGACAACACCTTCATTAATGTTGCCAATTACCAGTAATTTTGCCCCGCGAGTCAGAAAGTTCTGAATCTGCTGATTCTGAGTTAACTGATTCGCTGCTGCATTCTGATGACCTGCCCGATACCCACGACCCTGAGCATTTGCCAGAAGCGCGTTGCCGTCTTTTACCCAACGAAGAACATGACTTTCCGGCATAGCAATGCCGATGTCGATACTTCCGCTGGCGCCAGTGTTAATTGCAGTACCTGCATTGGCTCTGTCGCCGCCGCCGCCTGCAAAAGCTGTGCTGACCACGATAATGGCCAATAAAACCGCTAATAATTTTTTCATATTTTCCTCCAAAATATAATTTATTACATAATACCCAAGGTTTAACAGAAATGCAAGTAAAAATTGATCTTATTATTTGGTAGCTGCTACTTTTTCCATAATCTCCATTTTGGGCATAAGAAAATGTAAAATTTTGTAAAAAGCTCTAATTGCGACAGTTCCTTTGCGCAGGTCTTGACACTCTCCCTTTATTTCTTCATACTGACACCAAGCTTAAGAGGGAAACTATGCCGCTTAATAAAGATATTAAAAAAGTTTTAGTAATAGGCTCCGGGCCCATTGTAATTGGGCAGGCCGCCGAATTTGACTATGCCGGCACTCAGGCGTGCCGCGTTCTGCGGGAAGACGGTATTCAAATTGTACTGGTAAACTCTAACCCCGCAACTATCATGACAGATAAAAACATTGCGGATAAGATTTATATTGAGCCGCTGACACTTACCACTGTCAAACGCATTATAGAAAAGGAACGCCCTGACAGCATCCTGTCAGGTCTTGGAGGACAGACAGGGCTTACGCTGTGTATGCAGCTTGCTAAAGACGGGTTCTTGGACAAAATGGGAGTTAGGCTGCTTGGCTCTTCACCGGAAACAATTGACAAGGCTGAGGACAGGAAAATCTTTAAAGAAACTATGGAAGGCATTGGGCAGCCCTGTGTCCCCTCGGTGATAGCCACGGATGTTGAAACTGCAGTGGCGTTTGCAAATGAAATTGGCTACCCCGTAATTGTTAGGCCGGCCTTTACATTAGGCGGAACCGGCGGCGGCAATGCCGTAAATGAAGCAAAGCTGAGAGAAATTACGGCAAACGGACTAGCTCTGTCCCCCATTAATCAGGCGTTGATTGAAAGATCAATAGCGGGCTGGAAAGAGATTGAGTTTGAAGTCATGCGTGACCGTGCCGGAAATGTAATCACCATTTGTTCAATGGAAAACTTTGACCCCGTTGGCATACACACAGGGGACAGTATCGTTATAGCGCCTTGTGTTACCCTTGCAGATAAAGAATACCAAATGCTGCGGTCTGCCGCTCTTGATATTGTTAAAGCGCTTGGCGTAGAAGGCGGCTGCAATGTTCAGCTTGCCCTTGAACCCAACAGTTTTGAATACGCCGTTATAGAAGTGAATCCCCGTGTGTCTCGTTCCTCGGCATTGGCAAGCAAGGCAACCGGCTACCCCATTGCAAAAGTTTCTACAAAAATAGCCATTGGCTATACACTGGATGAAATAACAAATGCCGTAACCGGAACAACCTTTGCCGCCTTTGAACCCGCTCTGGATTATGTCGCTGTCAAGTTTCCCAAGTGGCCTTTTGATAAGTTTGTCTATGCCCACAAAGAGCTTGGCACTCAGATGAAAGCTACCGGAGAAGTAATGGCCATAGCGGACACCTTTGAAGAAGCAATCCTTAAAGCGGTGCGCGGTGCAGAGATAGGCCTTACAAGTTTAGATATGCCTAAACTAAAAACAAAGACCGATGCAGAAATCAAAGACCTCCTTCTAACCGTAACCGATGAACGCTTATTCGTATTGTATGAAGCAATCAAAAGAGGTTTTAATATCGATGAACTATTCGATACCACAAAAGTAGACCGCTGGTTCCTGCATTGCCTAAAAAATATAGCGGATAATAATATCGATATAAATAAAAACTCTCCGCTAATTTACAAAATGGTAGATACCTGTGCTGCTGAGTTTGAAGCAAAGACTCCGTATTTTTATTCCCTAACAAACGGAACAGAAAATGAAGCTCTCCCATTCATTCAAAAAAGCACAAAAGAACGGATTATTGTTCTTGGATCTGGCCCCATACGAATTGGGCAAGGTATCGAGTTTGACTACGCTTGTGTTCATTGTGTTTGGACACTGCGCAAAATGGGTTACGAAGTTATCGTTATAAATAATAATCCTGAAACTGTTTCTACAGACTTTGACACTGCGGACAGATTGTACTTTGAACCGCTGCACATTGATGATGTTATGAGCATTATCAATATTGAAAAACCAATTGGCGTTATTGTTGCGTTTGGCGGCGGCACGGCAATTAAGCTGACGCAAAAATTACATGAGAGAGGCGTTAAAATAATTGGTACGCCTGCGGATAGTATCGATATTAGTGAAGACAGAGAACGATTTGATGTCTTGTTGGAAGGTTTGCAAATAAAACGGCCAAAAGGTTTTGCCGTAATGACAGAAGCGGAAGCGCTGGATGCTGCAGAAAAGCTCGGTTATCCTGTGTTGATGCGTCCTTCTTATGTGCTTGGCGGACAGAACATGATTATCGCTTTTGCGCCCGACGATATCCGCGAGTACATGGAGATCATCCTCCGCTCAAAACAAGAAAACCCAATCCTAATAGACAAATACCTAAGCGGGCGCGAGATTGAAGTTGACGCAATTTGTGACGGTGACGATGTTCTTATTCCCGGTATCATGGAACATATTGAGCGCACCGGTGTTCACTCCGGCGATAGTATCGCTGTTTATCCTGCTGTTAACATTGATGATGCCTTAGCAGAAAATATTTTTGAGATAACAAAAAAATTGTGCATGGCTTTAAAAGTAAAAGGCCTTATCAATATTCAGTATGTGTATTATGAAAATGAGATTTATGTAATAGAAGTTAATCCGCGCGCATCGCGCACTGTTCCGTATATCAGCAAGGTAACGGATATTCAAATGTGCGAGCTTGCTACAAAGGTTAGTATTGGGGAAAAACTAAAAACGCTTGGGTATGCTTCCGGCATTGGCAGGATTCCGCCGTATATTGCCGTTAAAGTGCCGGTCTTCTCTTTTGAAAAGCTTGTTGGCCTTGATACGCACCTTGGGCCGGAAATGAAATCCACAGGCGAGGTTTTAGGTCTTGGCAAAAATCTGGAAGAGGCTCTTTACAAAGGGCTTGTTGCCGCAAATTACAAAATGAAAAGAAAGGGCGGCATACTGCTTACCTTAAAAGACGGCGACAAAGCGGAAATACTTGGCGTTGCAGAAAAATTTGTAAAGCTGGGTTTTTCTCTTCACGCAACAAGAGGCACTGCCCGCTTCTTAAACGCAAAGGGTTTTACCTGCGAACCTATCGACAAGATTCAGGATAACCCCACTGTAAACACAGAAACACTTTTGGCAACGGGAAAGATAGCGTACATTATTTCTACATCGGAAAAAGGGAGAGACCCCGCTCTTGATGATGTTAAACTTAGAAGAAAAGCGTGCGCTCTGGGTGTCCCATGTTTAACCTCGATTGATACAGCCAATGCCCTTGCGGATTCGCTTCTTTCTGACTACAGTGAAATTAACACGGAGCTTATCGATATTAATGCATTACGAATTAACCGTTTGCAATTACCGTTTACAAAAATGCACGGCTGCAGTAATGACCATATTTACATTAACTGTATAGGCATGGAATTAAACTCTCCGGAATCTTTAACTGTTTTGTTGTCAGACAGGCACAAAGGTATTGGCGGCGATGGTGTTGTTCTAATTCTGCCGTCAGATACCGCCGATGCAAAAATGCGGGTGTTTGATCTTGACGGCACAGAAGATACCATTGGCGGTAACTCAATCCGCTGTGTTGCAAAATATTTGTACGACAATGACATTGTAAAAAAGAATCAGATGAAAATTGAAACACTAAGCGGAATAAGAGAACTGTATTTATCAACAAGAAACGGATTTGTTTCTTCAGTCAAGGTTGATATGGGGCAGGCGGAACTTAGGCCGGAAAAAATCCCTGTAAAATTAAGCGGGGACAAAATTGTTGCGCAAAAAGTTAACATTGCCGGCACTGAATATGAAATTACCTGTGTCTCCATGAGTAATCCGCACGCCGTTATCTTTGGCAAAGAAATCGATAAAATCGATCTTTCCAAAATTGGCCCTCAATTTGAAAATGACCCATTATTCCCGCAAAGAACGCACGCTGAATTTGTAGAAGTTATGGACAGAAATTATTTAAAGATGCGCATTTGGGAACGCGGAAGCGGAGAAACCCAAGCCTGCGGTACAGGCGCCTGTGCCGCCGCCGTTGCCGGTGTCCTTAACGGTCACTGCGACAAAGGCGTAGACATAAAAGTACAGCTTCCCGGCGGCGAACTGATTATCAACTACACAGACGAGCGCGTTTTCATGACAGGCGACGCCGTTAAGGTGTATAACGGCGTTGTGGAGATTTAATCGCGATAGCAATTAAGGAAAAGCTATGTTTAGCGTAATAGAAAATATACATAAATATTCGCAGTCTGGCAGGGATAAAGTTTCTCTTTCATTTGACCGGATCTTACTTTTATCGATACTTGCCGGTTTCTTTATAGCATTTGCTGCTGCAACAAGCAGTACTGCCGCCTTTGGTATTCAGGATGCCGGGCTTGCACGGCTGGTCACCGGTTTGATATTTCCATTTGGTTTAGGCATGGTGATGTTGTGCGGTGCGGAGATTTTCACCGGCAATTGTCTTATTATTATACCGGTGCTGGAACGGACAGTAAAATTAAAAAACATGCTATGCAACTGGCCAAAGGTTTATCTTTTTAATCTTGTTGGAGCGATGTTGATAGCGGCAGCTTGCGTTTTTATTGGTCAATTAGATTCTGGCGATGGCGCATTGGCAGTTTACACAATCAGGATAGCGGCAGCCAAATGTACGCTGCCTTTTGCGGGTGCAATTGTGTCCGGTATTCTGTGCAATATATTGGTATGTACCGCGATAATATCTTCCCTTTCTACGACAGATAATGTTGGAAAAATTGCCGGGGCTTATATTCCTGTGGCGTTTTTTGTCATCTGCGGATTTGAACATTCTATTGCCAATATGTATTATATCCCGGCGGGGCTCTTTGCAATGATGAGGCCGGATTACGCTGCTCTTGCACTAGATGCGGGGCTTGATGTTTCCGGGTTAACCTTGGGTGCTTTCTTTCTGCGAAACCTCTTGCCGGTTACTCTAGGCAATATGATAGGCGGAGTTGGCTTTGGCACTCTAATGTGGCGGTCATATAGTAAATCAAAGTAGGTGTTGCGCGGGCGTACCCCCTATTGACAAACAAACCCCTAGTATGATACAACTTAATCATGAAACAAAACTTTGCCCAAACTAGCCAAAGAACCCCCTGTGTTCCCTGCCTGTCGGCAGAAGGGTTAGTTACCATGAAACTACTTAACAAATGTTACCTCCCCCCCCCCCCCCCCCCCCCCCCCCCCCCCACCACCCAAAACCATATTAACAATAATTCACATTCTATACACAAAAAATAACTAAAAAAAAGCAAACACAGAGAAAAAAACTAATAATTT